>Ga0187802_10000360_pt1 | contig 11042 bp, 6 predicted proteins | sample NC_wetland_sal_i_FD_130584 | JGI IMG/M metagenome (GOLD analysis project Ga0187802, IMG submission 130584) | Wetland sediment microbial communities from Neuse River Estuary, North Carolina, USA - Control_2 | ecosystem: Environmental > Aquatic > Freshwater > Wetlands > Sediment | place: USA... | reverse complement strand
CCTCCACGGCGAAGGTGTTCGACGAGATGGCGGCAGAGGAGTCGCGGCATCGGCAGCGGTTGATCGACATGCATCGGCAGCGCTTTGGCGAACACATCCCGTTAGTCCGCCGGCAGGACGTGAAGGGCTTTCTCGAACGCCGCCCGATGTGGCTGGTGCGTCCGCTAGGACTCAACGCCGTTCGCAAACAGGTGGAGGTTATGGAGTACGAGACCCGCCGCTTCTACGAACACGCGTTGCAAAAGGTGTCGGACGCTTCCACCCGGAAATTGCTCGGCGACCTCGCCGAGATCGAGCGCCAACACTCCGATTTCGCGGCATCGCTGAGTGAAAAGGAACTCACGCCGAGCGCACGCACCGAGGAAGAGGACTCGCAGCGGCGCGTGTTCATGCTGCAAATCATTCAGCCGGGGCTGGCGGGTTTGATGGACGGATCGGTATCGACGCTGGCTCCGATATTTGCCGCGGCATTCGCGACGCACAAGAGCTGGGACGCGTTTCTGGTGGGTCTCGCGGCTTCGATCGGCGCGGGAATCTCGATGGCGTTTGCCGAAGCGCTCTCAGACGATGGTTCGCTCACCGGCCGAGGCCGGCCGATTATCCGCGGGCTGGTCACCGGCTTGATGACAGCGGCCGGCGGACTTGGGCACACACTTCCGTTCATGATTTCGAGTTTTCACACCGCGTTTCTGGTTGCGGTACTCGTAGTAACCGTCGAACTCGCCATCATCAGCTACGTGCGCCACCGCTTTATGGACACGCCGCTGCTTTCATCCGCGTTTCAGGTGATTGTGGGAGGATCGCTCGTCTTTGCGGTGGGGATATTAATCGGCGGCAGGGGATAGAGTCTGCGAAGCTAGCGCGAATCGCCACCGGAGCGAATCGCGACGCTTACGCCCGCTTCGACCGTGGGCCGGGGCGCTCGGCGCATCGTTTCAATAAACACGCGGACGATTTCCGGATCGAACTGGTTCGCCGCGCAGCGCTCCAGCTCCGCGAACGCGTCTTCGGGAGTGCGCGCTTTCTTGTACGTGCGCTCGGACGTGATCGTGTCGTAGGCGTCCGCGACGGCGATCACGCGCGCGCCGTGCGGAATTTGCTCGCCTTCGAGGCGCCGCGGATAGCCCGATCCGTCGTAGAACTCGTGGTGGTGGCGGACCATTTCGCGGATGCGCACCATCGGCCGGAGGGGTTCGAGAATCCGCGCGCCGAGGTCGGTGTGCGTCTTCATCGTTTCCCACTCGCTTGCATCAAGCGGACCGGATTTGTTGAGAATCGTTTCCGGAATTCCCACTTTCCCGATGTCGTGCAATAGACCCGCGAGCCGAATCTCCTCGACGTCGGCCTGCGCCATGCCGAGCGCCTGCGCGATCATCACGGCGTAGGCGGAAACCTTCTGCGAGTGTCCCTGCGTGTAGTGGTCTTTCGCGTCGATGGCGAAGGCGAGCGACGTGACGGTCTCGACGACGACTGCGGGCAACGTGTCTCCTGAAACCTCGGTGCCCTGTTCGCGCAGCGAACGCGTGAACTGCTCGAGGCGGCGGTAGATTTCCTCAAACGCTTCGGGACCGGTGGCGAATAGTCTCTTGAGCGTTACGCCGAGATAGGCTTCGAGAACATCTTTCTTCCAGCGTTTCTTGTCGCCGGGATCGCCTTGCTCCGCGGTGGAAACCGAGTTTCCACCCTGATGTTTCGAGATATACATCGACGAATCCGCGACCTGGATGAGTTCCTGCGGCGTCGAGCCGTGCACGGGGAACGCGGCAATGCCGAAGCTGGCGGTGATGTTCTTGTCGCGCAGCAGCGGATCGGAAGCGATCCAGCCGCGAAGCTTGTTGGCGAGCTGCCGGGCCTGCTCGACCGCAGTCTCCGGCATGAGGATTACGAATTCATCGCCGCCGTAACGCGCGACGACGTCCGACCTGCGGCAATTCTGCTCGAGAATGTGTCCCACGCGCTGCAAGACCACGTCGCCTTCGAGGTGGCCGTAGAAATCGTTCACGAACTTGAAGTGGTCGAGGTCCATCAACACGAGCGCGAGCGGACGGTTCGCACGCGTCGATCGCTTCCACTCGGACGAAAGCGCTTCCATGAGGAAGCGGTGCGTCTTCACGCCTGTGAGGCCGTCGGTGATGGCTTGCTCCTGCGCTTTTTGGAACGTCAGGGCGTTGTGCAGCGCGCCGGCAAAGAGATCGGCGAGTGTCCGCAGGAGTAGAACGTCCTGCTCGGGAAAATCGCAGGGCTCGGAGGATTCCACGTAGAGAACTCCGAGAAATTGCTCGCCGTAGGTTACCGGCAGCGCCACGCCCGCAGCTGAGCCGGGCAGTACCAGCCTCGGCGCCGATGCGGTAGCCTCGCGCACGATACTGATTTGTCCGGAACGCGCGACCTGGCCGATCAGGCCTTCGCCCAGTACGATGCGCCGGCCCACAGCCTCGCGCCGTGCGCCAGCCTCCGCCTCGATGACGAGCTCTTTCGCGGAATAATCGAGGACGGCGATGCCGATGTGGTCGTAGGCGAGATGCTTCTCCATCTCGGCGGTAATTTTGGCGAGCATTTCGCCGGGATCGAGCGTCGTGATCGCGTGGCTGGAAACGCTGTTGATCATCGCTAGGTGCCGCGACTTCTTCTGTTCTTCGGCGAAGAGCCGGGCGTTCTCCATGGCGATGCTGGCTTCGCTGGCCAGCACGCGAAGAAACTCCACGTGGCCCTCATCAAACGCCCGCTCCTTGGCGCTGTGAACCGCCATCACACCCACCGGACGGTCATAGAGAATCAGAGGCACCGCGCAGACGGAACCGACCGAGCGCAGAGGCTGAAAACCCAGGCGCTTGGTCTGCTCCTGGTAATGCTCCCGAATCAGAAGAGGTTGCGCCGAACGAACCACGTATTCCACCATGTGATTGCCCGCGGAGCGCGAGCGCTTGGCAATCCGCTCCCCATCGTTGACTTCGATCTCGAAACGGACTTCAGCAGCTCTCGGCTGGTAGAAAGCGATGAAGAAACTGCTTACGTCGATGCCTCGGCGCATTTCGGAATAGACGCGCTCGAGCAAAGCGTCGAGATCGAGAGTCGAACTCAACGCGCGGCCGATTTCGTTCAGGACGTGGAGCTCTTCGGTGCGGCGGGACGTCTGCTGGATCAGGTAGCTGTTCTCGACCGCCATGCCGATCTGTTGGCCCAGAGCGAGCAACAGCCGGCGCTCGGCCGGCGTGAAGCTGCGGTTGTCCGGCGTCCCGAGAAGCAAGACACCGGAAACGCGCTCCTTCGCCTGCAGGCTGATGCCGACGACGGTGCGCAGCCCCTGCTCGAGGAAAACCTGCCGGACGCGCCGGAACGATTCCTCTTTTTCCAGCGCTTCCCAGCTCGCCTGGCGCGTCAGATCGCGAAACACCACAAGTCCGCCGAGCCTCGCGACGAGGTTGATGAAGTACTCGTCAAGACGCGGCGTCTGCATCGCCGCGCAAAAGGAATCGCCCAGTCCGGTTACGATCAGCGATGCCGGTCCATTCGGATCGGAATGCGGCAGGCAAAGCGCACCGGCTGGAATGCGGACGACATTCAGGACCCGCTCGAGCGCCTGCGCCAGGTTCTGTTGAATTTCGCCGCCGGCAAATCCAGAGGTGACGAGATTCAAATTCGAGAGCGCCAGCATGTTTCGCTCGACGCGCCGCCGCTCCTCTTCGTACACAGCCATCACCATCAGCATGCTGGTGAACATTTCGGGCAAGAAGACTTGCGGGAGCAGATCGCTTCCTTGCAGTACACTCAGATTGCGCTGAAACACAACAACCACACACAGCATGCCCCAGCCGATAAACGTGATGCCTAGCAGAGCGTCCGCGTGAGCTTCCTGCTTGCGCCCTTCCTGCCAAAACGTCCATCCGACCAGGAAATACGCCAATCCCGCGCCAAACAGCAGCTCAACACTTACGATTCCGTGCGCATACGCAACAGCCCACGCGGCTGCGACCACGGCCGCAGCAATCACGGACCGAACCGGCACGGCAAGCTGAGCGTAGAGGCGACCGGAACAATAAAATGCCAGAGCGGCCAGCGCCAGAAGCCATTCGCTCAGTCCGCGGAAGGACGGAAGCAACCGGTCGGAGGTGAGTCCCGCGACGATAACCATTACGATCCGGTGCGCGAGCAATAGGAACCATGCCATCGACCACGCAAGCAGATACGGCTGCCGTTTCAGCCGGTAGAGGAATAGGAAGAATGCCGCAAGCAGAAACGTGCTTATCAGCAACACAAACCCCATTGAATTGATGTGGATCGTCAACCCAACACTCCGTGTCTAACGCCCAGGCACTTCCGCCGAGAATAACAGAAAATCCGCGGTTGCCCCTCGGAGTGTCCGTCCGAAGTTTCTTGGAGGTCAACCTCTTTGAGGGACGCCGAGGCAGGACTCCGAGCCGGGATCAAATTCATAATGAATTGCTGACGGAAGCAAGTCAACAGTACCCGGGTACCAAATGCTGTCGGTTCATCGACTTGCGCGCTTCGTCGCTCGATTTTGGGCGCTCGTTTCGCTAAGATGATTTGCTTCGAGAACGAAGACAGAAATCAATGTCGTTGATCCAAAAACCGCGCGTCCGATTTGCGCCTTCCCCGACCGGCTACCTGCACGTCGGCGGTGCGCGGACCGCTCTCTTTAATTGGCTATTTGCACGGCATGAGGGAGGAACGCTCCTGCTGCGCATCGAGGATACTGACGTCGAGCGCAACCGTCCCGAGCTGGTTGACGGGATCCTCGAAGGCTTGAAGTGGCTCGGGATCGAATGGGACGAAGGGCCGTTTTTCCAGTCGCGGCGTCTGCCGCTCTACACGGCTGCGGCGGAGCGCCTGCTCGCAAGCGGCGCTGCATTCCCGTGTTACTGCAAGGCAACTGCGTATGCCGGCGGCGATGCCGCTGACGAACAGGAAGGCGAGGGCGACGATGAGGTGCCAAAGGCCCCGAAGATTGCCGCCTGTTCCTGCCGCGATCTGAGCCAGGCCGATCGGTCTGCGCGGGAGCGGGAAGGAATCACCCGCGCCGTACGGTTTCGCGTCCCTCGCACGGGAGCCACGCTGTTTGACGACGCCGTCTTCGGACCGCGCGAAATGCAGAACGAGGAAATCGAGGATTTTGTCCTGCTGCGCTCGACGGGACTTCCGACTTATCAGCTGAGCGTAGTCGTGGACGACATCGATATGCGCATCACGCACATTCTCCGGGGCGCCGACCATCTTTCGAACACACCGAAGCAGGTGATGATTTATCAGGCGCTGGGTGCGGCGCCGCCCATCTTCGCGCATGTGCCGCTGATTCTAGGGCCTGACCGGACGCGGCTTTCCAAGCGTCACGGCGCAACGAGCGTCGGCTCCTACGCCGAGGAGGGCTTCCTGCCCGAGGCCTTCCGGAATTTTCTCGCGCTGCTCGGATGGTCTCCCGGGGACGATTCCGAGTACCTCCGCACGCACGAACTCATTGAGCGATTCGCGCTGACGGGCGTGAGCCGCACGAATGCGATTTTCGACCGCGCCAAACTGGAGTGGTTCAATACCCAGTATCTGCAGAAACCGCCTGTCGAAGATTTGCTGCCCTACGTCGAGGCGGAACTGAAGCGGGCCGGACTCTGGGATGGATCGCAGGCGAGCCAGGATCGCGCCTGGTTTGCCCGAGCGGTCGATCTGATTCGACCGCGCACGCGCCTGCTGGGCGACTTCACGACGTGGGCTCGCGGCTTCTTCGCGGACGATTTCGGTTACGACGCCGACGCTCGCGAAAAATTCTGGAAAGACGAGCGCCTGCCCGCCATGCTTGCGAAGCTTGCCGACGCGCTGGACGCGCTGCCGGATTGGAACCACGACGCCTGCGATGCTGCCTCGCGCGCCGTGGCCGCAGCCGAGGGCGTCAAAGCCGGACTGCTCATCAACGCCACACGCGTCGCGATCGTGGGCCGCGCCGTCGCCCCGCCGCTTTTCGACACGATGGTGGTGCTCGGCAAAGATCGTGTCGTGGAGCGCCTCCGGCGCGCCGGGCCTCTCGTTCTATCCCCTCGCTAACGCTGCCTTAAGCTCCTTCACCAGCCGCGCTCGACTATCGTCAGGATACTGGAACGGTATTATGATGCCGCTCATCTGCAGAAGAAATTAAGGAGTCGAACTATGAACGCGCGAGCGATTGTGATGATGGTGCTGACAGCGGGCGTGCTGGCCGCCGGAGCCAAAACTCAGAGCATCCAGCAATCATCGATCCCTAACGACGCGGACATCCGCAACATTCTTGCCGAGCGAATTGACACGATGCACCGGAGCGTCGGCATCGTCGTGGGCGTGATCGATCCGCAGGGGCGGCACATCATCACGTACGGACACATGGACAACGGCGATTCGCGACCGCTCGACGGAGACACCCTTTTCGAGATCGGCTCGGTGACGAAGGTGTTCACTTCGCTGCTTCTCTCGGACATGGTGCAGCGAGGCGAGGTTGCGCTCAGCGACCCGGTGGCGAAATATCTGCCGTCGTCGGTTAAAGTGCCCGAGCGCAACGGACGTGTGATTACGCTCATCGACTTATCCACGCACACGTCAGGACTTCCCCGGATGCCGACGAATTTCGCTCCGAAGGACCTGAACAATCCGTATGCCGATTACACTCCGGACCAACTTTACGAATTCCTGTCCGGCTACACACTCACGCGCGATATCGGCTCGCAGTACGAGTATTCGAATTTGGGCGGCGGACTGCTCGGGTTCGTGCTGGCTCGGCGCGCCGGGACGGACTACGAGCAACTCGTGCGATCCCGCATCTGCGAACCGCTGGGCATGAGCAGCACCACAGTCACGCTCACGCCGGAACTGAAGGCTCGGCTGGCTACGGGACACGACCCGCAGCTTAAGGCGACGCCAAACTGGGATCTCTCGAATGCGCTCGCGGGAGCGGGTGGTTTGCGGTCAAGTGCCAACGACATGCTCAAATTCCTCGCCGCCAACTTGGGTTACATCAAGACGCCGCTCGCGCCTGCGATGGCTGCAATGCTCGACGTGCAGCGGCCAACCGGAACTCCAAATCTGGCCATCGCGCTCGGATGGCACATCCTAACGGTCGACGACAAACAGATCGTGTGGCACAACGGCGGCACCGGAGGCTACCGTTCCTTCGTCGGGTTTGATCAAAAGAGCCGCGTCGGCGTGGTCGTTCTGTCCAACTCGGCCGTGCAGGAAGGAGTGGACGACATCGGGCGGCATCTGCTCGACACAAAGGCTCCTCTGATGCGGCCGCCGTCAGCGCACACAGAGGTCCACATCGACCCCAAGGCGTTTGACGCCTACGTCGGTGTCTACCGGCTGACGCCCACTTTCGCGATAAGAGTCACGCGGGATGGTGATCATTTCATCACGCAGGCGACCGGTCAGGGACAGGTCGAGATATTTCCGGAAGGCGATCACGATTTCTTCGCAAAAGTCGTCGATGCACAAATCACCTTCGTGACCGACAACCAAGGGCGCGCAACCGAACTGATCCTGCACCAAGGCGGATTCGATCAGCACGCGCCGCGCGTGGAAGGCAGCGACGCGGCGATGGCGCCCAAGGAATACAAAGCGGTCGCGGTTGACCCGAAGATATTCGACGGCTACGTGGGGAAGTATCAGCTGGTTCCGGGCTTCGTCCTCACGATCACGCGCGACGACGATCATCTCTTCGCGCAGGCAACGAACCAGCCGCAGGCGGAGATTTTCCCTCTGAGCGACAAAGATTTTTTCCTGAAGGTCGTGGATGCGCAGATCACGTTCGTGACGGACGGAACGGGTCGGGCGACCGAGCTAATTCTCCACCAAGGTGGGATGGATCAACACGGGAAGCGTATCGAGTGACGCGGTTAGTGCGACGATCCGGCTGCAAAAATCTCCGGGTGCACGGCCTTGGATTTCGCGTCGGCTGCAGCGACCTTGATCGCGGCGGTGACGGGAACTTTCACCGGCGGCAGACACGCGGAATTGTTGCAAGCCTGATAACGCAGCGTGATCGGAATGCTCGCATCGCCGAGCGCCGCGGCATCGCCGGCGGTCAGGCGGAGCCGCAGCGTCACGCTTTGGGTGTACACGTTGAGCGGCTTGTCGGGTGAGAACGGAAATTTCAGATTCTTGCCCGGCGGATAGATCGTGTCGGCCAGCGTGAAGCCTGCTGGAAGCTGCGGCGTAAGAGTCGTCGGAATCAGATAGGAATCGAGCGGTTTATGCGAGTTCATGTGGTAGCCGTTGGCGATATCCACGATCACGGCGACCTGGAATTCCTTGCCGCGCGGCACCGGGTCGAGCGACGCGTACACTTTCGTTTTCACCACGGATGCGGCGCTCTGCGGCATCGCCGTCTCTTGCGCTCGAACGGCGATGCGACTGCCTGCGGCGCAAATCACTGCGAGCGCGCACAGCGGGGCAACGATTCGGAAGGGTCTTCTCATAGCTGGCTCTCGACGTCCTTGATCACCTGTTGTTCGTTCACTACGCCGATGTATTTCTTCACGATTTTGCCGTCGCGCGAGATCAGATAGCTCGTGGGCATGCCGAGCAGCCCGCCGAACTTATCCGTGATTGCGTCGCTGCCGAGCACAATCGGATAATCCATCAGCCGCTGCTGTCCACCGACGTTGAACCGCGTCGTGTGAATGAACGGATCGACCGCTTTAACCCCGTCCTCATCCATCGACGCGCCCAGCATGGTGAAGCCCTTGCTGCTGTATTTATCCTGCAAACTGATGAGCGCCGGAATCTCGCTGCGGCACGGATCGCACCAAGTCGCCCAGAAATTGACGAGAACGACCTTGCCCTTCAGGCTCGCCAGAGATACGTCTGCGCCTTCGAGATTCTTGAAGGTGACGTCCGGCTCTGGCTGGAAGTCCGCAGCGGAGTTGGAAGCCTTCGCAGATGAACTTCTACACGCGGTGACGGCCCCCGAAACTAACAACGCAGCCGCGCAGAGGACCCAAGCGCATTTAACATTACTCATAACTGGCCCTCGATGTCCTTTTCTACCTGGGCCTCGTTCTGATCGAGCCCGCCGATATATCGCTTGTAGATTTTGCCGTCGCGGGTGATCAGGTAGGTCGTCGGCATGCCGAGTATCCCGCCGAATTTGCTGACGATGTCGTCGTTGTTCATGACAATGGGATAGTTCATCAGCATTTCTTGCCCGCCCACGTTGAATTTTGATGTGTGGACGAACTTGTCGACGGTGGCGTCTTCGTCGTTTGTCGCCGCGCCGACTAGCGTGAAACCCTTGGACGAGTATTTGTTCTGGAGGCTGATTAACATCGGAATTTCGTGCTGGCAGGGTTCGCACCAGGTGCCCCAGAAGTTCAGCATCACGACTTTGCCTTTGTAGCTCGAAAGCGGGACATCCTTGCCCTGCAAATCCTTGAACGTGACATCCGGCTCCGGCGAGAGTCTTGCCTGCTCCACACCAGGGCTGGCAGTTCCGCCCTTCTCGAGAAAAGCCCGGACGCTTGGGGGCATCCATTTTTCGAGCAAGGCCTCCCCGCTGATTCCGCTCAGGTGACTCGACACAAAGGTCAGGTTATTCGCAAAAATCAGTCCGCCGACCAACAAGAGCAAGACCCCGCTGCAAACCTCGACCGTATGAAGATGCCGGCGAAACTTCTGGTAAAACTTCATGAAGCGGCCGACGCCGACCGCCGTCAATAGGAACGGAATGGCGAGACCCGCGGAATAAAGCGCGAGAAGAATCACGCCGTCTCTTACACTCGCCCGAGCGGCCGCAATCGCCAGAACGGTCGTCAGAATCGGTCCGATGCACGGCGTCCAGCCAAGCGCGAACGCGAAACCGAGGAGGAAGCCGCTGACGATGCCCGGACTCTTTCCTCCGACGTCCCGCATGTGGACATCGCGGTTCAGCCATCGTGTGAGCGGAGGTCCGAACAGGAAAATCAAAGCAATCGCGTAAACGTGCACCGGTTGGACGGCCAGGTGAGCGGCCGCTGGGAGAAACAGAAGTGACCCGATTGCAACCAGGACGACGCCCACGATCAAGCCGACACGGACCGGAATCTTGATCAACCAGCCAATGAGGTGCAGGCCGAACAAAATGATCAGCGCGCCGGCGATAGGTGCGAGCAGATTCTTATGCTTAAGCAGGAACTGTCCAACGGCGCTCGCCGTCGCACCCATCGTGATGAACACTACCGATAGACCGACGACAAATGCTAAAGCCGCGGTCAACAGCTTGCTCGTCTCTCCTTCGCCTTCCCTGAGCTTGTCCACTCCCACGCCGGACAGCATCGAAAGATAGCCGGGAACCAGCGGTAGAACACACGGTGACAGAAATGAGCCCAATCCGGCGGCAAACACAAATAACCCTGCGAGTACGGCAACAGCCATGCGGTTTCCTCACTCCCTCAGCTGGTTGCGCCCGGCGGAGCCGCCGGGTTCCGACCAAACTTCAATTTGACCACACCGATTAGACGCATACTACCTCATTTTGGTTCTGGCGGATACGACGGTGCGGAGGAGAAATGCGACACATGCAATCGAAATCCGCCGCTTCGCTTTCGCGCCGCGACCCGCACGGTTTTCCAAGTCTATGAAAATTCAGCGTCTCGTCGCGCGAGTGAAATGGCAGCGCGAATGCCTTTCTCCGAGCGCGGGCCCGCCCGCTGGAGCCGCAGGCGGCAAAGTGATTTGCCGGTTGCGGTGGCGGGCTCGAAAAATTCTTGCGAGGAGATCGGATGACGCCGAACCGAGTGACTCTAGCGCGCGTGATCGCCGCGTTTGCCGCCGTGGCGCTATTCGACCTGGGCGCGCATGCCGTGGCATCCGACCTCACGGCCGTCCTGCTGACAATCGTGGCTATCGCTCTCGATGGAGTGGATGGCTACCTGGCCCGCACGCGAGGGATGGCCACGGCGTTTGGCGCACAGCTGGACATTTTGGGCGATCGCGTGGTCGAGAACCTCTTCTTCACCTGCTTCGCAGTGACCGGCCTGATTTCGCTGTGGGTTCCCGTGCTGTTTTTCGTGCGGGGTGCGCTGACGGATTTT
>Ga0187802_10000359_pt1 | contig 11063 bp, 3 predicted proteins | sample NC_wetland_sal_i_FD_130584 | JGI IMG/M metagenome (GOLD analysis project Ga0187802, IMG submission 130584) | Wetland sediment microbial communities from Neuse River Estuary, North Carolina, USA - Control_2 | ecosystem: Environmental > Aquatic > Freshwater > Wetlands > Sediment | place: USA... | reverse complement strand
CTGCGAATTCTATGGTTCGCAGCTGCCGCAGCGCTCTTCATCACCGTTCTCGATTCCGTGCACGGGCATTTCATGCCGCGGACGGGATCCGTGGCCGTGATCCTCTTGCTTTGCCGCCTGTGGCTCTCCGTTTCGTTTCTGGCGCTGGCCGCTGTGGGGCTGACCGCCGCTTTCAACTGGATTTCAAAATCGGCGCTGGCAGCGGCCGCCCCCGCCAATCATGAAAATCTCGATAAGGGCCGCCGCGCGTTTTTCCGCAGCGCCGCTTATCTCGCCGGTGGCTTGCCGTTCGTCGCGGCGGCCTACGGCTTCTTTGAGGAGCGGCTGAATTACCATGTCCTGAAAGTCGAAATCCTGCTCGCGAATCTGCCCGCCGGGCTCGATGGCCTGCGCATCGTCCAGTTGAGCGACATCCACGCCGGCGATTTCATGCCCATCTCGGAAGTCCGGCGCGCCGTGGAAATGGCCAACGACCTCGGCGCGGATCTGGCCGTCGTCACCGGTGATTTTATCAGCAATGCCACCGATCCGATCGAGGAGTGCATTGCGGAGCTCGGCCGCTTGCGCGCCCCGCTGGGCGTTTGGGGATGCAACGGCAATCACGAGATTTACGCGCGTCTCGAGGAGCGTGCTCGGCAGCTCTTCGAGCACAACGGGATGCGTCTCTTGCGCCAGGAAAATGCGGAACTAAGCTGGCGCGGCGAAAAATTCAATCTGATCGGCGTGGATTATCAACGCGAGCGCGCCATATCAGGGAAAAAACTTCCCATGCTGCGCGGCGTTGACCCGCTGGTCCGTAAGGACATACCCAATGTCCTGCTCTCGCACAATCCAAATTCATTCCGCCGCGCCGCGGAACTTGGCATTGAGCTAAGCCTCGCCGGCCACACCCATGGCGGACAGGTGCAAGTGGAAATCGTGGATCGCACCTTCAGCCCCGCAAGGTTCATGACAGATTTCATCGCCGGATTGTACCGCTTGCCTTTAGCCGCCGGGCGCGGGGAGGGATCGGCGGTCTCAGCGGACGGAGCAGAGAAGCACGCCGCGCTCTACGTGAATCGTGGCCTCGGCACCATCGGCATGCCAGTGCGCCTCGGCGTGCCCCCCGAAATCACATTAATCACTCTCCGCGCCGCCGGCTGACACCAGCGGCAGCCCGCCGCACCTCCGAAAGTCTATCTTCCCGGTTTCGACTCGCCAGGCTCCCAGGAATCGCCGCTGGGAGAGGCTTTCTTGCTCCCAACTGCGGCCGCATGCCACTCCTCCCGGCGCCGCCTCCCTGGCGCAACATCATATTGACAGCGTAAGTAAAATAGTAGTAATAAGCACCCCACAGGCCGTCGGCTTTCGTGGTCCGCAGGGAGTCTTCCAATGCGCAGAGGCGGGATCGGCGCGCTTTTCGCCTTCACCATTGCCATCCTCATGCTCAATGGCCAAGGCGGCAGTTCGACCGGTTCAAAAGGATCCGCCGCGCCATCAGCCGCGGCTAAGTCTCCTGCCGCCCTGGTCGCAAAGCGTGGGACCTCGGTGCTCTCGAGGGGCATCTGCAAACTTCAGCCCCCCGCAGAACTCTCCTGCGATCCCTGCGACGACTTCTGCCCCTCGGACGACCTTCGTGACACGATCAAGGCTTTCTTCCTGCAAACCAACGAGCCGGAATCCTCCCCCGACTCTACCTGCAAACTCCCCACGCCCCCGAAACTATCCGATGACCAAACGCAAGCAGACTTGAACAGTCACTGGAACGTCCCCTACGAATTTCGCGCCGGCCTTCGCTTCGTCATTGCCACCGTTGCCGACCCGGCGCACACGCATCTCAGCCTTTCCACGGATCGTCAGCTCGAAGCCATCATGCAGGGCGCGCAGGGCTCGCATTATCTGTTCGCCCGCGCTTATCTCCCCTGGGACAACCAGACCTACCCCGTCTCCGATGATTTCCTCTCTCGCTTGAACGCCGCCGACTGGCAAACCATGAAAGAGTCCTTTCCCGGCCTGCTGATTTTTCGCAAGGCTCTCCCGGAAAATCTCTGCGAGGCGGTGAAGCCGCTTTTTGTCTTCATTGTGGGAGAGCGCCCCACCAGCGGCATCAACAAGCAGCAATTTCGCAAGGCCCTTCAGATCAGAGACGCAATTCGCAAGGGAATCCCCCCTCAAACTCCCGGCGACCCCCTCCTCATCCTCGGCCCCAGTTTTTCCGGCTCTCTCTATTCCCTCGATTATCTGCTCGCTCACGATCCCGCTCCCGACAACGGCCGCGTCATCATCCACAGCGGCACGGTAAGCAGCTTTGACACGATTTCCTGGTTCAAAAAGATTCCCAGCCGCAGAAACACGCAACTCGAATTCCGCACTTTTCACGAAAGCGACCGCTACATGGAAGCCCGCTTCCTTGCCTATGCCGTCTGCGAAGAGCATTACACTGCCCATGAAGTCGTCATTCTTGCCGAAGACGAAACAGCTCACGGCTACGCGCTGTCCGCTGCGGACCCAGCTAATAAAACTCAAATTCAGAAGTCATCCCCCGAAATTCCCTTCACGGGATGCGAAGTGCAGCTTTCCCAGATCTCCAACATCTTTTTCCCCCGCGACATTTCCCATCTCCGCAGCGCTTACCAACTGCAAAGTCAATCCGCCGCTGCCACCGACGCCGGCAACAAGCCTCCCCGCACCACGCTCCCGCTCAACATCGAAGACACAGGCAACGATGACGACACCGTTCCCACCTATTCGCCCGGCCAGACCCCCCTCTCCGAAGAATCTGTCCTCCTCGGCATCGCATCCAGCCTCCACCAGCGACACGCGAAGTTCGTCATCCTTGTCGCCACCAATCCCCTCGACGAACTCTTCCTCAGCCAATTCCTGCGCCGCGCCTATCCCCAGGGCCGTATCGTCACCTTCGACCAGGATCTCTTGATGTCCCGCGAAGTGAATGACCCTCGATTCCACGGGATTCTCTCCATCACCTCCTATCCACTCTTTCCCGGACTCAAAGACCATGTGGCCCTTCCCAAAGACCTTCCTCAAGGCCCGGACCAACATCATCAGTTTCCCTGGGATGCCGGCGTCAGCACTTATAACGCCATGGTCTCCTTGCTCGTGGCTGAGACCCAGCAGGCTTGTGATCCCTCCAAGTCATGCTGGAATCCCCCGAGCAAGTGTCCGGACCTGGCCTCCACCGAAAAACTTGCTCAGTACGGCTGGCCCGCCCTCGGCGGCATGGAAGAACCCGCTAAAGACACCCTCGCTCCACCACTCTGGCTCACCGTAATCGGCAACGACGGCTACTGGCCCCTAGCCATCCTGGATAGCAAACTTTACGCCGACCATGGCGGCGCTCCCGGCAGTCTTCTGCACGCCATCCACCCTACTGCCAGCGTGGCGCAGTTCGGCTTGAGGCACCGGCCATGGGACATGCTCTGCGCGATATTCCTCGGTGGGATGGTGATCTATTTGTATTTGCGCTGGTCAGGAACTCTGATTGCGCCTTCCAAGCTGGTTGCCAATTTTGCCCCTGTGGATGATTCCTTCTCGAGCTACGGTCTTTTCATTGCCGATGTGATGTTCCTCTCCATCCTCCTCCTCCTTCTCTGTCCCTGGCACTATTCTCCGTTCCAATTCGGCGAGTCGGCGTTGCAGTACTTACTTTGGCTCTTCTTCTTTCTCCTTCTGGGCTCCTCAATTCTGGACTTGCACAGAAGAGGCGCCCGCACGCTAGCTACAATTTCCATGATCTTCGTGCCCGTTATCGCCATCTTCGTCTGGTTCATGTTGGACCGCGGCCCCGCCGCATCGCAAAATCTCTTTTTCTACCGCTTTGTTCACATCACCTCCGGCGTTTCCCCGCTCATCCCAATGCTTGTCCTCGGCATTTCCGGCATCTGGTGGGCCTGGTTTACACTCGCGGGCCTCGTCCTTTCGGGAAAGCGCGGCCCGCAGCTTCCTTCACCTCCGCCGGTGAATGACACGGTGGGAAATACGTCCACGACATCTTTGCGCTTCAGGTCCTTGACGTCCCAAGCAAACGAGCATCTCCTGTGCGTCATCAAGCCCACATGCCTCGACTATCGCGTCATCCTGGTCCCGATTCTCTGCCTCATGCTCTCCATCTTCCTGATCGACTTTTCTCACCCTGTCCGCAGCATCGAAGCCCAGTCCTATGATTACGTTTACTCGCTTTTCTTCGGCTTGGCTCTTTTTGTCCTCCTCTGCGATTTGTTCCGGCTTGTCGTGGCCTGGATCGAACTGAGAGGCATGCTCGGATCGCTGAATCGCCTCACCCTCCGCCGCTGTTTCGATGGCCTGGGAGACCTCAAGGGAAAACAAATCTGGCAACTCGGAAGCAGCGCTTACGAGGATTACAGTCTCTTACTTACCAAGGAACTCGAGGCCGTCGGGAAATTGAAGAAGTATCTGACCAGCGCGGACGAGCCGCTGTGCGAAGAAATAAGAAGGCTGGATCTTGAAACCGCAAATCTCATGAATTCAGTTGTGGAACTCAGAAATGTGCCGCTTAGTTTCGCGAAAAACGATCTCGAAGCAAATCTCCTGGGCGAATTGTTCAAGTGGCATCAGCAACTGGCCAGTGTTTGCTGGCAAACTCTGCTCTATCTCACCAATCGCTGGAGCAAAGAAACCCCCATTCCCGCCCATTTGCCCGAATCGCCCGAACCCGTCACCGAATGCCGCTTCACACGCGACGCTCTGCCGCAATCGACCCTCACCGCCGAAAATTTCGTCTGCCTCTTTTATTTCAACTTTCTCTCATCCATTTTCCTCCGTCTCAGAAGCCTGCTCATGTCCGTGGCCGGCATGTTCGTCTTTCTCGTCCTCTCCTTCAATTGCTATCCCTTCGAGCCAAAATCCACCTATCACCTGCTCATGGTCTTCGTCTTCCTCGTCATCGTCACCCTCGTGGCCTTCGTCATGGGCCAGATGCATCGCGATCCCACCATCAGCCAAATCACCAACACGACGCCTGGAGAGCTAGGCTGGGACTTCTGGCTCCGCATGGCTTCCTTCGTCGCGCTTCCGCTGATTACGCTCCTCTCCTCGCAATTTCCGGAGATCGGTAATTTCCTCTTTTCCTGGGCACAACCCACTCTAAGCAACATCAAATAGCAAATGCATCGTAAACCGGGGCGCCGGGCCGCGAGCTTTCGGTCCGATCCCTGATGAGCGGCTTTGGGTGGAGCATAGCCCGAAAGAGCGCAGACATGAGTAGTGCTACCAAAGAAAGCGCGGCGCGTTGACATGCCGCCCAGAAAGGGGAATCCTCGGCGGCCTATCTTGCGTCTCATTCGAGAGGCGGACGCCACCCGGGAGGAGCCACATGGAAACAAAGAAAGCCGCGGCGAAAGAGCGGGTGCTGGTGACGTTGATCATGCTTTTGGCGGGAATGCTGGCTGCGCAACCTCAGCTGTGGGGGGCGCCGCAACAAGCCAAGGACTTGGCTGAGCAAATTTTTGAACTCATGATCAAAGCGCCGGGAGCCAAGCCCGGCTACCGGCCGGTTCATGCCAAGGGGATTGTGTGCACGGGCACCTACACGCCTTCGGGAGACGCGGGCAATCTTTCGCGTGCCGCTCATTTTCAGGGACCGGTGGTGCCGGTGACGGTGCGCCTTTCGGACGGAGCGGCTGATCCCATGGTGGCCGATGCCTCCTCCGACGCTCGGCCACGCGGCATGGGCATCGAATTCAAGCTCCCCAGCGGAAAGACAACGGACATCGCCGCGCTTTCGCACAACGGCTTTATCGTCGCGACGGGAGAGGATTTTCTGGCGCTCCTCAAGGCCGGCGCGGCAACCGATCCTTCAAAGCCCCACCCGTGGCCCATTGAACAGTTTCTCGGCAGCCATCCCCTCGCACTGAAATTCGTGCAGGACTTGAAGTCGACGCCCGAGAGCTTCGGCACGGAAGCTTTCTTCGGGAACAATGCGTTTATTTTCGTGGACGCGGACGGGAAGAAACAGGCGGGACGCTATTTTATCGCCCCCCTCGCGGGACAGCATTACCTCGACGACGCAGCCGCAAAGGCTGCGGCGCCGAATTTTCTATCCGATGAGCTGCGCGCGCGTCTCAAGAAGGGCCCGGTGAAGTTCCAGCTGCTCGTGCAACTGGCGGAGCCGGGCGATCCCATCGACGATGGCACGCTCGTGTGGCCGGAGGAACGCAAAAAAGTTGACATGGGCGTGATTACGATTACCTCCGCCGTCGCCGATAGCGCCGCGGCTGAGAAAGACCTGATGTTCGATCCCGCCCAGCTCACGGACGGTATCGAGCTGTCCGACGATCCGCTGCCCGCGCTGCGCTCCGAAGTGTATATGCTCTCGTTCATGTACCGGACCGAGTAGCAGGGAGCCCCGACAGAGCCAATTGAAAACGGTAAATCGAAAATCGAGAATTAAGCCCCAGAGTCCACAGGCCCGTTCTCTTGCCCTCCGTATTTCCGCGTGCGATGTTAATGCCGGAAAATTCCATGATGACGGACGACAACCACCCCGTGCGGCCGATTTGCACCTCGCCAGGAGCATTCGCCGGGATAAACGCTGCCCTGAGGCCTCGACGCGCTTCTTCAGTCGCGTCTCGCTCCTTCACCCTGCTTGCCCCAAGCGCAGACAAGGACTCCGCAGCCACACGGTCACTTATTTGCCCCGCTTGCCCCGACTTTGACCGAGGGCAGCCAGCCCGCAAAGCCGCCAATCACTGGATTCTTAATCGACACTTAAGGACGATTAGAAATCGCCGCAACCCCTTCAAATTCAATCGAGTGCAATTTTGAAATCGACCTTCAAACGGGCCTCCCCGGCAGGGGTCATTTGGGCGCGGTCGAAGCATTGGCTGGCCTCCCGCTCGTCGGCCCCCCCCCCTCTATATGGACAAAGGAGGACACCAAGGGAAGCACCCCGGCGCCAATGCCATAACCTATTTGGGGGGTGCGGAAGGGTTGGGGGGTGCAGGGGCTGCGGGAGGCTCGTTTGAGACCTGGTAGGGCGTCCCGTCGCGGAGGTAGAGGCGGCCTGCTTCCTCGCGATTCAGAGGGCGGGCCCCGCGGCGGCCGAATACGGCGATTTGGTGGCCGCTTTCGTCCACGGCGCGGTCGCGGTCGAGGCCCTTGGAGATGGCCAGGGCGGGGCCGGGCGTATGGTAAGTGGCGATGAGCTTGGGCGTGGGCCGCGGGCTGAAGCCATAGGCGTTGGGGGAATCTTCGGGGGAGAGGAGTTGGAGGACACGGAGGCCGTTGCGGCCATCGGCGACGAAGGCGAAGGCGCTGGCGTCTACCATGCCGATTTTTACGTCGCGGGCATCGTTCAAAGCCCCGGCGGCGGTGAAGAGTTGGTCGAGGCGAGGGTGCTCGGGGCGCTCGACGTCCACGATGGCGAGGCCCTGCTTGCCGGCCGCGACATAGGCGTAGGTGCGCGCCACATACACGTTGCGCGCATCCTCGAGGGGAACGGAGGCATTCTGCACAAGGCGCGGATGATCGAGCGCGGTGACGTCGAGAACTTTCAAGCCCTCGCGATCGACGACGAAGGCGTAGCGGAACTGGACGGAAATTCCCTGCGGATCGTTCAATTCCGGCGCCCCGATCTGGGCTGTGATGCGCGGCTGAAGCGGGTTGTCGAGGTCCACGACCACCAGGCCGCGATCGCAAAGAATGTATGCGTACGTCCCCACGATGCTGATGCGCCGCGCACCATTCAAAACGCCCTCGGGATTAAACGCCAGTGCGCGCTTCAAAAAATTATTCCGCGGGTCGCCGTCGAGCAGCGTGCTCACGCCGGGGCTCTTGCTCTTCAAGTTGGGATCGCCGACGATGACGAGGCCTTCGTATTTGTCCGCGACGTAGAGGAAACCATAGAGAAGATGAATGGGTTGCTCCTCGTTTTCCGGAATGCGCGCGCGCACCGGATCAAGAGCCTGCGTGGAGGGCGACGCGACGGCCATCGCATATTTTGTTTTCAGATAGAAGCGCTGGCCGAGCGGCGAGACCGGAGCGGTGATCATGCGCTCGGAAAAGCCTTTGTTGTCGATGTTGGCCACATCGTAGATGCGCAGGCCGCCTTTGCCCGTGGCGGCGTAGAGGTATTCGCCGCGGAGTTGCACGTCGAGGATATCTCCGACGTGATGATAGGCCTGCTTCAATTCGCTCTTATCCCGCAGGTGGCGGCGATAGTCGTCGGGATAGGAGAGGCGGTGGAGATAGCTGCCGATGATCGCGGGGGGCTCATCGTGTTCAGCGACGACGACGGCGTCGAAGCCCTTCGAACCGTCCGCGACATAGATATAGCGGCCCATAAAATTTAATAGGTTCGTGCCCTGGAGGAGGACTTGCGCCATCCACGCGTTGTTATTGTTGCTCGCGGAGACGTGGCAATCATCGCAGGCCTTCGTTTCGGTGGCGCGAACCGTATGCGGGACGAAAGTGCTGAAGGCGGTGCCGCTGAGTCCCCCGGCCGAAACCGTCTGCTGCATGTAATAAATCCATTCGCGATTCTGATTTTGCGAGCTGACGAGAATGGCGCAAGAAGAGCGCGCCGGCGCAACGCGATGGCCGGTCACCGTACCGTCGATGCCGAGCATAAAGCCGTCGTCGCGGAGGACTTGGAAATCGTAGGCGGTCCAGTTGCGGGTGAGGAGGCCTTCGTTGTGGAGCATGGGCTTGCGCTGATTGGCCATCATGGCCAAGTGGCAGCCGAAGCAGTTGGGAGTCCAAGAAGTGTGGCAGGCGTAGCAGGTCATTTTGCTATTGGCGTGAGCGAGCTGCGAATCGCCGGCGGCGGGAAGCGCGCCCCATGTCTTGCCGTCGGTGTGAATGGTTTTGGCATAGCGGGATTTTTCGCTGTAGTGGGGATTGCCGGGAGTGATGGAGTCGAGCACCTGAACCACTTCCCATTCCTTGTCCGGCTCGAGCATCGAGCGTTGGAAAAGTTTTCCGCCGCGCCATTCGAATCGGCGCTGGCTCCAGGGGGTGCGGTAGGCGTCGAGCTGATTGCCGCCGTCGGGGGCGGCGGGACCAGAGGTGATGAGTGTGGCGCGTTTTTCCACCGTACCGTGGCAATCGATGCAATCGAGTTCGATGGCGGCGCGGGGCTCGGCGTAGAGTTTTCCGGTGCCGTGATCATCCTGCTCGAAATGGCAATCGGCGCAGTGCATTCCTTTTTCGAGGTGGATGTCCTTGAGGTGGACGGCTTTTTCGAATTTGGCGGGATCGGAGGCGGACACGACTTGATTTTTGGCGTCGAGGAGATTGCCCTGGCGATCGCGTTTGTAAACGGCGCGGAAAATCCAACCATGGCTGTGAAAATCACCAAACTGGGTTTGCTGGAGCTGTTTATTGAATTCGGGGCTGCCGATTGTTTCCAGGAATTTTGGATCGGACCAGAGGCCGCGGGCGGCAGCGCCTTCGGGATTCCGAATGGCAACCTGGTATCTCTCTTCCTCCGTGGGATTGTGCTGCTGGGGCGGGTACATGTGGTCGCCGTCGGCTTCGTTGTCCCACCAGGTATAGCCAAAGTAGGTGGTTTCCATGTTCGTGCCGGGGTGGACATGGCAGACCATGCACTGGCTCGACGGTATCGCGCGCGTGAAGCTATGCCGAATGGGATGGCCGGATTCATTTTTCGCGGTGGTGGGATCGTTGGACGCGCTAAAGCCGAGATGGCCGAAGCTCGCGTAGGGGCCGGAATGTTCGGGCGAGCGGTCATTGGCAAAGACAACGTGGCAGGCGGAGCAGCCGCTGCCGCGATAATCGCCGGGGTTGTCGTTGGTGCCGGGGAGAGAGAGGAGCGGATCGAGGAGGCGTGTCTTTTGCAGGCCGAGGAAAACGGGATCGGTGCGCAGGAGAGTGCCGAAGCCGCGTTCGCCTAATTTGTCGTCGGGGCGGCCAGAATCTTCCTCGCGATTGGGATTTCCGATTTCCCCTTTTTTTGCGCCGCCGCGCTCGAAAACACGGAGGACGTTGCCGGGCTGGGAAATTTCCCAACGCTCGAGGGGAGTGAGCTCGGGGAGGATGCCTTTCGCGCGCGTTTCCTCCGGCGTGGGAGCGGGGACGGTGTACATGGTTTGCGGCTGGCCGGCCGAGGAGTAGCTTTCGCCGAAGCGCGCGTTTTTTTGCGGGAAGGAGCCGTTGTTATAGAGCGCGGCGCCCCAAAGCATCGCACCGTGCGTCATCATGCTGGTGCTGACTTTGAGGACTTCGGCGGCGTGGCAATCGGAAGTGCCGCAGGTCTCTGGCGCGACGCGCAGATCGCCGGGATTGACGAAGCGAACATATTCGTAACTTTCTTTGAGCCACTTCGTGTTGGGCCGCTGCACCTTCGCGAAGCCGCGCGAAAATTCCGAGTCGCGCGGCTGCGGATGCGCCTGCCTTTTCGCCTGCTGATAGGCGGCGGAATCCTTTGGCGTGCCGGAAGGGACGCTGGCGGTCGCGTCGCCGCCGTGGCAATCCACGCAGCCGAGGCGGACGGTGCGCGTGGGGTGCATGGTGGGCTCGTCCTCGGAGATGTGGCAGGTGACGCAGCCGGTGCTCTTGCGGTCGGCTTCCGCCTGGGTTTGTTTCAGCAGGCCCTGTTGCGGTGCTTGCGACTGGGCGCGCGAGCGGTGCTCGATGGCAAAGAGGAGGGCGAAGACAACTAGAAGCGCGGAGACAAAGAGCGGCCGCGGCCTGAGGCGAGCAATCAATTTTGGGATCGAGACCACCAAACGATTCATGAGTTACTCCGTCTCCGCCTTAGCCACATTCTGCTTCATGCATGTACCGCGTCAGAACTGAAATCGCAAATCCGTGAACAGCGTGTACAACGTCCGGCTGCCGAATATGTCGCGCAAGCCCTGGCCGGGAACGAGTGCCGCGGCCCCGGCCGTGATGGAGATATTTTCCGTGAGCGGCGGGCGGTAGCGCACGCCGATGCTCGAATCCCATCCGATGGAATGGCGGATGGGCGCCTGGAAAAGCAGGAGCTCGAGCGGCTCGGTGCGCTCGAACTTCAGATAATTTACGTTCACAAAGGCGCGAATCTTTGGCGTGAGCTCGATATTCGTTCCGGCGTTGACGAGAAGAAT
>Ga0187802_10000357_pt1 | contig 11078 bp, 10 predicted proteins | sample NC_wetland_sal_i_FD_130584 | JGI IMG/M metagenome (GOLD analysis project Ga0187802, IMG submission 130584) | Wetland sediment microbial communities from Neuse River Estuary, North Carolina, USA - Control_2 | ecosystem: Environmental > Aquatic > Freshwater > Wetlands > Sediment | place: USA... | reverse complement strand
TCCTCAGTGCACCGGCCATTGCGAGGGCCACCAGTAAAAGTGCCAGTTGGGTCCGCGATGGACCGTCGCGAAGTAGGTCAGCAGAGTGAACCCGACCAGAAAACAGGTAAATAACGAGACTGCTGCCAGGCGCACCGAATCTTTGCGCTTCAGAATGAAGAGCGACCATACAGCAAAGATCAGGACAAACAACGAACCGGGGTTGATCGCGATGATCCAGAGCTGGTGAATGTTGGGGAACCAGTTTCGCAGCCAACCGTAGTTGACCGTGAAAGCAAGCATTCCGACGGTTACGGCGCAGGCAAAGAACAAGGATTGCCAGAACACCGAGCGCTCGTGGCTGGTGCCGAACCACGTGCCTTCGCCTCCAGGACGGCGATCCAGAAACGGAATCAGCGCAAGTCCAACTACTACGATCATGGGAATCAACATGCCCCCCATGAACGCTGAATAGGAGACCAGTTCCTGAAGCCCCAGGAAGTACCAAGGCGCCTTCGCCGGATTTTCCGGAATGGCGGCGTTCGCGAGTTCTTTCAGCGGCGCATCGCTATAGAAAGCCAGGATCAGCGTGACCGCCACCGTCACCATGAAGACGGAGAGTTCCGCCCAGAACAAGTGCGGCCAACTCATCACCGTGTTCTCGGGCCCGCGATTCACCGGTGGACGCTTGCCTTTCACCAACGCCATCAGGCCATAAGTTTTCGTGGCCAGCGGCTGAAATACTGGGCGCCTTTCTCCGCCCCACTCGGCAAGTCCGCCGGGCGGATCCTCGGGCTTGGCGAGGCCGCCATCTTTGCGGATACGCCAGAAGTGCACACCGAGCAACGTAACCAGTGCGAGCGGAAGAACGAAGACATGCAGAACGTAGAAACGAATCAGCGCGTCCTGCCCGACGTAGTTCGCGCCCAGCAGAAGCCGCTTCTGGAAGCCGCCCGGGTCAAAGAACTTCGTAATGCCGATAGCGTCGGTCAGTTCGCGCGGAGAGTTGGCGATGTTCGAGCCGATCGTAATCGCCCAGTACGCCAGTTGATCCCAAGGCAGTAGGTAGCCGGTGAAGCTCAGCGCCAGAGTGATCACTAGCAGCCCCAGCCCGACCAGCCAGTTGAATTCGCGCGGCTTCTTGTAGCTTGCCGTGAAGAACACCCGCGCCATATGAAGAAGAACCACCAGCACCATCAACTGCGCTGACCAGCGATGAATATTGCGGATGAAGCGTCCCGTGGAGACCGTGAAGTGAATATCTTTGATCGATTGATAGGCGAGGTCGGTCGAGGGCTTGTAGTAGACCATCAGCAGCACGCCGGTGATGAGGGTGATCAGGAAACTGGCGGTGGCCACCAAGCCGAGACCGAAGGTAAGCGTAGGTTTAAGCGTGCGCACGTGGACCCGGACGCTGTGGATGTGCAGAAAAAGGTTATGAAATGTGGCCTGCGATTCTTCGCGCTCCGATTCGGGCTCTTTCCCCAGCCGGAAGCAGGAGTCCTTCACCGCTTGGGGGAGTTCGCGCAGGTTGTGCAGGAATTCTTTGGTTGCGGTCTCTGCCACGGTGTGCCTCCTACACGCGGTAGCGCGTGCCCTCCGGGACTTCGTTGTCTGCGTTGACGATCAGATCGCCGTTGGCCGCGCGGCTCACTTCGAGCCAAGGCAGCGGACGCGGCGCCGGTCCACCCACTACGCGACCTTGGCTGTTGAAGCGGGAGCCGTGGCAAGGGCAGGCAAACCCATCCTTTGATCGCGCCACGGTGCAGCCCAGGTGCGTGCACGTGCTCGAAATCGCGTAGAAGCCTTCGTCGTCGCGAAAGAGCACGAGGTTCTGGTCGGCAAAGGGAGTTTCACTTCCAGCGGAAAACTGCTCCGGCGGCCCGAGTTTGAAGCGGCGCACAGGGCCGGGCAGCACCGCCGGGTTCGGCAGGCGGAGCATACCGACAGCCGCTGTGCCCATTGCGACAAAGAAGCTTCCCAGCGACGCCAAGCTCAAAAAGCTGCGCCGGCTAACACGGGGTGGATCTAGACGGGACATGGCTTCCACTCCTTGGCAAAACTGAACTGTTCCATGGTGATGGCGGTAGTTGGACAACGCTGCGCACACAATCCGCAGCGGATGCAGCGTTCTTCATCCTTAATGATGGCGGAGAGATCGGTAGGATCGAGGTTCAACTCGCGCGTGGCGGTCTCAAGGTCGGGCGTAAGTGTTAAACGGTCGAACGTCACCAGCTTCAGACATACGGTGGGACAGACATCCACGCAGCCGCCGCACAGGATGCAGCGCTCGCCGTCGAAAATGGTGTTGATGCCGCAGTCGAGGCAACGACCGGCCTCGGCGATGGCCTGTTCTTCGTTGTATCCGATTTCGACGAGCGCGGTCGGACTCTTCAGGCGCTCTTCCGCTGCGAGTGTGGGAATGTGCAGGCGTGAACGCCGCTCGTAGTGTTTTTCGCGGTGATAGTGGTCAATGGGGTAGTGAAACTGGACTTCTTCCGGCGCGATCTCCTTACCGCGTAGGTAGCGATAGACCGAACGCGCCGCCTGCTTGCCGCTGGCAATGGCATGGATCATGAGCCGGGGCCCGTAGGCAATGTCGCCCGCGATGAATATGCCTGGCGCCGAGGTCACACAAGTCGCGGGATCGTTGACGATCTGCTGCGGCGAACGCATCTCGATCCCGTCTCGCTGGGCGTCGATAAAACTAAGGTCAGCAGACTGCCCGACTGAGAGCAGTACGGTGTCACTCTCGATCTCGGTTGTAACCGACTCATCGAACTTCGGAGCGAAGCGCTTGTTCTCGTCGTACACCTGGGTACAGCGTGCAAACTTCACGCCGCGCACGAACTTCTGGTCGTTCCTCTCGTCCACCAAAACTTCTCTCGGGCCCCAACTGTTGTGGCGTGTGACGCCCTCTTCCTGACCTTCAAGGATTTCCACCGTGTCGGCGGGCATTTCTTCGAGAGATTCCAGGCAGACCAGATTCACCTGCCGCACTCCCGCCATACGGGCCGCCGTGCGCGACACGTCATATTCTTCCTGCCGCAGAACCGTCCGGGCGACGTCGTAGGCAACGTTACCGCCGCCGATCACAATCACCCGCTGTCCCAGCGACACTTCTTTGCCCAGTGATACATCGCGCAGAAAGTCGACACCACCCATCACGCCGATGGCGTTGGAGTTGGGAATCGGTAGGGCTCTGGACCGCTTAGCGCCACAGGCGATGATGACGGCGGCAAAGTCGCGCCGAAGATCCACAAAGCTGACGTCTTTACCGACCTGTGTGTTGCAACGGATCTCGACGCCGAGGGACTGAATCACCGCAACTTCTGCCCGGATCAGTTCACGCGGCAAGCGATAGCCAGGTACGCCGGTGTACAGCATGCCGGCAGGCTGCGGTTCCATCTCAAGAATCGTAGGGCGGAATCCCATCAGGGCGAGATCGTGTCCGGCGGCTAGACCGGCGGGGCCAGAACCGATGATCGCGATTCGCTCTCCGGTTGGTTTGGGGAAGCTGGCATTCGCAAGAAACTCAAGCAAGTGGCTGAGTTCCTCGACATCGTCACACTGACGTCCTTCGCTCTTGCGCTTTAAGTAGGGGAAGAGTTCGTGGCCGGCATCGTTGCGCGCATCACTTCCGAACTTTTCACAGACAAACCGCTTCAGGGCTCGGATTGAGATCGGCTGATCGATGGTTCCTCTGCGGCAAGCCGCCTCGCACGGCGCGCCGCAGATGCGTCCGCACAAAGAGGCCAGGGGATTCGGTCCTCGGGCAATCAGATACGCCTGTTCGTAGTCGCCCGCCGCAATGGCCCGCACATAGCCACGCGCGTCGGTATGAACTGGGCAGGCATACTGGCATTTGATCTGCTCTCGCCAGTACTCGTGATCCGCTACCCGGACGTTGTAGCGTGATTCGGCCACAGCTGTCGCCTTGAATACACCAACTGCCAACCCTACGCGCAGAGGCGACAACTGGCTGTGACCAAAGTCACGGTCAGACGTATGTCATGAGCCAAGAACCGTGCGTTCACGTGCCAGTTGCGACACCCTGTGAAGTCCAATCGTCCTGTTTGTGAGCCTTCGGTTGCCAGATGCAGCAAGGCTCCTCGGCGAACGTATCTCCGGTCAGCGCATGGGCTCGTGCCCGCGAACCGCCGCATACTTCCCGGAATTCGCAGACGCCGCACTTGCCTTTCAAGTTCTTACTATCGCGTAGAGCCACGAACAATGGCGAATGGCGGTACAGATCTGTTAGCGACTGCTTGCGCACGTTCCCCGCTGAAACGGGGAGGAACCCGCTCGGGAACACCTCGCCTACATGGGAGATGAAGACGAAACCCTTACCGTCATTGATCCCACGCGGCGCCCGCCCGATACCGTCCGGAGTGCTCATTCCGAGCATCACTGGGGCCCGGTGGCCGTTACCGCTGCGTTTCGCTTCCGTACGACGCTGGAGCATAAAGCGGCGGTAGTGCTGGGCCTCAGTGCTTTTGACATCGAACTTCACGCGCCGTGAGGTCTCGTACAACTTCTCGAACACCTGCTCGAACTCCTCGGCTGAAATCAGGTCGATCGCAGAACCACGACCGGTTGGTACCAGGAAGAAAACGCTCCACAGAACGATGTCGAGTTGTTCGAGAAGCGCAATGATTGAATCCAAATGTCGTAAATTGTGTCGTGTGATCGTAGTGTTGATCTGCACCGGAAGCCCGAGCTCGCGGGCCCAGCGCACCGCCTGCAGAGTCCAGTCGTATGAACCCGGAACTCGGCGAAATGCGTCGTGGATCTCTGCCGTGGGACCATCCAGGCTGATGGCCAGGCGGGCTAGTCCGCTTTGTTTCAGTCTCCGGATGGCTTCCCACGTCAACAGCGGCGTAGCACTCGGGGTCAGCGAAATACGCACACCGTGGCTGGAAGCGTATTCCACCAATTCGAAAATGTCGGGACGCTTCAGGGGATCGCCGCCAGTCAATACAAAGACAGGAGCTTCGAGCGCAGCTACTTCATCGATCAGCCGTTTGGCCTCATCGGTGCTCAACTCAAGTGCACTGCGGATGGGCTGAGCGCAGGCGCGGCAGTGGACACAGGCCAAGTCGCAGGCCTGGGTTGTTTCCCAGATCACAATGAAGGGCCGTTCATTAAAATCCAGTCTTGTTTCCACGCAGGTCTCCTGCGTACTTCATCCAAATCGATCCTGCCAGACTTGTCATAGCCTGCATGTGACTAATGTCACGGAGCGGGTTAGGAATTCAGGACTGCATTGGTGCCGCGGCGGCTTAACCAGAGTGGTATGCGCTCGTGCAAGGTGGGTGATGGGCGCAGGTAACCAACAGATTCACCGCAAAAACCGTCACCGCAGTCATTTCAGTGACTGCTGAAACCGGGAGCCAAACCCAGGCAGACGCGGCCAGGCCCTGGTAAGCCAGAATTTCGGAGCTGACACGCAACACGCAACCAGCCGTCAAAAGCACGAGCGCAACGAACATGAGCTTTGTGCTGAACAAGAGGCGCATGCCGGAAAATGCCGGAAGCACACGCTGGCCGATTGCAAACACCATGGTGGACAGGAATCCCACCGTTAACGCGTGTCGCGAAGCCCCCCAAATTCCATGCGCATTTCCCGTAAACGCAGCCCACACTCCGAGGATCGCCGCAACCAGCGCCCAGACGTAGGCCAAGCGCACGAACACAGGAAAGCTCGTATGATGGTGCGAAAGAAAATCAGGAAGGCAGCAACTTCAAGGAGTGCCGAGAGTGGGAGTAGAAAACGCCACTGCCATAGGTAAACATTGCTTAGCCAGCGCAGTGTCACGCCCACGGTCCACAACGCCCAGGCTGCCGCCACGACTGACAACCCAAATGGATTCGTGCGGCGCAACTTAGGGATCGAATAGAAACCGATGCCCAAGATGAACGTCCCGATCCACCCGAAGATCTGGGCATGTCCGTGTGCCTGAATCCAAGCTCCTGAGACGGACTCCGCCGCCCGATTACTGCTGATCGCCAACAAGTTCCAAACTCCCAGGAAGGTCCCAGGGAGGAGCATGAATATGAGGCCGGTGCTGATGTAGAGCATCAGCAGGCGGGACAACGAGATCTCGCGGGCCGCGGTGATATCGAAAATTTCCAGCGGTGTAAGCGGCCGGCCAGCCTCTTTCTCAACACGCGTCGCTAGTGCCGACATTGCTTCGAATCTCCGGTTAATGCGCTTTTTCCATTGCAATTGAGCGTGGAAACAGGATGTTGTTTTCAAGATGAATGTGTTGGTGCAGATCTGCTTCGAATTCCGCCAGGGCTTTGTAAAGCGTCTGGTAGCTGACGCATGCGTCGGGTGGCGCCGCGTAACCACCACTGGCCTGGCGCATGGCACGCAATGCAGCACCAGCGGAGTCGTGCTCGTGCTCCATCATCGAAACCGGGTTTTGCACGCTGCCGAAAGGCGGCGGCAGGATGGGCTCATTCTGAATGACAGCCTCCTCCATCCTGACGATGTAAGGGAACAACACCATCTCTTCCTTCATCATGTGCATGGTCAGTTCCTGTGCCAGCCCGGCGAAGCTCGCGCGAATGTGCAGCAGTTCGGGATGGTTTTTGCCGTGGACCGAGCACACTTTCTCAAGCAAAGGACCGAGGCGGGCAATCTCCTCGCGTGTGTACTTGTGATGAGTAGTGTTGATGTGGGCAACCAGATCGCCCAGCGGCTCCCTTTGCCAGTCATGGATCTTCTGCGTTACTCGCGTTGTCTGTTCTGCCATTTCGAGGGAATCCAGTACCTGATCCACCGGCAGATTGGCCGCGCGGCAAGCTTGTTCCAAAGACTGATTTCCGCCACAACAATAGTCGATGCCCAGCTTCTCAAAAACCCGCTTTGCGGCAGGGTTTTCCAGGGCCAATTCCCGCACAGTTTTCTCGGTGGTCACGCTCATCGCATCCTCCTCGGCAGCGCATCTCCATTCCTTGAGGTGCGCTTGATGTTCTGAAGTTAGTGGAACAACGGCAGCGTGCCGATGACTTTTGTCACGGCGACGGCGAGAAGCCGTGAGACTTGGGTTTGGAAGCTCTCGAAAGAGCTACTCGGCAGATCGGAGTTCGGACTCTAAAGCCTTCAGATCGTGGATGGTTACGCTGCGTCGATCGATCTTTACCAATCCTTCGGATTGAAAGCGGGAGAGATTCCGGGAAACCAGCTCGCGGACCGTACCAATCTGCGACGCCAATTCCTGGTTGCTAATCGGCAAAGTAACCTCCACTCCGTCAGCCGCGCGCTTGCCTTCAGTTCGGGCAAGGCGCAAGAGGAACGAAGCCAGCCGGTGCCGCACTGTGGTAAATGAAAGCTCCTCGATGATTCCGACGAGCCGTCGCAGCCGGGCACCCACCACGCGCAGCACCTTGAGCGCAACTTGAGGATGAGCTAGGCAAAGTGCCTGAAAGTCTTGTTTACTGACGAACAGAAGCGTAGCGTCGTCGACGGAGGTCACCGAGGCCGGGTAGTTGCCTCCATCGAAGACCGGGAGCTCTGCGACGGAGCTGCCTGGCCCATCGATACTGAGAACCTGTTCACGTCCACCGGCGGAACTTTTAAAGATACGGACGTGTCCGGACTCGACGACATACAGTCCCGCGCACGGCTCACCCTCGCTGAAAACTGTTTCGCCCGGAGAATAACGGCGAGGCACTGCTCGCTGGGCCAGGAAAGCGAGTTCAGATTCCGTGAGCCCAGAGAAGATCTGGACCTTCGCAAGAGTCTGAGCGTGGTCAACCTTGCTTTCCGCCACGGTGGCTATTGTACCGAAGCGAGCCGGCAGACAAGCACGAGGGGAACCGCGCGGGCGGCTTATCGCGCGCCGAGCGGGAACGGAGCCGCCAGCATCTTAGCGCGGCCCGTCTTCGCCACGTTCATGGTTCGCCACAGCTCGACTCCCCACCACAGCAGCGCCGTGAACTCGATGAAACCGGTCAATCCCACCAGCGGAAAAGCAACGCTGGGCACGAAATCAGTGAGTACCTGCAACAGGACGCGCCCCGAACAGCCAAGGTTGATGAGAATGAAAGGTGCCCAAAGGGAATTCATCCGTCTGGCGTCCATCCCGGCCAGGATCGGAACGACCCGCGAAGACACCCCGATAATCATCAGGCTGATGAAACCCACCGTGAATGCATGCCGATGCGAGCCCATGTAGGTGTGCGCGAACACCTGGTGCGTAAGCACGCCATAGAGCGGGAAGAATGGCATCATCACGCAGGAAAACAGGAGCCATATGTACGCTGCTCGAACGAACTTGAAGGTCCGGTCCGGTTGCGAAGGCTTGCTGAATACACCAATTTGCTGCGCCAGGAGAAAGGCCCAAACGGGCATGAGCAAATAAGCGACTTCGAGACCGAGGGCAAAGTAAAGCTCGTGCGTTGTGAGCACCAACACATAGCTGACTATGTTTAGAATCAGACTGCCGTTGATCAACCAGAAAATCAGGCTCTGACGGTCGCGTGTAGGCCGCTCCAGACCGTACACCTGCGGAACGAAACGTTGGCTGACGCCTGCGATGATGAGCGCCGCGAAACCAAGCAACTGGATGTCCCGCAGAGGCCCGTCAATCAGCGCAATACGCATGATCAACTCATGCTCAGCATGGGCTGTAGCCTTGGCAAAGAAAAACACAACATTCAAGACCGTGCCCAACAGGAACCATAGGAACGAACTGGCGATGAACTTTTCATAAGGATTGTGCGGTTCGATCGACTGCCGCGCCGTACGGAACAACACCAGCATGAAGAGCACAACCGCAGAAACTTGAGCGATGCCGGAGAGCGCTCCCAGCACCAAAGAGGCTGGGTTGGGCAATAGCATCTCTGCGGCCATGCCGGTAAGGATTCCCCCCGCCAGAAGATAAAAACTGAGGTTCGCAAGATCCGGACGCCACAAGGTCGTGTTCTTAAAACGCGGAAACGACTGGTAGGCGAAGCCCATGACGAACATCCCGACCCAGCCGAAGATCATGGCGTGCGCGTGCGCATGAATCGAGGGTAGCAGGCGCAATTGCAGGAAGTTCTTGCCCAACGCGATCTGTAACAAGTTGACCGCACCCCATAGGCAACCGACCGTCAATACTGTCAGCACGCCAGCTTTGAAGAAGCGCCGGTAGATGTAGTCCGGCAAGGTTTCTTTGTAGACATAAGGCTGAGCGGACGGAGTTTCCATCTCGCGATTGATCTCCCGTATCAATTCATCCACGTTGACCTGGTGTACCGTCGCAAAGAAGGAGAGCGACTCGCTGGGGCCGTGTTCGCCGCCACAACCTTTAAGTCCATGGCGGTCAAAGATGTGTCGCGCGTTGGGACAGGCCTTTACCACTTCCGATACGCTCGTGCTCTCATTGATCGTGTTCATGCTTCGCCGCCTTGTCTATACACAAGGCAACGATAAAGTCGCAAAGGATGCGGGACGATGACTTATGTCACAGTAAGCCGAGGGCCGTAGGTTGGTGAGGATCTGTCCAGTCCATCGGCGCGGGTTAGACCTCTACGATGTGTACGTCAAGGTGTAGATTTCGCTACAACGCCTGCCTACCGTTTTGCGTAGTGTCAAATCACACGTTTCTAGTACCCACTGAAATGCGCGGAAGTGGGGATTTTGGGACAGGGTGCCAGTCGACGTCTGGGCCACAACCAGCACACTGAATCGCTGAAGACCTCAGGAGAACTACGGATTCCGCCTGATTGGAGTCTGTCGGCTCAGCATTCGCTAGGAACGGATCGTTGGGTTTGCAAACCAACGACCAGTACTTCGGATTGAATACCAACATCGACACAGCTGTTCACCCGGTAACGAAGTGCGGCGAAAATCATGTCAGCCCTCGTTTTCGCCGCATTGGGCGCGGGAATTTTAGCCGCTTACACTTCAGTCGCTCATCGCGGCCAGCGCCTTCTCAGCAGCCTTGTCTAACATGTCCTGCTGTTTCCTCGTAAAGTGAGCGTAATACTTTTCCGTCACAGTGATGGACGAATGTCCGAGCGCCTTGCTGAGCAATCGAATGTCGCCACCAGCTTCCAAAAAGGTCGCCGCGTAAGTGTGCCGCAGGTCATGGGACGTATGTTCGACGCCCGCCTTCTTGAACACCTTCCGATACAATTTCTGAAAGTACGACGGCGCATCCTCGGGAAGAGTGTTGCCCGACGCGAAAAAATACTTGGGGTTGCCGTTCTTTACCTTCAGGAGCAATTGGCCGAGTTCTTCCGTGATGGGATTATTGACAGCGACCCCCGTCTTCTGACGGCTGGTCTTCACACGGAATCGGCCCGCCGCGTTTGTCAGTTCGTCTTTAGACAAACCAACGGCGTCGACGATAGCCAACCCAGCCTCGCGCTGCAATCTCATGCACGCTTTCACACGCTCCCGATTCGCAGTTGTCATCGGAACTTGGTCTACTGCCTTCATAATTCGAGCGTAGACCTTAGAGCGAATAATCCGGTCTTCCGTGACGCGCAGGTCGTTCGTGTCCAACTTCACGGACTTCCATGCTGAGATCGGATTCTTAGAGATGTACTCGTGATTGACAGCGAATCGGAAGAAGTTCCGGACTTTTTCCTGCCGACCACGCTTCGCAGCCGGAGACTTCAGGGTCCAGCTGTGCTGCCATTCGGTGACGACCGACAGCGTGATGTCCTTCAGGAGTGTTATGCCTCGGCCTGCGCAGAAGTCCTTCAGCTGCGTGAGCACGGCTTCATGGCGATAGAGCGTGTCAGCCGCGACCGGGTCGGAGCCCCTTCTCTTTGTCGGTCAGGAACGCTTCGATGACGTCAGTAAATTCAGTGGCACGAGTGTTGTGAACAACCGCCGACGCCAGCCTTTTCAGAATGTGGCTATCTTATACATTCAACCACTTGCAGGTCACGGACGGCTGCGTAAGTCCTTCTAAGTACGTGCAGGTGATCCTTATTATGGGTTGCATTGTGGGTTGCGGCGATTTTTATCCTTGCAGCGATGCACTCCGAGTGAATCCGAGAATTGATCTCACTGACTTTCATGATCCGTCGTGCTGATGATCGAGAATTGGCCAATACAAGTCAATGAGTGCTATCGGGATGTTTCAACAGTT
>Ga0187802_10000355_pt1 | contig 11085 bp, 9 predicted proteins | sample NC_wetland_sal_i_FD_130584 | JGI IMG/M metagenome (GOLD analysis project Ga0187802, IMG submission 130584) | Wetland sediment microbial communities from Neuse River Estuary, North Carolina, USA - Control_2 | ecosystem: Environmental > Aquatic > Freshwater > Wetlands > Sediment | place: USA... | reverse complement strand
GCATCGGCCTGCAGGGCAAGGGCACCGCCCTGATCCACCGCCGCGACCTGGCCCCGCTGGCCAACCTGGAGCTCTACTCCGTCGCCCCCTCGGTTACCCCCGAGCTGTACCGGCTGCTCGGCGCGAACGCCGCCCGGCACGCCAAGGGCGGCACCCCCGACCCGGCCAGGAACCCGTACTCCGACGAGGCCATCGAGGCTCGCTACCACACCACGGTCATCGCCCTGATGGAACTGGAGCGCCGCCGGATGGACCCCGCCGCGCCGCCGGAGGAGCTGTCACTGGAGGGACTGACGTGACCGAGATCCGTGGGCTGTCGGGGCAGTCGGCCGGAGGAACTGTCCCTGGTGGGACTGTGGTGAGCGAGATCCGAGGGCTGTCGGGGAAGCCGGTGGCCGACCTGACCCTGGAGGCCGTGCGGGCCGGCGAGGTCAGCCTGGCCGACCTGCGGATCCACCCGGAGACGCTGGAACGGCAGGCGGTGGTGGCGCAGGAGCACGGGAACCCGCAACTGGCGGATAACCTGCGCCGCGCCGCCGAGCTGACTCAGCTACCCGACGACGATGTGCTCGGCATCTACGAGGCGCTCCGCCCGGGGCGCTCGACCGCCGCGGAGCTGACCGTGCTGGCCGAATCCCTGGCCGACCGGGGCCTGCCGCGCTGCGCGGCCCTGGTCGCCGAGGCCGCCGAGGTCTACGCCCGCCGGGGGCTGACCGCGTGAAGCGAAGGTTTAAGTGAGTGCTGGCTGGAACGGTGAGGACACAGCAGCATGGTGGCCTTCTGGCCGTTCCTCACCCGCCTTCCGTGATCCCTCATCCGTCTCGCCATCCTCATCCGCCCCTGTCCCATCAGGGGTAGGGAGGGTCCGGGAAATTTTGCGGGAGGATTCGGGCTTGCGGGAGGATCCGGGGGACTGTAGTACACCAAATCCTCCCCGAAGCCCGGATCCTCCCCGATCTTTTCCGGGCTGGGCGCTCCAGCATTCGCAGGGGCCACACTGCCCCCTCGCGACCCGCGCCTGCAGGAGAACGCTTAATAAGGGGCCAGCCCGGTGTCGGTGATCGCCGGGGTCGATATCGGGAACGCCACGACCGAGGTCGTGCTGGTGTCCGGCGGCACGATCCTCGCCGCCGGGCGGGTGCCGACCCGCGGGCGCAAGGGGTCGCCCGACTCGCTGCGCGGCGCCGCCGCGCTGCTCCGCCGGGTCGAGCGCCAGGCCGGGCGCCCGGTCGAGGAGGCCAGGATCGCCCCGCTGCGGGCGGTCGACACCTCGGTGGTCACCGTCCCCGATGCGGTCCCGCCACGCGGCCGCCTACGGGTACTGGCCGCGGGGGTGTCCACACCCGGCGGCACTGGCGCCTGCGTCGGCCGGCCTCTCCTGTTGCGCAGCTCAGCCGAGGCGTCCGTTCCGCCCTCGGTGCCGGCCGGGTCGTCGCTGGTGGCGGTGGTCCCGGCCGACCTGCGGTACGACGAGGCCGCGGCCGGGCTGAGGGACCTGCTGGCCGCCGGGACGCCGATCGGCGCCGTCCTGGTGGCCGGAGACGAGGGCGTCCTGGTTGCTAACCGGCTGCCGGCCGGCCTGCCGGTGATCGACCAGGTCAACGCGGCCGCCGCGGCCGCGTGCGAACTGCTCGCCGTGGAGGTGAAGCCGCCCGGGCACACGCTGAGGCTGCTGGCCGACCCGGTCGCGCTGGGCGCCCGGCTCGGCCTCGGGGAGCACGAGGATCGGGACGCCGCCGCGCTGTCCCGGGCGCTGGCCGACTATTCCAACGCGGTCGTCGGCCTGCTCGCCGCGGCGCCCGTCAAGCCCGGAGCAGGCCCGGATGAGCCCTGGGTCCTGACGGCCGATGGCCGGCAGGTTCCGCTGCGCACCGCGTGCGCGAGCCTGGCGGACTGGCCGGCCGGTACGGTCCGGGTCTTCGGCACCGGCTCCGGAACCACTGAGGTGGACGACCTGTTTGCCGTGGATCTCGCTGCCGCGGCCGAGGCGGCGACCGCACGGCAGGGGAGTACGGGCCGGGCGGTCCTGGTCGCCGCCCTCGGGCGTGCCCCTGGCCCGGGTGCCGTCTCACCCGCCGGCTTGCTCAGCGAGTTCGCGAACCTCCCGGTGAGCAGCCCGCTCACCGAGCCGGCCGCGGCGCGGGCCGGAGCGCTGACCACGCCGGGCGTCCGCCGAGACGCGGTCGTGGTGGACCTGGGCGCCGGCACGATCGACGTCATCGGGCCCGGATGCGACGTCGTCGCCGCCGGCGCCGGGGAACTCCTGACCGCCGCGGTGGCCGAGACGCTCGGCATCCCGCGGGCCGCCGCCGACTGGGTCAAGCGCGGCCCGTGCCTGCGAGTGGACGGCGGGCAGCGGTTCGAGGCGGAGGACGGCAGCCGCGGCTTCCTGCCGGTCAGCGCGCCAGCCTCTGCGGTGGGCATGCTCGTGGTCGAAGGGCCGGGCGGACTGCTGCCGTTCGACCGCCGCCACGGCCCCGGCGAGTGGCGGGCCATCCGGCTGCGGCTCAAGCAGGCCGTCCTGGCCACAAACCTCCAGCGCGCCATGCGGACGCTCGGGGCTGACCCCGGCCAGATCCTGGTGGTCGGCGGGCCCGCCGGTGACGAGGAACTGCTCAGCGTGCTCGCGCGCTCGCTGCCGGACGGCGCGGCTGTGGGTCGCGGCGACCTCGGGGGGACCTACCGGGGGGAACCGCTGGGCCACCGCTACGCGGTCGCGCTAGGTCTGGCCCTGGCTCAGCCGTAACGTTCCCGGAACGCCCCGGGCGTAGCGTGGTCGCCATGGGGAGGAGCCCGGGACGGCGCCTGCATGTCGCCACGCCAGCCACGGCGCTGGCCGTGGGCGTCCTCATCGTGGTGATGCTAGCTGGCCTGTGTGTCGTCGGACCGGCCGAGCACCGCGGTCTTCAGCTCTCCCGCGTCGGAGAGATCGTGCTCTTCCTGGGCTTCGGCCTGGTCGGCGTGATCGTGGCCTGGCACCAGCCGCGCAACCCTATGGGCTGGGTGCTGTTCGGAGTCACGTTTTTCCTGGTCCTGAGCGCCCTGGGCAACGGTTACGCCTACGTCGATTACCGGGTGCACGGCGGGCGGCTGCCGCTGGGCTGGCTGGCCGTACTGGTGAGCCCGTCGTGGGCCCCGGCCATCGTGCTGGCCGGACTGGCCGTCATGCTCTTCCCGGACGGGCGGATCCTGGCCGGCTGGTGGAAGCCGATGCTGTGGGCCTACCTGGGTATCGGTGCGCTCTGGATGGGCGGCGCCGTCGCCATCTCACTGGGCGCCGTCGTCGGTCATCACGTCACCATCGACTCCAGCGGCGGACTCACCAGCCTGGACAACCCGACCGGATCCAACGCCTGGTGGGGCGCGGTGCAGTCGGTCTTCTTCCCCGCTCTCGCCGTGTTCTGGCTGGTGTGGCTCGCCGGTCAGGTCCTGAGCTACCGGCGTTCGTCGGGGGATCGCCGGCTGCAGCTGAAGTGGCTGCTGAGCGGCGCGACCGTCTTCATCGTGGCCGCGATCGGCCTGGTATGGCTTACTAACTCGACCGGCGTGCTAAAGGTTGGCGTTGGGGTGGCTGGCGTCGGGACGCTCGCGCTGCCGGTCAGCCTCGGGTTCGGGATCCTCAAGTTCCGGCTTTACGATATCGACCGGATTGTCAGCCGGACCCTCGCCTACGCGATCGTCACCGGGCTCCTGCTGGGCGTGTACGCGGGGCTGGTCCTGCTGGCCACCGAGGTCCTGAAGTTCCACAACACCGTGGCGGTGGCCGCGTCGACGCTTGTAGCCGCGGCGCTGTTCAACCCGGTGCGGCACCGGGTGCAGCGCACGGTCGACCGCAGGTTCAACCGGGCCAGGTACGACGCGGACCGGACCGTGGCCGCGTTCGCGGCCCGCCTGCAGGACGCCGTGGACCTGGGCACCGTCCGCGCGGACCTGCTGGGCGTGGTCCAGGGAGCGCTGGAGCCGGCGCACCTGTCGATGTGGATCAGGCCGGTCGACTGAGGCACTGGCATGATGCCGGTATGGCCGAGCCCTGGGAAGTCCGTAACCCGTTCGACAGCGACCCCGCGGCGCGCCGTTATGCGAGTGCCCGCCTCTACTACCACCGTTCGGCCCTGGACCTGGCTCGGGAGCAGCAGGAGATCGGGCCGGCCAAGCTGGCCCTCGACGTGGGGTGCGGCACGGGCCTGTCCACCCGGGCGGTCAGCGATCTGGCCGAGCACGTCGTCGCCGTCGACGCATCCGCCGCGATGCTCCGCGCCGCTCAGCCGCACCCGCGCGTCGGTTACCTGGTCGCGGTGGCCGAACGGATCCCGCTGGGCGACGCGGTCGCGGACCTGGCCACCGTGGGCGCCGCGTTCCACTGGTTCGACCAGCCGTTCGCGCTGGCCGAACTCGCGCGCGTCCTGCGCGACGGCGCCACGCTTATCGTCTACAGCGATTACTTCCACGGCCGCCTGGCCGGGCAGCCCGCGTTCGCGACCTGGCTGGCCGAGTCTTTCGCGCCGCGCTACCCGTCGCCGCTCCGCCACGCGCCGTTCGATCCGGAGGCCGCGCAAGCCGCCGGGTTCGGCCGGGTCAGCTTCGGTGAGAGCGAGTACGCGGTCCCGCTCACCCAGGCCGCCCTCGCTGATTACCTGCTCAGCCAGAGCCCCGTCGAAGCCGCGATTGCATCCGGCCAGACCAGCGCGGAGCCACTGCGCGACCAGATCATCGCCGAGACCTCCGGGTTCTTCACCCCGGAAGGGACCGCCGAGGTCATCTTCGGCATACGAGTCTGGACCGCCGTGCGCCAGGTTTAGGAACTCTGGGACCGGACCCGGCCTCAGGAACTGCACTCTAGGAGCCAGGTGTTCATGTCTTCGATGTGCTTTTCCCGGAGAGCGTGCCCCTCGTCGTCGAAGAACCAGGTTTCGACGCCGGGGATATGCGCGGCCAGCCATTGACCGTGGCTGAATGGTACGGCTCGGTCCTGACCGCCGTGCAGCAACAGCACCGGGACCGATATCTTGGCCACGCCGAATCCCCACGGGGTGAGTTGCGCGACGCAGTCGTCCCACGATCCCTCGATGCCTGGGGCCAGGGCCAGTTGCATGGAGACCGCCTCGTCGGTGGCCAACTCCAGGTCGACACCTGGCATGAACGTCTGCATGTACAGGGCCACCTGGGTCGGCGAGGCCGCGACTATCTTTTCGCGCTCCTCCTCGAAATACGCGCGTGCCCCGGTCCGGTCGTCCAGCGTCAACCGGACCTCGTCGATGGCTGCCTGACTGAAGCCGGCGAGCCAGTCCAGCCCCTCGGCGTCGTAGGGGGCGGGCGAAGCAAGCGATGCCACCGCCGGGACCAGGTCCGGCAGGAGCGCCGCGCAGGCCAGCACGTGGGGGGCGCCGCCCGAAATGCCCCACATCGGCAGCCTGTCGATCCCGAGGGCCTCGCAGATCACCCGGACATCGCCGGCGCAATCGGCCATGGAACGTCCGGGCTGAGGCGTAGAGCCGCCGTAACCCGGTCGGTCGTAGCTGATCAGCCGGAGCCCACGGCGTTCCGCATCGGCCAGCGTGCGGGGACCGTACACGCGGCGGCCTCCCGGCGTGCCCATGTGGACCATCACCGGGCGCCCGTCACGATCTCCAGCATCCTCGACCGCCAGCGTCCGGCCGTCTGGTGTCGGTACGAACCACTCCATGAAGGTAAGCCTGTCACGCGGAAAGATCAGGGCCGCGGCGAGGCATCGTCCAGGTTTGAAACTGTCGTCGGTAGGCGCCCGGTGACGTGCCGAGGCTGCGCTGGAAGTGGCGATGCAGGTGGCTCTGGTCGGCAAACCCGGTGGCCGCGGCGGTGACCGCAATCGGCGTACCGGCTTCGAGCAATCGGCGTGCATGACGGACGCGGTGCGCGATGAGCAGCGCGTGGGGCGGCAGCCCGGTGCGTTCGCGGAACAGCCGGATCAGGCGGAACTTCCCGATCCCGGCGACACCGGCGAGTTCGTCTAGGCCGATGTTGCGGGTGTAGTGCGCGGCGAGATAGTCACATGCCAATCGCAGCGCGCGGTCATCTCGCAGCGTCAGCGGCGCCCGCGCCGGGGGGGTGGCGGAGAAGCGTTCGGCCGCCGCGCGTAGCCACTGCGCCAGTCGGTGCTCGCGCTCTAGCTGGGTGGCGGCCGTCTCCAAGGTCGCGTGCATCAGGAGAAAGTCGCGGATCAGACCGGGGTCGCAAAGCGCGGGCTCGGGAAACGCGACGTCAGTCAGCGGAGCAGATTCCGTGTCGTTGGCCAGCGCCGCCAGGTCGGCGGCCTCGACGATGATAAGCCGCGAGGTCCAGGGCCCGTCGACGGCCGCGCCCGCGTGCGGCTGCGACGGATCCCAGGCGAGCAGGCTGTCCGGCTGCACGAGGCGCCGCTCGCGTCCTCGCCGGGACAGCATCGGCGCCCGGGCCACGATTCCGAACACGTATTCACCGCGCGGCGCGATGGCATAGCGGTCGGTTTGACCAACCATGCATAGCGCGCCGGCAGCCCGCCACATCCGGACCCGGTCGCCGGCCACCTGACCACGATAGGTGCAACAACGTTCAATCCGCACCCGGGTTCCGGGCTCTACGCTTCCCGCATGTCGATCAGCGCCCACATCGTGGTCCAGGGCGCCGAGCGGGCCGCTGAGTTCTACCGCGGCGCGTTCGGCGCGCGAGAGATCGACAGGATCCCCGTCCCAGACGGGCGGTTCATGTCGATCCGGCTGCGCATCGGTGACAGCGTGCTGCACATCGCCGATGAGTTCCCCGAGATGGGCGTGCTTGCGCCGCCCTCAGTCGGCGGCACGCCCGTCGTGCTCGCCCTCGACGTCACCGATGCCGAGGCAGTGTTCGCCCAGGCGGTGGCCGCTGGCGCTCAGGTGCGCCAGCCGCTGGCCGACATGTTCTGGGGCGACCGGCACGGCCAGCTCACCGATCCGTTCGGTCACCGGTGGAATATCTCCCAGCACCTGCGCGACGTGCCCCACGACGAGGTCGTCGCAGCGGCCGCGCGACTCTTCGGCTGAGCGGCCCGCATGAACAGGTCCGTACCGGCAGCCGTCACGCAACTACGGCTAGTGGTTACCGTGGACGACCTCGACCAAGCCCTGGCCTTTTACCGGGACACCCTCGGTCTGCCCGTGGAACTAGACATCGCTAGTGAACATGGGGCCCGTGTCGTAATCCTGCACGCCGGCCGAGCCACTCTCGAACTGTCCAACCGGGCCCAGGCCGAACTGATCGACGAGGTAGAAGTGGGGCGCAGGGTCGCCCCCCCGCTTCGCGTGGCCCTTCAGGTCGCGGATACCGCCGCGACGACCGACCGGCTCGTCGCGGCCGGCGCCGCGCTCATCGCCGCACCCACCCCAACACCATGGAACTCGCTCAACTCGCGCCTCGAGGCACCCGCCGGACTCCAGATCACGCTCTTCGAGGAACTCCCACCGGATCCCGCGCCATAACAGGTGCGTCACGGCCACCGCTTGGCGACCAGGGTCAGGACGTCGTAGGTCGCCACGGGCTTCCCGTCCTGGTTGGTCACCTCAGCGTCCCAGCGGACCTCGCCGTAGTCGGCGTCTTCGCGCGGGGTGATCTGCTTGCAGGTGAGGGTCACGGTCAGCTCGTCGCCAGGGTAGACCGGCGTGAGGAAGCGCAGATTCTCCAGGCCGTAGTTGGCCAGCACGGGACCGGGGTCGGGCTGGACGAACAGGCCGGCCGCGAAGGACACGATGAGGTAGCCGTGAGCCACCCGGCCGTCGAAGAACGGGTTGGCCCGGGCGGCCTCGTCGTCCATGTGCGCGTAGAAGGTATCGCCGGTGAACTCGGCGAAGTGCTCGATGTCCGCCAGCGTCACCCGGCGCGGGCCGGCTACCACCGTGTCGCCGATACGCAGGTCGGCGAGCGACTTGCGGAACGGGTGCCCGCCCGCCGCGTTCCGCTCGGTCCCGGCCACCCAGCGGCCCGTGACCGCCGAGAGCACGCGGGGGCTGGCCTGTACCGCCGTGCGCTGCATGTGGTGCTGGACCCCGCGCATCCCGCCCATCTCCTCGCCGCCGCCGGCTCGCCCCGGGCCGCCGTGGACCAGGACCGGCAGCGGGGATCCGTGCCCGGTCGACTCCGCCGCGTCCTCGCGGTCCAGGACGAGCAGCCGTCCGTGCCAGGGGGCCAGCCCGAGGACCACCTCGCGCGCGAAGGCCACGTCGGCCGTGACGATCGAGCCGGCCAGGCTGCCCCGGCCGAGGGCCGCGAGGTCGATCACCTCGTTCGTGTGCCGGTAGCCGATGAGGGTGCTGACCGGGCCGAACGCCTCTACCTGGTGCGGTTCCGGCCGCTCCGCGTCTTCGCTGCGCAGCAGCAGCGGGGACATGAACGCGCCGCGGTCGGCGCTCGCGCCGGCGACGTCGACGTGATCCGGGTCACCGAAGACCAGCCGGCCCGCCGTCAGCAGGGCCTTCACCGAGCGCCGCACCTCCTCACGCTGCTCCAGGCTGGCCAGCGCGCCCATCTGGACGCCCTCCTCGGCCGGGGCGCCCACCACCACGGCGGCCAGCTGGTCGCGGACGGCCTCGGCCACCTGGTCGGCGAAATCGGCCGGGACGAGGGCCCGCCGTATCGCGGTGCACTTCTGGCCGGCCTTGACCGTCATCTCGGTGACCAGCTGCCGGACGTACAGGTCGAACTCCGGCGTGCCGGCCTGGGCGTCCGGGCCGAGGATGGAGCAGTTCAGCGAGTCCGCCTCGGCGTTGAACCGGACCGACCGGCTCACGATGGCCGGGTGCGCCCGCAGTTGCCGCGCGGTGGCGGCTGACCCGGTGAACGACACGAGGTCCTGCTCGCCGAGGTGGTCGAGCAGCCCGGTGGCGCTGCCGCAGACGAGCTGAAGCGCTCCGGGGGGGAGCAGCCCCGACCCGGCCATCAGCTCCACCAGCCGGGCCGTCAGGTAGGCGGTCTGGGTGGCCGGCTTGACCAGGCTCGGTACCCCGGCGATGAACGCCGGGGCGAACTTCTCCAGCGGACCCCAGACCGGGAAGTTGAACGCGTTGATCTGGACCGCCACGCCGTGCAGCGGGGTCAGGACGTGCTGGCCGAGGAACGAGCCGCCCCGGCCGAGCGGCTCGACCGTGCCCTCGACCAGGACGGTGTCGTTCGGCAGCTCCCGCCTGGCCTTGCTGGCGTAGCTGAGCAGCACGCCGATACCGCCGTCGACGTCGAACCTGGCATCGCCCAGCGTCGCCCCGGTGCGCGCGGACAGGGCGTAGAGCTCCGGCCGGTGCTCGCGCAGCAGCTGACCCAGCGACTTGAGCAGCGCGGCCCGCTGGTGGAAGGTCAGCTCGCGCAGCGCCGGGCCGCCGACGGCGCGGCCGTAGTCGAGCGCCGCGCCGAGGTCGATTCCGGCCGATGACACGCGGGCGACTTCCTCGCCGGTCACCGCGTCCAGCACGGGACGCCCCTCGTCAGCCGGATCGATCCACGTGCCGCCGACGTAGCTGGGTAGCGCCGTCATCGTCAGCTCCTCGTCTTCGAGCTTCCTGCCGGTCCTCGGTTAAGTTACCTCGCCACCCGGGCGCCGTGAACCGCATGGCGCACCGCTGCGTACCGCCTAGTGGAGACAGGACGCAACGGCGTCATTGGTTTTACGTAAGGACGGGATGAGCATGTGGCAAGAACTACAGCCGGGTGATCCGCAGGTGATCGGGCCGTACCGGATCCGCGGGCAACTGGGCGTCGGCGGCATGGGCCGGGTGTTCCTTGGCCTCTCCGAGGGTGGCCGGCCGGTGGCGGTGAAGGTGGTCCGGGCTGACCTCGCTGCCGATCCTGAATTCCGGACACGCTTCCGGCGGGAAATCACGGTCGCGCGCAAGGTGAGCAGCCAATTTACCGCCCCTGTGCTTGATGCCGACGTTGATGGTCCTGCACCCTGGCTGGCCACCGCGTTCGTGGCCGGGCCCTCGCTGGCCGACGCGGTGTCTCAGCACGGGCCGTTGCCCGTCAGGGCGGTGCTGGAGTTGGCGGCCGGGCTGGCCGAGGGGCTGCGCGCGATCCACGCCGCGGGCATTGTGCACAGGGATCTGAAGCCATCGAACGTGCTGCTAGCCCCGGACGGGCCGCGGGTCATTGATTTTGGGATTTCCCGTGCTGTTGAGGCCAGTGCGCTGACGCATACCGGCATGGTGGTCGGCTCACCGGGGTTCATGTCCCCGGAGCAGGCCGAGGGCGGCGAGGTCGGACCGCCGACCGACATCTTCAGCCTGGGCGCGGTCCTCGCCTACGCCGCCACGGGTGAGGGGCCGTTCGGCACCGGGTCCACGCCGGCGCTGGTCTACCGCGTGGTACACAGCCCGGCGAGCCTGGACCGCGTGCCGGCCGAGGTTCGCCCGCTGATCGACCGGTGCCTGGCCAAGGAGCCCGGCCAGCGCCCCACCGCGCGAGAACTCCTGGCCGAGACGGCGGCGGTCGAGCCCGTCGCGGGCTGGCTCCCCGAACCGATGACCCAGACGTTCCTGCAGCTTCCTGGGATGTTCGGCGTGGCGGCCGCCGTGCCGGGGTATGCACCGGTGCCTGACGGCACGCCCCTCGTCGCGTCCGGCCCGACCGGGGCCGGGTCCGGAGCGTCCCGCGCCGTCACCGCCGCCGCTACGGTGCCCCCGCCGCCCGGATCGGCCTCTGGCGGGCGCCGGCGTGAATCCGGGCGCCCGCGGCACGGTCTGCGACGGCCGCTGGCGATCGCCGCCATCGTCGCCGGGCTCGTGGCCGCGTCGACCGCGGGCGGCATGGCCCTGGTTGGTTCGCTGGCCGCGTCACCCAGCGCGCACGCGGGCCAGCAGGTCACGTCGGAGCAGTCGGACTCACCGGCCACGTACCAGCCGCCGACGGCTGTGCCGCCGCCGACGGCCTACCCGAGCACATCCCAGCCGGCCGCGGCTCCGAGCACCACCGCTCCCGCGCCGCCGCCGAGCACGACCCCGCCGCCCGCGTCGGCGAGCACGCCCCCGCCGGCGCCCTCGTCGTCGGCGCCGAGCACGTCCGCCCCGGCCAGCCCGGCGCCCACGCCGAGCACGTCGTACTACCAGGGCAACG
>Ga0187802_10000350_pt1 | contig 11163 bp, 8 predicted proteins | sample NC_wetland_sal_i_FD_130584 | JGI IMG/M metagenome (GOLD analysis project Ga0187802, IMG submission 130584) | Wetland sediment microbial communities from Neuse River Estuary, North Carolina, USA - Control_2 | ecosystem: Environmental > Aquatic > Freshwater > Wetlands > Sediment | place: USA... | reverse complement strand
TCATACTCTTAGATATCTAACTATAGGACCAGAGCCACCCGTCCGCGCATGAGCTGCTCTCCCATGACCCAGCTCCTCTCCCATGACCCAGCTCCTATAGTTAGATATCTAAGAGTATGACATCAAACGATTAGACGTCAATGAAGGAAGGGTAACGCTGACAACAACACGAGCTTCCGGGTGGTGGATGCGCGAAACTACGAGGTCGCGGGCGGCTGGCCGGAACGTACCGCCGACGGCACCGCCTAGCCAGGTCCGGGGCGCGCACCACTGCCGTTCGGGAGAAAGGAAGGCTGATAAGGCCCGGGCCGCTGCCGACGTCGGCGCGGCCGCGGACGGCGCCGCCGGGTCAGTGTCGGCACGGAGCGAGCCCGGCCGGGTCAACGCCAGGTAACCGCCGGACGCGAGCAGGATGAACGGGATCATGCTGTTCGGGTCGGTGCCGAGCCCGCCGAGGAAGCCCAGGTCCTCGACCAGCACCCAGTCGGCCAGGCACAGCACGGCGAACCCGGTCAGCGCCGGGCGGATCAGCCACGGGCGGCCGGACAGGAACGCGGCGCCGAAGACGCTGAGCGCGCAGACGACGAACAGGTTGACGGCGAACCCGTGGGCCTCGTCGAACGAACCGAACGCCGCGACCCAGGCGGACAGGAAGCCGGGCTGCGGCGTTTGGGCCATCGACCGGGCCATCGCGGCCAGCGGCCCAGGCTGGCCGGACGAGATCCCCTGCCAGTACCCGAGGCTGGGCTGGGCCTGCAGCCCCGCCATCACGGCCAGGAAGAGCCCCAGCCCGGCCAGGGTCAGCTGGCCGGCCCGCGGCGAGCGCCAGACCTCCGAGGGCAGCGCGATCAGGGCCCCCGCGGCCACGTAGATGAGCACCGCGCCGGGCGCACCGGTCAGCCAGGTCAGGCCCGGCGCGAAGATCCCGCCGAACGATTCGCCGAACACCCACACGATCAGGCCCCAGCCGACGCTGGCCAGCCCGGCGAGGCGGGACAGCGTGCCTCGCGGCGCGGCCAGCAGCCAGGCGCCGAGCCCGGCCTGGATCCACACCGAGGCGGAGCCCGCCGCGATCGGGTGGCCGACCCAGCCGGCCTGGCCCCAGTGCACGACGTGCTGCACCCACGGCGACGACGCCCCGGCGGTCGGCTCGATCACCTGGGACGGGAGTCCGGCCGGCATGTTCGGCTGCGCCTGCAGGATCCCGTCCAGGAGCCACAGCAGGCCGAACCCGATCCGCAGCAGCCGCCGCCCGGCGGGCTCGGCCGGGGCGGCCGCAACGCGAGCCCCGGGACCCAGCGCAGAACGCAGGCGCCCCACCAGCGGTGCCGCGGGCGGCCAGGCTCGCAGGCAAACCCAGGCGGCGGCCAGCACGGCCAGGAGAGCCAGCGCGATCAGCCCCTGGTGCCACAGCGCGGTCATGAACGCCGCGGCTAGCGCGTGATCCAGGCGGTCCGACCCGGAGTTCATCCCGGGCATGGCCGCCACCCTCCGCGTGGTGTCACCCTGGTGGCCGTTTCAGCCTCCGGCTCAGACGGATGCAGGTTCGGATGCGGGTTCGGGCGCGGGTCCGGGCGCCAGCCGCGCGGGGACGGCGGCGGGCGCGGCGGGCGCGGCGTCGGCGCTGGCCAGGTACTGCGCCATCGTCCGCTCCGGGCCCCACCTGCGCTTCATCCACAGGTAGCAGCCGAACGCCGCCGGGCCGAACAGCGCCTGCGACGGTATGAGCAGGTCGAGCTGGGTGTCGACGAAATTGCCCAGGAACGGGATGAACGCGGTGACGAAGGCGCCCATGACCAGGATCAGGCCATACGCGATCCTGGCCGCCTTCGCGCCGTAGGCCTTGTAGCAGGCGATCAGGAACAGGGAGTAGACCAGCAGGTCGCCCAGGCCGACGCCGTAGTTGTCGATGCCGAACCGCATGCCGAGCAGCGGGTCCAGCGGGTGCGCCAGGTACCCGGCCACGAGCTGGTCGGTCAGCGGGAGGAGGGTGGCGAAGACGATGTCGTAGACGGCGAGCCCGAGGGCGAGCCAGGCCACCAACTGCAGCCGCATCCCGCCCTGCACGTACAGGTTGGACACCGAGATGGCGCCGAGCCCGACCAGGATGGTGAGCTCGGCCCACCACAGCTGCCACCCGGCGGTGGTGCCCATCAGGTGATGGCTGGTCCAGTAGTTGAGGCCGATCAGCAGCCCGATGCCCAGCCACGTCCACCCCCGCCCGAGTACCTGGTGGTAGCCGATGTACAGCGCGGAGGAGAAGGTGACGATCAGCAGGCAGGTGATGATCCAGTAGGGCAGGTACCCATAGAGGAACGGCAGGACGGAGATGAACAAGAGCAAGATCACGATGTCGCGGCCGTTGAACGTGCCGATCGGCGGCCGCTCCATGCGCACCCGCCGGAAGTACAGCAGCGCGCCGCTGATCACCAGCGTCACGCCGACCACGAGGACGCCGAACTCGGTCAGCGTCTGCTGCAGGAGCGAAATCGGCTCGGTCGTAGTGGGCATGTCACGCTCCCACGAGTACTGGCTCGCTGGCGAAGGTGGTTTCGCGCAGGTCGCTCCGGGTCGGGCGCAGGGTCCTCGCCTGGTCGTCGTCGACGATCGCCAGGTCCACGTCCAGGCCGCCGAGCGCCTCGGCCAAGTGGCGGCGCGCCGCCGCCTCGCCGATCCCCGCGATCGCGACGGCGGGCAGGACGAGCCGGAGCTGACCGTCGTCGGCCATGGCGCGGTAACGCGCGGGCCAGGGCTGCGCGGGCAGCGCCTCGATGGCGTCGACCAGCTGCCGGGGCGTGACGACGACGCCGTCGCCGAGGTGCAGCAGGTGGTCGGCCTTGCCGAGGATCTGGCTGGTGGCGGGGATCCCGGCCAGCTCGCAGCCGAGGGGACCGTCCGGCAGGCAGCGGACCACGTCGCGGGTGTCGAACCGGAAGACCGGCGCGCAGTCGCGGTAGGGGAAGTACGGGGTGATCACGAGGGTGGCGAGCGCCCCGGCCTCGGCGGGCTCGCCGGTCCGCAGGTCGAGCCGTTCGGTCAGGCCGATGTTCACGTCGTGATGCAGGTGGCGGTGGCTGCAGGTCCGCCCGGTGACCGGGATCACCTCGGTCATGCTGTAAGGGTCCTCGATCAGCGGCACGCCGAGCGTCTGGCAGGCCGCCTCGGCCAGGTGCGGGGATAGCACCTCCCCGCCGACGGTGACCCGCCGCAGCCGGAAGTCGCCCGGGCCCAGGCCGCGGCGCCGCGCGGCGTGCACGAGCTCGGCGAGGTAGCTCGGGACGGTCAGCAGCAGCGTCGCCCCGCCCTGGGTGAGGCTGTCGAGCGACTCGTCCGGCGGGAGGATGCCGAGCAGCCGGCACATGGCGCCGGCCAGGCGGCACGAGGTCGCGGCCAGGTGCGTCGAGGCGGTCGCGCGGGAGCTGACGTTGACCTGCATGACGTCGCCGGGCTTCAGCTCCCCCCGCAGGACCGACGTCAGCGCGCCCAGCGCGGGCCACAGCTCCATCTCGTAGCGAGATAGCCACACCTCCGCCGGGCGGCCGGTGGTGCCGGTGGTCCGGGTGACCAGGCAGGGCGCCACGTCGCTGCAGCGGAAGTCGGCGGAGGCCTCGATCAGGTCCTGTTTGGTCGTGACCGGGATCGCCCGCAGGCCCGCGACGTCGAGTTTCGCCGGATCGGCCGCCACCGCGGCGAACCGGCGCGCGTAGAACGGAGACTTGGCCGCGAGCCTGCGAGCGGTGCGGTTCACGCCGCGGTTGGCCCACTCCAGCCGGTCCTCGGCGCTGCCGAGCGGCCCGCCGAGGACCTCCTGGGCCTCCTCGCCGGGCTCGCCGAACTCCGCGATCGTGGCGATCACGTCGTTGACGAGCAGTCCGATGTTTCGCGGGCTGAGTCTGCGGCCCCAGACCATGCCCATGGCCATACGGAATTGCCTCACGCCGGTGTCGAGCATCGCGATTCCGTTCCTTGTCTCCGCACGGGCTGGCGCCGTCCACCGAACGAGCCTCGGGGACCCCGGGGGCGGCGCCAGCCCGGCTGGACGAGCCGCCCGGGATCACTCCCGCCGGCGGGTCCGGTTAGAAGGTGGCGGAGCTTGACGCGGCGAACAGAACCGCGCTGAGCGACCCAAGCACGTACTTCGTGTGCTTGACGCTGCTCTTCAGAGCCTTCATAACTACCTCCTCTCCGCATGCTCGGCGCCCGATCCTTGGGGGAGCCGTGGTCAAGGGACGACCACGACCTTGAGGGTCATTCCGGGGTGGACCGAACAGGTCAGGTAGAACGTGCCGAGCGTCATCCACCGCCCGGTCGTGTAGGCGGTGTTGGTCTGCATGAGGTGAAAGCCCGTCATCGGAACGCCGCGTTCGGGGCTGCGTATGTGCGTGTCAACGCCGGGCCCGACCACGTGCACGGCGTTGGAGTCGTTCACCAGGGTGAGCCGCTCACCGCGGTGGAGGGTCACCGTGTCCTTGGCGAAGTCCCTGGTGACCATGCCGACGTCCATCGCGGCAATCGGCCGGGGCGCGGTGATGAGGCGGGGGACCAGAAAGCCCGCCAATAGGCCGGGAATGACGAGGAGAACCCGCGGGACGGAAAGGAACCGGCGTTCTGACATTGTCAGGCTCCTCCGCCTCGGCCTCGGCTGCGGACCCCTCACTGCGAAAATACTTCGCGGCGCTCAGAACAAATATCGGCAATCCGCAAAGATAACGTAATGTGATGGCAAAATCACCGATCTGACGCAATTGCTTCGGTTCAGGCCCCCGGCTGGCACGACGGGCACCAGAACGTGACCCGGTCCTGCTGGCCTTCGGAGCGGATGAGCGTGCCGCAGCGCCGGCACGGACGGCCGCGCCGGCCGTACACCCACGTCTCCTCGCCCCGGCGCGAGCTGCCGGTCGTGACCTGGCCCAGCCGCTCCTTGTTCGCCTCGAGCAGCCGGCGGGCCAGCTCGGCCATCGCGGCGAGATCGGAGACCTCGCCGACAGGGCGCCACGGGTTGACGCCACGCAGGAAAAGGACTTCGGCCTTGTAGATGTTGCCGATGCCGGCCAGGCTGGTCTGGTCGAGCAGGGCCTCGCCGATGGGCCGGTCAGGTGTGGCGGCGAGCCGGCGCACCGCCTCGGCGCAGTCCCAGTCCGGACCCAGCAGATCCGGGCCCAGGTGCCCGGTGACCTGGTCCTCATGACTGGTCCGGAGCAGCTCGACGACGCCGAGCTGATACCCGATGGCCTGCCACGCCTCGTTGGCCAGCACCAGCCTGATCCGGTGGCTCTCCGCCATCCGTTCGGCCGCGGGGCGGATCCGCCAGCTGCCGTCCATGCGCAGGTGCGTGTGCACGGTGAGGCCGCCGCTGGTCCGGGTGAGCAGGTGCTTGCCGCGGGAGACGGTCTCGGTCACCACGTCACCGGTCAGGTCGGCGGTGGCCAGCCGCGGGACGCGGAAGTCACTCCGGGTCAGCGGCCGTCCGGCTAGCGCCTCGTGCAGACGGCGAGCCGTGTACCAGACCGCATCTCCCTCGGGCATGGACCTAGTCTGCCCGGGGCCGGGCGCGGGCGGGGGTTACGCCGGTTAGCCGCGGCCGTTCGCCCTGGGGTCGTACGAACCGCGGTGGCCGTTGCCCGTCGGGTACGCCGGGTACGCGCCCGTGCCGTTGCCATTGACGCTGCCGTTGGCGCCGGGTCGGCCCTGACCCGAGGTGCCCCGGGTACCGTTCGGCTGCCTGGGGTCGTCAACCGGGCTGACCGGATACCCGTACCCGTACGTCTCCCCGTAGGGCGGCGTGCTCACCGACTGGGCGTGGTCGCCGTAGGGGCGTTCGGGGTACGGATACGCGTTGGTGCCGCCGTAGGGGTCGGCGGTTCCCGCCGACCGGAGCGGATCGGGCCGGCCGCCCGACCAGTAGGGGTCGGACCTGTACCCGTCGTAGCGACTCGTGTCGGAGCGCCCGGCGTCGGGCCGGTATTCGGGGGCGCGCCCGTTGCCGTTGCCGTTCAGTCCGTTCGGACCGCTCGGACCGCTGCTCGCGGGCAGTTCGTACTGCCGGAACGGGGGGACCCCACCGGGGTACCCTCCGGTGGCCGCCTGGGTGTCGGCGAGGCTGAAGCTCTGCGTGTCCTGGGCGACCGCGGCCTCGTACTGCTCCCGGTCCCTGGACCGGCGCGGCGAGTAGGACCGGCCGTCCACCGCTCCGGGCGGTCGCTGGGCATAGGCCGCGCTGGTCAGCGGGTCCTCGCCCGCGACGGCGCCCGCGCCGGAGTCATTACCGTTGGCGTGGCGCGCGCGCCCGCGCGGTTCGGCCGGCATCCCGCCGCGAGTCCCCTGGCCCATGACGGGGGCGGCCTGCGTCGCTGGCTGGTAGGACGGACCCTGATACGGCTGCGCAGCCGGCTGGTACGACCGCGTGGCGACTGGCACCGGCTGGGTGCCCGCCTGGATCGGCTGGGGACCGGTCGGGATCGGCTGAGCGCCGGTAGGGATGGACTGGGGACCCGCCTGGATCCGCTGCGGGCTGGTCTGGATCGGCTGGCTGGCGGTACGGTCCGCAGGCCCAGGCCGGCCAGCGGGCAGCGGATAAGCACCCGAACCTCCGCCCGCCATCCGGCTGGCGTCGAGTCGGCCCCGGTCGTCGGCGTCGCGTCCGTTCGGGTCGCGTCCGTTCGGCGGGGGAGGGACGTCCGGCAGCCGCCGCCTGGAGCCCGGATCCGCCGGGGCGGCGCTGCGCGCGGTCGTCGCCAGCGGCTTGTCCGACGCCATGTCGTCCCAGAACTGCTCGTCGCTTACGCCGCCGAAGGCCTCGGTCGGCCACATCTCCTCGTCGACCTCGGCGCCCTTGCGGAAGCCGACCCGCCGCCGGCCCCGGCTCGACCTGATCGCCTCCGCGCCCTCATCGTCCTCCAGGTCGGGTCGCTCCGCGGGCCTGGGCCGAGTCCCCGCACCGGCGCGTGCCCCGGCACCGGCGCGTGCCCCGGCATCGGCCGAACGCAGCCCGACCGGCGCCGTGTGCCCCGCGGGCTCGTCGCGATGGACCCGGTGGCCTACGGCGAGATGCCCGACGCCCGCATGGCGCCTGGGCGGCGCTTCGTAGTCGTCGTCAGGATGCGGTTCGGGATGAGGTCTGGTGCGGCCCGCGGCCGAAGCCCCGTTCGCGCCGCTCCGGGACGACGAGGAACGAGACGCCATGGTCCTGCCCCGGGCCGGGGACGGGTCGATCCGGTCGGCCCGGTCGGTCTCAATCCGGCCCGGTCCGGCGGTCCGCCCGCGGGAACTGTGGCTGTTGCCAGGGCGAACACTGAAATAGAAAGCCGCCGCGATGCCCGCAAGCCCCGCGATGGCCAGTCCCGCGACCAGAATCATGGTCTCCATCCCAGAACGCCGGGGCCTCGTGGGGGGCGCTGCCAGGCACACGCGGCCTATTGACGCGAGCCTTCCCCGTAGTCGCGAGCGCCCAGAACCCGCTTGATCACCGATTCTGACTCACGAGCGGGGAGCGTGTCACACGATTGCAAAACTTCTGTTGAGAGCTGGTTACAAAATGTGTCAGCTTGATCACGGGTACCCAGTAACCACTTTTCTACCGCGCCCGATTGTGGCGGCGGCGATCGCGGTCCATACCTGCTCTAGGGATGCTCCGGGGGGCAGGTCAATCTCGGTGTTAAGGGCATAAACAGTGAATCGGTACATGTGCGAATGGCCGACCGGGCACGGGGCGTCGTAGGGCTGGGTGTTCGCGCTGTTCAGCGCCTGGCGCGCCCCGGTCGGCAGCATTCCTTCCTGGATGTCGGTAGTACCCGGTTCAATGTGGAACACGATCCAGTAAATAAAGGGCGTGATCGGCGCAGAAGAGTCGTCGACCACGAGCGCGAAGCTCTTGGTGCCGGGCGGCGCACCCGACCAGTTGATCGGGGGATTGATGCCGGTGCCATGACAGGTATAACGCTGCGGGAGCACATTCTGACTGAGGGCCGCGCTGTTCACCGACAGCATCGCGGGCGCGATAGCCGCGCCGGATCCAGCCTTTCCGCACCCGGCCAACGCCAGAGCCGCCAGCACGGCCGCGCCCAGCGCGGTCCACCGTGGCTTTCGGCTGCGGTCCCGGGCCGATGTCACCTCGCCTGCCTCCTGCCAGCGCCATGCCGTCGGTTGATAGTAGAACCTCCCAGGAAGCGTAAGGTGAAGCCGCGCGTTGAATCGTCCGGGGGCGCGGGTGCCGGTCCGGGCTAGCAGCGGGATGACCGGAGAGGGCTGATGCCAGACGCGCTGCGTATCGGGGTGCTCGGCCCGCTTCAGGTGCGGGACGGAGCCGGGCGCAGTGTGCCCATCGGCGGCCGTCAGCTGCGCGTTCTGCTAATTTTGCTGGCCCTGGACGCCGGGCGTGTCGTCCCCGTCGCCTCGCTGGCCGGGCAGCTGTGGCCCGACGAGCCGCCCGGCCACCCCGGCAACGCCCTGCAGACCCTGGTCTCGCGCCTGCGGGCCGAGCTGCGCCGGGCCGGGCTGGGCCAGGTGATCGAGTCGCACCCGGCCGGGTACCGCCTGGCCGTGCCGCCCGACGCGGTGGACGCGGCGGTCTTCGAGGCCCTGGCCGCCCAGGGCCGCCGGGCGCTGGCCGAAGGCGACGCCGAGACGGCCGCGAGCGTGCTGCGCTCGGCCCTTGCGAAGTGGCGCGGTCAGCCGCTGGCCGACGCGGCCGGGTGCGACGCGGCCGAGGTCGCCGCGGCCCGGCTGACGGAGCTACACGCCAGCGTGCTGGCCGACCGGATCGAGGCCGACCTGGCCCTGGGCGAGGGCGCAAGCCTGGTCGGGGAGGTCCGCGCGCTGACCGCCGCCGACCCGCTGGCCGAGCGGCCGCGCGCCCTGCTCATGCGCGCGCTGTACGCGGCGGGCCGCCAGGCCGAGGCCCTGGCCGTGTACCACGAGGCCCGCGAGCTGCTGGCGGGCCGCCTGGGCGTTGACCCGTCGGCTCAGCTCGAGCACGTCTACCTGCGCATCCTGCGCGCTGATCCCACTCTTTATCCCGAACGAGCGTTGGTGTCTCTCCCGGCCACCCCCGCGTCCCCGCGGGCCGGCCAGCCGCTGACCAGCTTCGTCGGCCGGGACAGCGAGGTGTCCCTGGTGCTGAAGAACCTCGGCGCTGCCCGCCTGGTCACCCTCACCGGCCCCGGGGGCGTCGGGAAGACGCGGCTGGCGGGCGAGGTCTCGGGACACCTCCACGGTCCGGTGCGGTTCGTCGAACTGGCCTCGGTGACCGACCAGGCCGAGGTGCCCTACGCCGTCCTGGAGGCGGTGGGCGTCCGTGAGCCCGTCCTGACCCGCCGCGGGGGAGCCGGGTTCCAGCCCGGGGCGACTCCGCTCGACCGGCTGGCCGCCGCGCTCGCGGACCGCGACGAGATACTGGTCCTGGACAACTGCGAGCACGTCATCGAGGCCGCGGCCACGCTCGCGGGCCGGGTCCTGGCGGCTTGCCCGAGGATGCGGATCATCGCCACCAGCAGGCAGCCGCTCCGTATCGAGGGCGAGACCCTCAGCCCGGTCCCGCCGCTGGCCGTCCCTCCCGAGGATGCGTCCGCGGGCGAGTCGCTCGAGACTTACGGTGCCGTGCGGCTGCTCCGCGACCGGGCGGTGGCCGTCCGGCCCGACTTCGAGCTGGGCGCGGCCAGCGCGGCCGCCGTGACGCGGATCTGCCGCGCGCTGGATGGGATGCCGCTGGCCATCGAGCTGGCGGCGGTCTGGCTGCGCACGCTCACGCCCGCCCAGCTGGCCGAACGCCTGGACGACAGGTTCGCGCTGCTGACCGGCGGCAGCCGTACGGCCCTGCCGAGGCACCGGACCCTGCGCGCGGTGGTCGACTGGAGCTGGGACTTGCTCGCGCCCGCCGAGCAGGTACTGGCCCGCAGGCTCGCGGTCTTCCCGGCCGGCGCCGCGCTGGCCATGGCCGAGCAGGTCTGCGCCGATGACCTCCTGCCGTCCGGGGCGGTGCTCCGCGCGCTGTCCGGCCTGGTCGACCAGTCCATCGTCACCGTGGGCCAGACCTCCGACGGCGCAGACGGGGAACTGCCGATGGGCCCGCGGTACCGGATGCTCGAGACCGTGCGCGCGTACGGCCTGGAGCGGCTGGCCGAAGCGGGGGAGCAGGACCAGATCCGGGACGCCTTCGCCGCGCGCTACCTGGACCTGGCCGAGACCGCCGACCCGCGGCTGCGCGCCGCCGACCAGGGCCGCTGGCTGCGCGAGCTGGCGGCCGAGCAGGACAACCTGCACGCCGCGCTGCGCCTGGCGATTACCAGGCGGGACGGGGATGCCGCGCTGCGGTTCGTGCGGGCCCTCGGCTGGTACTGGCAGCTCCGCGGGCAGCCCGGCGACCCGCAGGCGCTGGCCCGCGACGTCCTCGAACTCCAGCCTCGCGAACGCTCCCCGCGCATCGCCGAAGCCCGCATCGTCTGCGCCCTGACCGCGGCCGGCATCGCGTACGAGATCGAGGCCGTGCAGCCCGTGCTCGCCTCGGCCGTAGCCGACTACGCGGAGCTGACCGGCGGGGCGGCGCCGGCCAACCCGATCGCCGCGATGGGCGAGCCGATGCTGGCCCTGCACGACCGGGATCCGGAGCGCGCGTTCGCCGTACTCGACCGGTATGTGACCTCACCGGATCCGTGGATACAGGCGGCCGTGCCGCTGCTGCGCGGGTCGTTCGGCCGCTTGCTCGGCCACATCGACTGGGCCGAGTCCGGCTGCCGGGAGTCCCTGGCCGCGTTCCGCGCGCTCGGCGAGTCGTGGGGTGCGGCCTCCGTGCTGATCCAGCTGGGAGAGCTCGCCCAGCTCAGGGGGGACTACGCGGCCGCGGTCGCGGCCGTGGAGGAGGCCGGCGCCTTCGGCAGGAAGCTGGGCGCGTGGGGCGACCTGAACTATATCGACGGGATGCTGGCCGCGATCAGGTTGAGGATGGGCGACCTGGAGCGCGCCTGCGCGCACCTCGAGCGGGCCGAGCGCGCCGCATCCGAGCGGAGCGCGAGCCTTGACGACATGCAGGCGTGGCTGGCCCTCGTGCGCGCCGAACTGCAGTGCCGTGAGGGCAACCTGGCCGCGGCGGCCCGCAACTGCGAGACTGTGCTGGCCTGGCTGGACGAGCAGTCGTCGCCGTGGTGGGACGGCATGCGCGCGCACCTGCGC
>Ga0187802_10000349_pt1 | contig 11169 bp, 9 predicted proteins | sample NC_wetland_sal_i_FD_130584 | JGI IMG/M metagenome (GOLD analysis project Ga0187802, IMG submission 130584) | Wetland sediment microbial communities from Neuse River Estuary, North Carolina, USA - Control_2 | ecosystem: Environmental > Aquatic > Freshwater > Wetlands > Sediment | place: USA... | reverse complement strand
CGCGATAAAGTCGGCGGCACGGCGGAAGAAGGCTACCTGCACTGCGGCCCTTCCGGTGCGGGCCACTTCGTGAAGATGGTTCACAACGGAATCGAGTATGGATTGATGGCCGCTTACGCCGAGGGCCTGAACATTTTGAGGCACGCCAACGCCGGAAAATCCCATCGCGAAACCGACGCGGAAACGACGCCCCTTCGCAATCCTGAGCACTATCAATATGACTTCAACCTCGCGGACGTCACCGAAGTCTGGCGCCGCGGCAGCGTGGTGGCTTCCTGGCTGCTTGATCTGACGGCCATTTCCCTGCTCGAGCAGCCGGCTCTCGAACGCTTCTCCGGACGCGTCTCCGATTCCGGCGAGGGCCGCTGGACTATCCTTGCGGCGATCGAATCCACGGCGCCGGCTCCCGTGCTCAGCGCGTCTTTGTATCAGCGCTTCACTTCGCGCGGCGAAGACGACTTCGCGGGAAAAGTGCTCTCCGCCATGCGCTTCCAGTTTGGCGGGCACCTCGAGAAAAAATCTGGGCATTAGAAATCCAGGCTGCCATCCGGCGCCGAAGGCAGGACTTTCCTCACATGAGCTTGAACCACACTGATACGAACCCCTCCGCCGCTCCTTGCGTCATGATTATCTTTGGCGCGACCGGCGATCTGACCAAACGGAAACTTGTTCCCGCGCTGTGTAACCTGGCGCAGGACGACGTTCTCCCGAAGCAATTCGCCATCGTGGGCTTTTCCGGCGATAACTACGACACGAACAGCTTTCGAAAGATGCTGGCGGAAGAGATTCCCAAGTTTGCTCCCGCCCCGTTCAATACGAAAATCTGGGAATGGATGATGGAGCGCATCTATTTCGTCAAGGGGGATTTCCAGGACGCGGAGGCGTATAAGCGCCTGGACCAGCAAATCAGCGAGGCTGACAAAGCGCACAACACGCTGGGCAACCGGTTTTTCTATCTGGCGGTCGCGCCACGCTTTTTCTCTCCGATCGTCAAGATGCTCGGTGGCTGCTGTCTAACCAACGAGGCAAACAGCAAGTGGGCCCGCGTGATTGTCGAAAAACCCTTCGGCCACGATTTGGAATCGGCCAAGCAGCTCAACCAGGAATTGAAGCAAGTCCTCAACGAAAAGCAGATCTACCGCATCGACCATTATCTGGGCAAAGAGACCGTGCAAAACGTCATGGTCTTCCGTTTTTCGAACAACATTATTGAGCCGCTGTGGAACCGCAATTACGTCGACCACGTGCAGATCACCGCGGCGGAAACCGTCGGCGTCGAGCATCGCGGCGGCTTTTACGAAACCGCTGGCGCGCTCCGCGACATGGTGCCCAACCATCTGTTCCAACTGCTCACCATGACGGCCATGGAGCCGCCGATCTCCTTCGATGCGGATGAGGTGCGCAACAAGCAGGCCGAGGTTTTGCACGCCATTCAGCCGCTCGATCCCGAAGATGTCTTGAAAAATATGGTTCGCGGCCAATATGGGGGAGGCTCGTTCGACGCCCAGCGCGTGCCCGGATATCGCAGCGAGCCTGACGTTGCTCCCGATTCGAATACGGAGACGTTTGTCGCCCTCAAGTTGCAGATCGACAATTGGCGCTGGGCCGGCGTGCCGTTTTATCTGCGAACCGGCAAACGCCTGGCGCAACGCATGACCGAGATCGTCATCCAGTTCCGGCGCACGCCTTTTGTCCTCTTCCGCAACACCACGGTGCGAAACCTGGAGACCAATCGCCTAGTCATCCACATCCAGCCCGACGAAGGCATTTCACTCAGCTTCGGCGCAAAGGTCCCGGGGTCGGTCATGAAACTCGGGCTCGTCAACATGGATTTCGACTACAACACCTATTTCGGCGTCGAGCACAGCACCGGCTACGAGCGGCTCTTGCGCGACTGCATGGCCGGCGATGCCACGCTCTTCCAGCGCGCCGACATGGTGGAAGCGGGCTGGAACGTAATCCAGCCCATCCTGGATGTCTGGCACGCGTTGCCCGCTCGCGGTTTTCCGAATTATGCGGCGGGCTCCTGGGGTCCCGTCGAAGCGGAAGAGTTGCTCGAACGGGAGGGGCGTTCCTGGCGTCGTCCGGGCGAAGAGGAAATCGACAAGCGGGGCCGCATCGCCGCGCCCGAGCGGGCGGCCGGAGCCGGAATCATTACGTAAGGAGACGCGGCGTGGAGCGCGAGATTCGAATCCTGCCGGACGGCGCGGCCATCGCCAAACGCGCGGCTCAAGAATTTATTCAAGCGGCCGCAAACGCGGTGCGCGCAAAGGGCACTTTCAACGTCTCCCTTGCCGGCGGCTCAACGCCCAAAGCGCTCTATGGCCTCCTCGCCACGGACCCCGTTTACCGCTCGCAGGTTCCCTGGGATAAAACACATCTGTTCTTTGGCGACGAGCGCCATGTCGGCCCTGGGCATCCCGACAGCAATTTTCGTATGGCCACTGAAGCGATGATTTCCCGGGTGCCGCTGACCAAAGAGCAAGTTGTGCGAATCAAAGGTGAGTATCAGGACACGGAAGAAGCAGCACGCGAATACGAACAGGCGCTACAATCGCATTTCAAGTTGAAGACCGGCGAGTACCCGCATTTTGATCTCTTGTTTGCCGGAATGGGCAATGAGGGGCACACACTTTCACTTTTCCCAGGGACCAAGGCACTTCATGCCAATGGGCGCATCGTGGTACGGAATTGGGTCGGCAAGCTCTACACGGAGCGGATTACGCTGACAGCTCTGGCCGCCAGCAACTCGTCGCAAATCATTTTTATGGTGACGGGAGCGGATAAAGCCCCGGCGCTGAAGGCGGTATTAGAAGGCCCGTACGAACCGGAGCAGTTGCCCGCGCAATTGCTTCAGCCAACAAACGGAAAATTGCTTTGGCTGGTGGACACCGCGGCTGGAAGCATGCTCGCCACGGGGATTCGAGATTAACCGACGGACTTCGAGTCACGGTACAATACCTTAACTACGCTGCCGCGGAGGAACCAAGGAGAGAGACATGGCCACAACCTTGACATCAGGAAAAATCGAAACCTATCTGGGCGCGAAGGCCGAGTCATTGTTGGGATTCAAATCGCCCAAGATCGCGAAAGAGCGCCTGCATCTTCCGGGTCCCGATTTCGTCGACCGCGTTTATGCCGCTAGCGATCGCAACCTCCGGGTGCTTACGAATCTCCAGCGCTTGTTTGGCCACGGTCGCCTCAGCGGCACCGGCTATATGTCGATTCTCCCTGTCGACCAGGGCATCGAGCATTCCGGCGGCGCCAGCTTCGCCAAGAATCCCGATTACTTCGATGGCGGCAACATCGTCAAGCTCGCCATCGAGGGCGGCTGCAACGCGGTGGCCTCAACGTTCGGCGTGCTCGGCAGCGTCGCGCGACAGTACGCTCACAAAATCCCGTTCATCGTCAAAATCAATCACAACGAGCTCCTCACCTATCCGAATCGGTTCGATCAGGTGCTCTTTGGCACCGTCCAGCAAGCTTATGACATGGGCGCGGCGGCTGTCGGCGCGACCATCTACTTCGGCTCCGATCAGAGTACGAGGCAGATTGTCGAAGTCAGCCAGGCCTTCGCGCACGCTCACGAACTCGGCATGGCTACCGTCCTCTGGTGCTACTTGCGCAACAGCGCCTTCAAGAAGGACAAAGACTATCACGTCTCTGCCGACCTTACCGGACAGGCCAACCACCTCGGCGTGACCATCCAAGCCGACATCATCAAGCAGAAGCTCCCGGAGAATAACGGCGGCTACCAGGCGCTCAATATTGGCGATTCGAGCTACGGCAAGTTTGACAAGCGCATCTACACGGATCTTTGCAGCGACCATCCGATCGATCTCACGCGCTATCAAGTCGCGAACTGCTACATGGGCCGCGCCGGTCTCATCAACAGCGGCGGGGCTTCCGGCGCCAATGATTTCGAAGAGGCGGTTGCCACCGCCGTCATCAACAAGCGCGCAGGCGGGACCGGACTCATCTCCGGCCGCAAAGCGTTCCAGCGCCCGATGAAGGAAGGCGTGCAGTTGCTCAACGCCATCCAGGACGTCTACCTGAGCCCCGAAGTCACCGTCGCGTAAGCAATCCGGCATCTAAAAGAGAGAACTGCCGTGGGTTGGAATCCTCGGGCCTCGGCCCGGAAAGACTGCCTACGGCATTTCTCTTTCCGAACAAAAGTTCATGAAACAAAAACCGGCCCGCCGCATCAGACGACAGAACGAATCATAAGGAGCGTTGCGTGGCAAACAGGCTGGAAGGTAAGACTGCCGCGATTACCGGCGGCGATCAAGGAATCGGGCGGGCGATCGTCGAGCAGCTCGCACAGGAAGGCGCGAACGTCGCCTTTTGCTATCGCTCGAATGCGGCTGGCGCTGAGGAAACCGTAACCGCGGTTTCTTCGCTGGGCCGCAAAGCCTTCGCGATACAAGCCGATGTCGGCAATGTCGCGGACGGCCGGCGGTTCATCTCCGAAGCGGCAGCGCAACTCGGCGGCCTCGACATCCTCGTGAACAACGCAGGCCTCGAGCGCCGTGCCGATTTTTGGGACGCCACGGAAGCCGACTTTGACACGGTGATCAATGTCAACCTAAAGGGCGTTTTCTTTATCACCCAGGCGTTCGTCAGGCAGCGCATGCAGGCCAAGAAGGGCGGAAAGGTGATCAACATCAGCTCCGTGCACGAAGAGCTTCCGTTCCCTCATTTCACGTCCTATTGCGCGAGCAAAGGCGGCGTGAAAATGATGACGCGCAATCTTTCCATCGAGCTCGCGCCGCTCGGAATCACCATCAACAACATCGCGCCGGGCGCGGTCGAAACGCCGATCAACACAAAGCTCTTGAACGACCCGGCCAAACTGAACGCCCTGCTCGCCAATATTCCTCTCAAGCGTCTCGGCAAACCGCAGGATGTCGCTTCGCTGGCCGCATTTCTGGCGTCATCGGACGCGGATTACGTGACGGGCGCAACGTTCTTCGTGGACGGCGGATTGACCTGGAACTATCAGGAACAATAAGGGACAAACACTTTTGAGGAAGGAGGCGCAGCAAGTCAGACGTGAGTAAACGCAGCGGAGCGAGCTGCCTGGAGCAGCTTGCGCGCATTCTCGCGAATGTCGCCATGGCCGAAGATCGCGTTGCCCGCGACCAGCAATTCCGCACCGGCCCGTACAACGTCTCCGACGGTATCGAGCGCCACCCCGCCATCCACTTCGATGCGATAGGACAAGCCGAGCTCCGCGCGGACTTCGGTGAGCGTCTTGATTTTATGCAAGGCGCCCGGAATAAATTTTTGCGCGCCGAATCCCGGGTTCACGCTCATCACCAGAACGTGATGTACCATTTCCAGGACTTCATCGAGTGTATGCACCGGCGTGGCGGGATTGATCACCACGGCCGGCTTGCAGCCGTGCGATTCGATATGCTGCAGCGTGCGGTGAAGATGGATGCAGGCCTCCTGATGTACAGAGATCCAGTTTGCGCCCGCTTCCGCAAATGCGGGAATAAATTCGTCGGGATTTTCGATCATCAAATGGCAGTCGAAGATGGCATCGGGCAGAGCCTTCCGCAGCGATGCCACCACCGGCGGCCCAATAGTAAGGTTCGGCACGAAATGGCCGTCCATGACGTCCAAATGGAGTACGGTGCCGCCACCATCAAGCGCGGCTTTGGCCTCTTCGCCAAGGTGCGCGAAATTGGCGGACAGAATCGAAGGTGCGAGTTCGACGGCCATACTGGGTGAACGTTCCTTCCCTCGTATCTTCTACACGTTCGATGCGCGAGGGATCAAGCCCGATAGCAGAGAGCCACAAGAAAACCGATTATACGCGGAGAGCCTCCGCTACTTTCGAAAAAATGCAGTCCGTGTCCACGGGATTGCCAGGCAGCCTACAAGACAATCGTACGGCGCTGTTCGCTGCTCTGCCGTGCCAGTTCGAGCAGGCGCATGACATTCAGCGCCCATTCGGGCGTCACGGCTAAAGTTGCTTGTCCGACAATTGCGTCGCGGAGATTGGCATAGAAATCGCGGTAATCGGAGTTGACAGAAGGAATGCGCCTGCTTGCAAAGGAATCTCCCGCAGGCACCGTCAGGACGCCCCATTCTTCTTCCGGCTCGGCTCCCCAAACGCCATCCGCCGGAAGTTTGCTGAACCGGAGATTGCTCTCGAGCGGATGGACCTTCTGCTTCACGAAACTTCCCATCGTGCCCAGTAGCACGAATCGCGCTCGTGGTGCGGCCGCGAGAATGCTGGAGCGAAGAACGGCTCGCAGGTTGTTCGGATAGTGGAGCATGACATCGAACGCATCGTCGGCAATGGCATCGTCTCGCTCTGCCCGCACGTCGGCGGTGACCGCCTCGGGCAAACCAAAAAGCAAGAGAGCGTTATCGATCAGATGCGGCCCAATATCGAAAAGAATTCCCGCGCCCGGACGAGAGAGTTCGCGCCATGCGCCGGGCCGGAGCTTTGGCCGATAGCGATCGTAGCTGGTTTCGAATCGCACCATGCGGCCTAGAACTCCATCCGCCACGAGTTGGCAAATCGCCTGGAAATCTCCATCGTAGCGGCGATTCTGGTACACGGTTAGCAGGCGGCCAGCTTTCCGCGCCATTTGCACGAGTGACTTGGCCTCTTCGAGCGTTACAGTGAACGGCTTGTCCACCACTACATCACGGCCGGCTTCGAGACATCGCTGCGCCAGGGAATAGTGCGTGTCGTTCGGAGTGGCAATCACGATGACCCGGATCTCTTTCATCGCCAGCAGTTCTTCCAGGCTCCTGACGATTCGCACGTCCGGATATTTCTCCGCTGCTTCGTTGCCGGTGCGCTGGAGAATCGCGGTGAGCCGAAGACCCGGCACGGCACGGATCACTGGCGCGTGGAACGCGCGGCCAGCGAGACCAAATCCGATGAGGCCAACATGAATCATCGCGAGGCAATTTCTCCTGAGTTGAACGGTAAAGAGTATCGGATTTTAGGTTGCCACGCAGGGTAGATTTTCGAGAGCGGCGAGGTTGCTTGAATCCCCGCTGTACCTCAGAATTGTTCTTCGTTTCCGACGGAGCCTATGACCGCAGACACGCAAGATCGCGGACGTCGCAACGTCCTCTCGCTGCTTTTCGCCGGGTTCATCCTTAGCGGAATAGCCACCACGATCGTGGGTCCAATGCTGCCTCTCTTTATTCGCCGCTGGTCTCTCGACGACGGGCAGGCCGGCCTTTTCTCGACGATTCAATTCTCGGCCGCCTGGATCGGGACACTCGCATCCAGCGCCATTGCTTCCTGGCGCGGCTATCGTCCCGCTCTGGTGTTGGGTTATGCGCTGATGGGAGGGGGTCTCGCCGTCCTCAACGCGGACACCCACGCGGTAGCCTTGGCGGCTACCGCCACATTCGGTTTCGGATACGGTCTCATCACTCCGGGATCAAATTTGTTTGTCGCCGAGCTAGGTGGCCCAAAGAGCGCGTCGCTTCTGAGTCTGCTCAACTTCACCTGGGGCGTGGGAGCGATGGCGTGTTCCCCGTTGCTTGCCCTGGCTCTGAAACATAATGCGTTGGGCGGCCTCCTGGTTGGGTTTGGAGTATTTGGCGCTGCTCTGGTCCTGGGTCTATCTTTCGCGTCGTTCGGCGTGCAAGAACACAACAAGGAGGCCGACGCAGCCGAAGCAGCTAGCCCAGGCGTCGGGTTGCCGATCACTCTCGCGCTTGCCGCATTGTTTTTCATCTATGTGGCGATGGAAAACGGTATCGGAATCTGGGCAGCGGAATTTGCCAAGCGCCTTGCGGGCGGAATCACGAGCTTGACGACGCTAGCGCCCATGTTCTTCTATGCCGGGCTAACTTCGGGCCGGGCCGTGGCGCCATTGGCGCTGCGGCGGATCGCGGAAAGAAAACTCGTCCTGGGCGCTCTAGGATTGGCGGCGACGGGAACCATTGTGCTGATTGCTGCTCCCGCGCTCAAGATTGCGATTGTTGCGGTCTTTTTTGCGGGCTTGGGATGCGCCAGTGTCTACCCGATTTATATTGCCTGGCTTTCGCGGTGGTATGGCGCGCGCGCCAAGAAGATCGGCGGCGTTCTTTTCGCGCTGGCATCTCTCGGTGGATCGGTCGGCCCTTGGCTGATTGGTTTCGTCTCGAAACTCTCTGCCAGCCTGCGCATCGGATTGCTGGTGCCGCTGTTTTGCGCGCTGATCATGGTCGTAGTGGTTTTGCTCTTGCGCCGGCGCACCGCAGCCTGAGGTACTCTTAGCCTGTGCCGAAAGCCTCCGTCTCGCAGCGCTCACCCACAAACCGCCTGCTCCTTGGGCTGGTCATCACGCTGGCCGCAGTTGTGGCGTATGCGTTTTACATCACCGTGCAGCTTTCGGGATTGCGAGAGCTGCAGAGCAACATGGTCGACCGGAATCGCAAAGATTCCTTGCAGCTTCTGCGCATCCAAAACGATTTGAATTCCGTCGCGCTGGACATGCGCGACATGCTGGACGAGGCCGGGCCATATCCGCTTTCCGCGTGGGCCGCGCAATTGGACCGGATTCACCAGGACCTGGACACAGGCATAAAGCTCGAAGAGAGTCTTGCAGTGGTGAATCGCAGCCCGGAGCAGCGGCAGTACCTCAGCCAATCGATGACGCAATTCTGGGATGCGATGAACAGAATGTTCGCGCTGGCGGAAGCCGGCAAAAACAAGGAGGCCCGCGAGCAAATTCAATTGTCGCTTCAGGCCCGCCAGCAGGCGTTGAGCACAGCCGTCTCGCGCTTACTCGTCGAAAACAATGAGGCCGAGGAGCAGGCCGCCGCGCGCATCGCCGGGATTTACGACGGCGTGCAGCGCCAGCTCTACCTTTTTCTGGCCGCAACCTTGATTGCCATCGTCCTGACGAGCTTGTATCTCATTCGAAGCAACCGGCAGATCTTCGCACGGCTGGCGGATCTTTCCGAGCAGCGCAGCGACCTGGCGCAAAAGCTCATTGAGACCCAGGAATCGACGCTTCGCCATATCTCGCGCGAGCTTCACGATGAATTTGGCCAGGTGCTGACGGCCATCGGTTCGATGCTCCGCCGCGCCGGCAAGCATATTCCCGAAGGCTCACCGCTGCGTGCCGATCTCGAGGAAGTCAACGAGATTGCCCAGGCGACCCTGAACAATATCCGGACGCTTTCGCAGGCTCTCCATCCTGTCTTGTTGGAAGAGGCTGGTCTCGAAAACACGCTCGACTGGTATATTCCCAATGTGGAGCGGCAGTCGGGACTGACCTTGCGCTACGAAAAGACCGGAACTCCTTTTCCGGTCGAAACCGGAGCGGGCGTGCATATCTACCGCGTGCTTCAAGAGGCCTTGAATAACGTGAGCCGTCATTCGGGAACGCGCGAAGCTTGGGTCCGTCTGAGATTTCTTCCGGAATCACTGGAGCTGGAGATCGAGGATCACGGAGCCGGATTCACGCCAGGTAAGACACAACGTGGGATTGGCCTTGTGGCCATGCGCGAACGCGCCGAGCTGCTGGATGGCACGCTTGCCATTTTGTCGGCGCCGCAAAGCGGCACGACTCTCCGGCTGCAGATTCCGCGCGAAAGAGTGGAGGCCCATGCCGCCTAAAATTACCGTGCTCCTTGTAGACGATCACGCGCTCGTACGCAGGGGATTCCGCCGGATGCTGGAAGATGACGCGGAAATCTCCGTGGTTGGTGAGGCCAGCGATGGAGAGGAAGCGGTGCGCATGGCTTTCGAATTGAAGCCGAAGGTCATCGTCATGGACTGCGCCATGCCCGAACTGAACGGCATCGAAGCCACGCGCAAGATTCTCAAGAAACTCCCCAACGCGGAGATTTTGATGCTTAGCATGCATTCTGAAGAAACTCTGGTGAACCAGGCCATGGAAGCAGGCGCGCGTGGCTACATTTTGAAGAACGCCATGGATCTCGATCTGGTCAGCGCAGTCAAGAGCGTTGCGGCCGGCTTGACCGTACTCGATCCTCAAGTGTCTCGCCCGCACAATCTGAAGGGAGAACGCGGCGGAGGCTTGACGCAGCGCGAGCTGGAGATTTTGCAGCACATCGTCGCGGGCAAGTCCAACAAGGAAATCGCCTCGGACTTGAATCTCAGCGTGAATACCGTTTCGGTTCATCGCGCCAATATCATGGACGCACTGGGAATTCATAAAACGGCGGAGCTGGTCGTCTATGCTATTCGAAACGGGCTGGTGAATTTGCCTTGAACCGCCGCGACTTCTTGTGGGGCGCGTCGGCCGCAGGAATTGCGGCTGCGCTCGCTTCCGCACATCCGCAAAGGGATTCTCACGCCGGGCTGACCTTCCAGTTTGCCGACGTGACCGCGTCGTCCGGAATCCAGTTTCGCCACAACAGCGGCGCTTACGGCGGTAAATTGCTGCCTGAGACTCTTGGCTCAGGCTGCGCGTTTCTCGACTACGACGCCGACGGATGGCAAGATATTCTTCTCGTCAACGGCATGGACTGGCTGGGACATAAGCGCGGGCGCTCCGCGCTGCAACTTTACAAAAACAACCGCAACGGCACGTTCTCCGACGTAACCAAGAGCGCCGGCCTCGATGTCGAAATGTACGGAATGGGCGTGGCCGTCGGCGACTACAACAATGACGGCTTTCCCGACATTTTCATCAGCTGCGTGGGACAAAGCCGCCTCTTCCGCAACACCGGCAAAGGAGCCTTCGTCGATGTCACGCGCTCGAGCGGACTCGCCGGACGTTTGGGCCTCAGCACTTCCGCAATGTGGTTCGACTATGACCGCGACGGATTGCTCGATCTGTTCGTCTGCAATTACGTCCGCTGGTCGCCGGAGCACGACGTGTTTTGTAGCCTCGACGGCACGCACAAATCGTATTGCACTCCGGAAGCCTACCGCGGCGATACCTGCTGGCTCTTTCACAATCGCGGCGACGGCAGCTTCGAGGACATGACCGCCAGGAGCGGCATCTTTGACAGCAGCTCGAAATCCCTTGGCGTGGCCATGCTGGACTACGACCAGGACGGCTGGCCCGACCTTCTCATCGCCAACGACACGCAGCCGAACAAACTCTACCGCAATCTGCACAACGGAAAATTCAAGGAAGTAGCAGTGGAAGCCGGACTCGCGTTCAGCAGCGAAGGCAAAGCACGCGCCGGCATGGGTGTTGACGTCGGTGATTTCGACAATTCCGG
>Ga0187802_10000348_pt1 | contig 11185 bp, 8 predicted proteins | sample NC_wetland_sal_i_FD_130584 | JGI IMG/M metagenome (GOLD analysis project Ga0187802, IMG submission 130584) | Wetland sediment microbial communities from Neuse River Estuary, North Carolina, USA - Control_2 | ecosystem: Environmental > Aquatic > Freshwater > Wetlands > Sediment | place: USA... | reverse complement strand
GGCCGCCTGCATTACCTAAGTACCGTTGTTGGTTACCTGCCGGTATTAGAAACTCTCATCAGCACGATCCTTCCAGGACCTGGACAGTTCCATCCCCTAACTGGACGGTTCTTTCAAGAGTCGGGCGATACTTCAAAAAAATGGGAAAACAAAAAACAATGAGACGATCGTTAATCTTCTTCGCAGGGTTCCTGGCGTTGTCGACGGGAGCATTTGCAGCCACCCAGGGGACCAACACCAACACGGTTTCGCCGACCTTGGCGATTTCCGCCACCATTCAAAAGGCAGTTCAACTCACACTCAGCGCGGGCACCACCGCCGGCATCAGCCATTGCGCAGTCGTGGCTGGAGGCGGGCCGCCCGACTACACCATGAATTTCGGCACGGTAGACGCATTGGGCATCAACAACGGGAACTGCAACAAGTTCGCTCCGACAACTCCCGGAACGACCAACGCCATCTACTGGTCCGACTACACCCTGAATCCGGTTTACACCAGCCAGGCCACCACATCGGCTTCTACCATCACCGCATACGTATCTGCTAACTTTGCTGGCCCGAATATCAACATCGTGCGCACTACGGTTGCCGATCAAAGCACCGTGCCAGCCAACGCAGCTGCCTTCTCCAATATGTCGACCTCAGCTGCATCCCCGGATACCATCGCGAATGCCGCGGATATGACCGCTGCCGGAAGCGGAGGCACCTTGAACCGCTTCATCGGTGTCGGAATCGCACCTACCAATGGCGCCGGTACCCTGACCGGCGGGACCGCCACCGTCACCTTCACAATGACGATTCAGTAACGATTCACCCCTCCCCCACTAACAACCGCAGTAAGGTCATGAATTGGAATGGTGAGAGCAAGACATCATGAGTGGACTCAACTCCAACCATGTTCGTTGCGCACGAAACATGGGCCGGCGCTCGTAGCGTGGCGGGTTGACTCCAGGATTGCGCTCATCGTTCTGATTCTGACTGGTCTGCTGGCAGCGCAACCCGCCGCTGCGCAGAGGCTGCGATTACGCCAGGCGCCGGGCGGTCCCACCGTTGCCCAGGCACCCGCCAACGATTACTCCATGTCGTTCGGAACCATGAACGCTCTGGGACTCGGTACGCCCCTGGCAGGGGTGAGCGTAGCGGCTCTCAGCAATGGCGCACTCTACTTCTTTACCTACCAGCTTACGATCTCTGGTTTGGCCGCAGGCCACAAAGCTGGAGTCACAATTTATGTAAGCACGAATTTTTCCCATCCCGCAGCACTCGTCATGGAGAACTGTCCCGACACGACTGCCTGCACTGCCGCGAGCGAATATTCGGTCATGTCAACCTCCGCCGGGGCGCCCTCGGTCATAGTCGCGCCTCCGGGAGTCGGGAATTCCACGGTTACGGCGGGAATCGGAGTCTTTCTGCCCGACAACGACGGCGCCTCTGCGTATACCGGAACCGACACCTCCACAGTCACCCTCACAGCGACGGATTTGAACACCAACACGGTTATCGGCACGGCGGTGATCTTCTTCAACTCGCCGGCGGAAACTGTTCAGGACGCGGTGCAGTTGACCCTGAGCACGGCTACAGGCGGAGTCACAGTCTCTCCCGCCGCCGACTTTGCCATGAACTTTGGAAATGTGAATGGGCTTGGAATTGGTCCCGCCGCCGGTCTCACGACCGTGGCTTCCGCAGGAGGCGTCATCTATGGCACGCCTTACCTGCTGAATCCGGCCTTCACCGACTTCACCTCAACTACCGGCAGCCTGTCGGTTTATGCCAGCAAGGTTTTTGCGCATCCAGCGGTCCTGCACCTGGACGATTCGGCCAGCAGCGCGGGGCCTTACGCAACCATTTCCATCACGGCCGGTGCACCTACACAAATTACAACTGTAGCTCACGACCGCACTTCAGTGACGCGCTATTTAGGTTTGTTCGTCTCCAATGTCAACGGTGCAACGGCGTTTACCGGAACCGACAACGCCACGCTTACTTTCACAATGACGGTGCCCTGATGAAATTCCGCAACCTAAGCTTCGCAACAGTCTTCTTCCTCGCCCTCACGGTGTGGGCAACGCAGGGCCAGGGGCAATCCCTGGGCCTTGCGCCGGCCCAGATCGTGCACAAATTCAAGCCCGGCGTTCCTTTTGAATTCGAACTGTCCACGGTGAATAACGGCGACACCTCGGTGGAGATGAATGTCGAGATTAGCGACTTCTGGTACAACGAAAAAAGCGAGAAAGTATTCTCGTCTCCCGGAACTTCGCCGCGCAGCGCCGCCAACTGGATCCAGTTTGTTCCCGAGCATTTCGAGGTTGCGGCCCACGGCACCCAGAAGATGAGAGCGATTGTCACCCCGCCGGCCGATGCCGATGGAGGTTACTACGCGGTGTTGTTCGTGGAATCGAAGCCTCAGCTCAGCTTCGACAAGACTAAAGATGGGAAAGCGGTTTTTACCAACATGCGCCTGGGTTGCCTGGTGCTGCTGGAGACAGAGAAAACCGGGCAGTACAAGATCGAACTAAGCAACCTGAAACTGACTCCTCCGAGCGGCAATCAGGGGCTGGATCTCAGCTTCGATCTGCTGAACTCCGGCAACACGCACGTCTTTCCCCTGGCGCGCGTGGCCGTGCTGGATGCGCAACATAGACTCGTGGCAAAAGCGGAAAGTGACATCAAGCGCTTCCTGCCGGGACAGAAGGATTCGATGCACGTAAGCTGGGCGGGAGATTTGCCCAGCGGCGAATACAGCGCAGTGTTGACCGTCGCTTACGGCGACGACCGGATTGAAACCCAAGTATTACCCATGACGATTGCCGCGGATGTGGCTCGCCAATAAGGACTTGAGGGTTTGGCCAGAAAGTACATCACGAACACCGCGGCGATCCTGGGCTTACTCATCTCCATGCTCGGTGTCGGCCACGGTGATCCCGTGCAGCCGGTGACGACGAGCTCTGCGCCTTCCCCTTCCCTGGTGGAGGTGTATTGGGGGTCTGCACGAACCGTGGTTGTGCCCGGGATTACCAACGTGGTCGTGATCGACGATCAAATCACGCGCGCCGAGGTGACAGAGGACTCGATTCAGTTCTTTGGTCTGGAACGCGGTGAAACGGTAGCGATTGGCTTCCGTAACGGCGCCCCCGTGAGCATCCGAGTGCGGGTTGTCGACAAGCCGGTGGTTGCAATCCCGCCATCTTTATTGCAACTGCAGGCGGAGATGGCGCAGGGCAGTGCCAGCACGACGGCTCAAACGGCGAGTAGCGGTGGTGTCACCAGCTTTGCTTTGCTGAACGGTTTCTCCTGGTCGCAACCGATGGGACCTGCGGGTCATTTCGACTTCAACAGCCAGATCGAGGACAATACTCTTACCGGTGGTCATGCCTTCAACGTGCGCCAGGCCTCGGCCGTCTATCACAGTCCGGGCATCGACGTGCGGGCCCTCGACTTCACTGTGAACCTCACGAGTGGCGCAGCGCAGCCTCTCATGGGGCCTTTCTCGTATTACGATGCCATCGAGCTCCGGGGAGCGAGTGTCAGCCTCAGGCAAGGCGCGAATCAGTACACGGTTTTCGGCGGTACGACCGTTCCGTTCTTTTATCTGACGCTGGGTTCGATGCGCGATGTTGCCGGCTTCTCGTTCGATCGCCAGCAGACCAGCAAACTGGATTTATTCGCCAACAGCAGCTTCGTCAACGCTCCTGTGGATTTCTTCGGTCTGGATTCCGAGCGCCACAACAATTTCATGCAGACCGCAGGAATGACCTACCTGCTCAACGAAAAATGGGCCATCCGCACCACTGGCGGCGTTAGCAATCACGGAGCTTTGGGACGCGGGGAAGTTTCTTATACCGGACACCGGTTGACGGCGTTTGCCGCCGGCACTACTTCGCCGCCGCTGTTTCCTTTGAATCAACTGGAATCGCTCTTCTCCGGCACGACCTCGCTGAAGGCGGGCTGGACCTTCCGCAGCCATGATTGGCTCACCGAGTCGCTCTACTACCAGCACACGAACACGCAGGCCATTGCCGGGATCACCCGCGCCGGTAGTTCGGACTACCTGAGCCCAGGGTTGTGGTTTCGCTTCGCGAAGCACCAAACCGCCAATTTTACCTATACCTACAGCTACAACGAAGGTGGCTTCGCCAGCGCGCCTTCGACCGGCAACCGATTCGACACCACCTGGCAATATCAGATCACGCCGCGAGTCTCGAATTCCGCTGAAGTGACAATTGGCTCGCTGCAGGACCCGCTGCAATTGAACTCGGAAGACGAATTTATGGTGCGGGATGCGGTGTCGTTCCCGGTCAAGAGCGGCAGCATGTTTGTGGCGTTCGAGCACGATCAGACGAACCCCTCGCTGGTGCAAAAGCTCAACGAGGAGCTGAGCCTGCTGAGTCCGGCGCTACAGACGCTCTTCTTGCAGGATCCCGTTGCCTTCGTGAACTCGCCCAACCTGCCACCCGACATCCGGGCGCTGCTGGGTGCGCAACAGCCGGTGAACACTTCCATCTCAGCCGCGGGACAGTTCAACCTGGGCCCGCGCCTGATGCTCAACCCGAATGTTTCCGTCGCCCGAACCATGAACGGAAACGCGGAATCATGGGCGCCATTCTTCGGATACGGCTTGATGTACCAGCTCCGTCCCACGCTGCAGCTGAATTCGAGCCTGAGCAATGTCTGGGTGTTGGCGCCGTCGCAGCCGGGCGTGCAGCGTACGACGGTTTTCTCTCTGGGCGTGGCCAAGCGATTCAGCGCTCCGCCGACCTCGTTCCTGCCCGGACACCATGAGCGCATCATTGAAGGCCGCGTCTTCCGCGACAACAACGTTACCGGTATTTTTGACCGGCAGGATCCCGGCTTTGCCGGCCTGCAGGTGCAACTAGAAAATGGCCAGGCGGTGATGACTGACAGCGAAGGCCGCTTCAAGTTCACCGGCGTGGATGCCGGCCAGCACCAGGTCTCACTCGCGCTCACCCAGTTTCGCGACCCCGTCCGCATGACCACTCCGGGTGAGTACGATGTGGATTTTATTCGCGAGCGATTCGCCGTGGTGAACTTTGGCATTGTCAATTTTGCCCGGGTGGTGGGAAACGTGTTCAATGACTTGCGTTTTGAAGACAAGCGTCAGCCCGATTCGAAAGGGCTGCCGGAAATCCATCTCATCCTCGATAACGGTCAGGAAAAGCGCGCTGTGAGCACAAATGGATCCGGCGACTATAAACTCGACGACGTTTTGCCGGGAGACTACAGCCTGACAGTGGACTCGACCTCGCTCCCGGCAAACTACGCGCTTTCTCATGAGACTTTCCAAATCCATGTGGCACCGATCTCCACCGTGACCCAGGATGTGCCGGTGCGAGCGTTGCGGTCGATTTCTGGCAAGGTTTTGTTGCGGATATCCACGTCAGCTGCGCACCCCGGCGACCAGGCTCCGAAGCAACAGCCGGGCGAGTCCGCCGTAGCCGCTGAAGAGACCAAGCTTGTGCCTCTGGCGGATGCGCAGATCACCGCTGGCTACGGCATTGCCAAGACCGATAAAGATGGAAATTTTCTGCTGCGGAATCTGCCCGCCGGCAATTTGACCATCACCCTCGTGCCGCTCAAGGACCTGCCGAAGGGTTTGCAACTGCCGACCGGGTCGGTGAAGATGCCGGCAGAGCCGATTCAGGTGGAGGGCGCAACCATCGTGATTAGCAATTCGGAAATGGTGCCGTATCTGACGGGAAAGTCAGCGGAGCAAGTCCGCGATTCCGCCCAGCAGACGGTATTGAAAGCCCAGCTAGAATAAGGTTATCGGGGAACGACGGTTACGGTTTCGAGCCAGGCATCCTTACCAGCGGCCGCTCCGGCCGGCAAAGGGCGAGTCTCTTTTATGACATCCATCTGGGGCGAGTTGGTGGGGATGTTGTAAACAACTGGTTCGTGATTCGTTCCGCCGTCAGCCAGCGGCAGCTGTGCCACAGGAACAACTTGCACCTGGATATGAAGTACCGCTTGCGCCGTTTTCGAATTCGCCCCGTCCGCTTGCGTCCCGGCGGGCAGGCTGACTGCCGGCAGAATCAGAAGCAGCAGGGCGAGCAGCCTAACGAATTTTTGCGGCCGCGGTTGAGGATGATAAGCAGCGATTCCAAGGGCCATAACTCATCCCGGCGCCGGTTTTTCCCAGGCGCAACGACTAGGCCTTCTATCGGCAGTTTAGCCTTTTATCTTTAAAACGCGCGTCTGGCAAGGGAATTCAGCCAATCACGGCTGACATTGTTGATTTCAAAGGTGATGGAGGACGCCCGCGTTTACGCGACCACGGCGTCGGTTCGGCGAAATTCCACATACTTGGCGGTTTCATCGGCCACCGCCGCGCCGAACATTTGCTCCACCAGGTAGAGTGCCATGTCGATCCCAGACGACACACCGGCGGACGTGATTACTCCATTTCCGGCATCGACGACGCGCCGCCGATGATCTACCTGGAGGTTGGCCGAGTGCTTTTGGCTGAGCGTCTCTAGCAGAGACAGTGCACCCCAGTGGGTAGTGGCCGGCTGGTTCTTCAGCACGCCTGCGGCGGTCAGTAAAAGGGAGCCGGTACACACCGAAGCCGTGGTGCGCGCCTGCGCCGAAGCTTTGCTTATCCAGGCGAGAGTTTCCTGGTCTTCGAGCAGAGCACGTGTACCATATCCGCCCGGAACAACCAGCAGGTCGATGGCGGGATGCTGCTGAAACGAGTACTTTGGCGTGACTGCAAGTCCACCGGTTGCCAGGATCGGCGCGGTGGATTTGGCGATCGTAAACACCGAAAACGGTGCACTGGCATCACTCCTTCGTGACTCGCCCCCGCCCACCAGCCGCGTCCGCGAGAAAATCTCGAAGGGCCCGGCAAAATCAAGAACCTCGACGTCGGGAAAGATCAAGACAGCAACATTGAGTTTTTCCAAAGAAGCTTTGTCAGTTTGCATGATCCGGCCATTGGCTTTCCTCATCAAAGATGACCTGGTTCTTTGAATGATTCTAGACTTTCGACGTGTCCCCCGGGCCAAACGGAAAACACGAGGTTCTTGGGACTTTGTGGCGTGAGTGCAGAAGTCGATTCGCCAGCACACACTCGTACATAGCCATGATCGAGGCAAAACCGTAGTATAGGTAGATGCCGAACTACTCGATCTCAACTCCTCTACTACTCGCGACATTTGTAGCCAGCAGCATTCTTGGTTGCGCCGCTCAAACCCAAACCGCCCCGCCAAGCAGCAGCTCTACGCCGAAGAATCCGACAACTGCGACTCACGCCAAGGCAGCAACTCCAGCGGCTCCGGTGCTCAAGACCGCGAAAGATAAAATCAGCTACGCGATCGGGGCGGACCTGGCCGGCAAACTAAAGAGCCAATCGATTGACGTCGATCCAGTACTACTGTCCCGCGGACTCAGGGACGCCTTTGCCGGTACCAAGCCGCTGATGACTCAAGACGAGGTCCGGTCCGCGCTCACGGATTTGCAGAATCAACTGCGGCAAAAGCAAATGGCAATGGTCAAAGAATTGGGCGAGAAAAATAAGAAAGACGGCGACGCGTTTCTGGCCGAGAACAAAGGGAAAGAGGGTGTGGTTGCCCTGCCCAGCGGGCTGCAATACAAGATTCTGAAAGCTGGTGATGGAGAGAAACCCAAGTCGACCGATACGGTGGTGTGCAACTACCGGGGGACGCTCCTCAACGGGAAGGAATTTGACAGCTCCTACAAACGCGGTCAACCGGCCACATTTCCGGTCAGCGGCGTGATCAAAGGTTGGACCGAGGCCCTGCAGTTGATGCCGGTCGGCTCCAAGTGGCAGCTGTTCATTCCTCCCGACTTAGCTTACGGCGATCGCGGCGCCGGGAATGACATCGCGCCAGGCGCTACGCTTATCTTTGAAGTGGAGTTGCTCTCCATTCAACCGAAACAGTAGGGGCCGATATTGGTCTGATTCTCGGACTCTCGGTCATCGAGTCATTGTTGTCTTACTGCGGTGTCCATCGTGCGTGGGTCGTGAAAAGACCGCTGACAAAGCAGATCTGGTAGGCGACCAGAAGTCCGAATCCGAGACTAAGCAGACCCGAAGCCAAGGCCAGTCGATGAGAGAACTTCTGACGACCCTTTCCCACCATGGTGAACGCGGAGGCCAGGCTCATGGTGATCAGCATCATTCCCGCGATGGTCCCCACTCCAAAGATCAACAGGTAAGCGATTGCCCAATGGACGTTTCGGATCGTGGTCAAGACCAGCAAAGCTACAGCCGCTGAACCGGCCAGCCCGTGAACGATGCCCACCACCAGCGGCCTAAGATATTGATACACCCCGATCCTTCCAAACACCCGGTCCAGCCAGGCCAGCGGCGTCTGGTCGGGCGGGTGGAGATGGGCCTCGGGTTGGTGAGCGTGAGGATGGCTGTGGATGTAGTCTCCGTGGCTGTGGGGATGAGAGTGGACGATTTTCTCTCCATCATGATTGTGAATTGATGCGGCAGGCATCGCGCGCAGAAATCCGGCTATATTCATCAGGCCCAGGACAATCAGCATCACTGCCACGGACAACTCCATGCTGAGCCCGACCCGCACCGGAATGACGAGATTGAAGAGAATGATTGCAGCGCCGACCACGAAGATGGTAAGGGTGTGGCCAACACCCCAAAATGCCCCGATCAGGGCTGCCCGCATGCTGTTGCGCTGATTACTGACGATGGTGGTGACCGCAATGACGTGGTCGGGGTCTGTGGCGTGGCGCATCCCCAGAAAAAATCCCACCGCGAGGATGGAGAAAAAGGTGATCATGCCGTTTCCGATGTAGGCGGGGGCCCCGCCCGTGCGCCGCCCAACATCATCACGGCGGCCATTCTATCAACTAATCCGTGCTCATCCCACTCCGGCAGAAATCAGGGCGCAACCGGTCGTCCAAAGCGGTAGGTGATGCTGACACTGGCATACGACGGTATGCGAACCCCGACGACTTCCTGGATGTCGGAGGGGTAGAAGTTTTCCGTGGTCTGCCCACTGTAGCCGCTGGCGACAAGGAAGTTGACGCCAGCCGTCAGGCGCCCATTCATGAAAGGCCGAATCACGGCTCCGCGAAACTCCTTCACCGGAGTGCCTGTGCACTCGTTGGTCAAGATTGGCAAGCAGCCTGTACCCAAAGGCTTCGTGCCCACATACTCGAATTCCCCTCGTGCTTGCATACGAAACGGAAGCCTCTGAATCGTTCCCAGCAGATCAAAGATGGTACGTGGCGCCTCCGGTGTGGGTTCTCCCGTGTCGAAGTCTCGGGCGTCTGCCTTGGAGAAAGTCGCCAGCAGCGATCCCGCTCGAAAGGTTCGACGCACCGCGACCGTCATAAATCGCAGGCGGCTTGGTCCTTCGTTAAACTGCAGCCCGGTATCCGGATCGATTTTCGCCAGTTCTGCGCTGCTGGTAACGTGGCCCAGAGTGAGTCGCAGATCGGTCTTGTGGATGGTCTTGCTGGCGATCAGCTGATAAGAGTGCGCTGTGGCCACCGGAGTGCCCGCCGTAGTGCCCGCCGTAGTGCCAGTGCCGATTCGAGGGTCTTCGGTAAAGAACGATTGACCAAAGCTGAGAGAGATTAGAGGAACGTACCATGACTCCTTGGGAAGAAAAGAAACCGTAGCCTTAGGTGAGTTCACGCCCACCCATTTCTGGAACGAATTCTGGGGGTGCAGAAGATCGTCGTCATCAAAATCAATCTCATCGCGGCGCCAGCCCAGGTAGTAGCGGAAATAGCGGGCCAGAGCGCCTTCGGCGGCAATGTAAGGTGTCACCGACCCTATGGTGACGTTATTTCCGTCCACCGGAGTAAAAGGGCCGTAATAGGTGGGGTCGCTGGGATTAAAGAAATTATAGTGATTGAGATCATCCCGCCGCGGCGCTTCCCGCTCGTAGTCAAGCCCAACTAGCAAGGACAGATACTCGGCCAGCTTGTTCACGTAGTTCGCGCTGCCACCAGCCACCGTGCGAAACTCACTTTGCCGGATGAGGCCCTGTCCAAAATCTGAAAACAAGCAAAGATTGTAGGTGCGAAAAAAACCGGAGAGCTGCAGCTGTTGGTGTCCGCTGAGTTGCCAGATATCGTTCAAGGCCAGGAGCGCGGTATGGGTCTGGTCTTTCTGCCGCGGATCGATGGTGTCTCCGTAATTCGGGAAATTGGCATCGGCGGAATTCAGGGCAAAGATCGGAACCAGTCCCGGAACATAGGAAAAACCGTAGTAAGCGATGCCAAACAAAGTGAGCCGATGCTGCCCCAGGTGGAAAAGTCGTTCGCCATTAAATTTGTACTGTTGCCGATGTTCCAAGCGATCCAGGAATCCGTTGCCATAGGAGGCTTCAAAAGCCATCCAGGAATCAGCTGATGGGCTTAATCCCGCTATCACATCGATGTCCCGGTAATCGCCAGTGACGGTGACGAAGGGATCGAGGCGGGACCGGAATGCGTACGTCGCGGCCAGATTGACAGAATGATTTCCTTCCCGAACATTGAACGCTCCACCGTCGACCTGAACACTCTCCAGAGCCTCGGGAATAAATATGTTCGGGTCGGAATAGCCATTGCCGTGGGCATTCGCCGAAAGGTTGTTCGGCACCAGGTATTGGCCAACCGCGACGTACTGCGCAATCGGCTCACCATGATCTCCCGCTACGCCCGGCGCGAAATATTGTGGCGCCTTAATGCCGCTGGACGCGGTTTCTATGGGGTATCCGGGAATGGACACCGGCGCACCGGGGCGACCGGGGTTCGCATCGAGCAGATCCTGACGAACAAAAACTTTCTCCGCAGGGTCGGGAGAAAGTATGTCGGACTGGTTCACGTCGGCGGTGACGGTGACACTCTCCATCAGCGAGGTGAGCTGCGTGATTTTCACCGTGATTTCGGAAATGCCGTTCCGGGTGACGCTGACTGGCTGTTCAACCGGACGAAATCCAGACACGTAAACCTTGACGACAAATTTCCCCGCAGAAGGCAACTCTATTTGAAACCGTCCATCAGCTGCGGTAGTCGTTTGTCCCAGAACCCGGTCACGGTCCACCACTCGGACCGATGCCTTCGGCAAATCATTTCCCTGAGGGTCGACGACCCGGCCTTTCAAAACGATTTCTTGCGCTAGCAGAGGAAGGGGCAGCCAAATAATAAGCATCAACAACGAGATTGGAGTTTTCGCCCCAGCCAT
>Ga0187802_10000345_pt1 | contig 11210 bp, 7 predicted proteins | sample NC_wetland_sal_i_FD_130584 | JGI IMG/M metagenome (GOLD analysis project Ga0187802, IMG submission 130584) | Wetland sediment microbial communities from Neuse River Estuary, North Carolina, USA - Control_2 | ecosystem: Environmental > Aquatic > Freshwater > Wetlands > Sediment | place: USA... | reverse complement strand
CAGCACACCCCGCTGCATTTCCACAACGGTCTGCACGACCGCGCCGCCCTCGAAGACGCGCGACGCACCCTGGGTCAGGCTGGTCAGCCCAGATGTCACCGCCGCGAGCTGATCGGCCCGTTCTTGCGGGAAACCAGCGCTGAAGGCCAGCGGCAGGCCGTCCGAGGACACCACTACCGCGTGGGCCACGTCGGGAACCCGCTCCACGAAGTTCGTGATCAGCCAGTTGAGGTCCTGCGCTGGGCGTCCTGGCGTGCTCATCCGCACTCCTCTCGTCGCCCGTCCATACAGGTACCTCCTCGTGTCGATGTGCCTGGGCCTGCGAATCTCATCGGTCCTACGGCCCCTCGATCTCGGGTGCGGCTGCGCGGCCCTCGCGCACGCCTCGCTGGAAGCTGGCCATGCGATTGCGGGCCGCGTCCGGCGACCTGGCGGGTCCTTCGGCTTCCGCCTCCGGGCCGCCGCTGCCGATGGAGCCTGGCACGAGGTTAGCCCTCGGCACCCGCCTCGGCAGCCCGGCTTGGGTCGTCTCGCCCGCGGCGGGGGCCGCGAGCGCCTGGGCCGCGCGCCAGCCCTCGTCGGCCGGCGACGTCCACGACGACTGAGCGGCCTGCTGCGTTGACTGTACCCGGGTCGAGCTGAGGGTCTTCCCGCTGCGGCGGAACCAGTCGGACTCCAGCGAGTCGAAGATCGGCAGCCGCTGGTCCTGGGTCGCGGTGGGCGGGACGGTGATCTTGCCGGGATCGGCACCCGCGCCGTCGGTCCCCTGGCCGTTCGGCACGGCCGTGGCGGCCGTGCCGGACACGCTGGGCCCGTCCCCGCCGCGGACGTTCTGGCCGCCGAACGAGGGCAGCTGGCTGGGACCCGTGGGACCGGCCGGGGCAAAGGGCGCCTGGGGCCGCTGCCCGGTCGTGTCCGCGTCCTGGTCCCCGGTGACGCCCTTGGCGGGCGCGGCGCTGGCGGCGCCGTTGCGGGCCGGTAGCGCCTGGGTCGGTTCTTCCTTGCCGTCGTCCCAGCCGCGGCTCGCGGCCGCCGCCAGGTTGCCGACGCCAGGTGGATTTGACGGGCCCCCAGCCCCAGTAGCCGTCGGGGCGAAGGACGGAATCGTGGGCCCCGACGGCGACGTCGGGGAGAACCTCGGTATCCTCGCGGCCTGCGTGGTCGGGCCCGATGCGGCCTGGGTGGGCGCGGACAGGGAGGGCGTCGGCCCGAAGTCCTCGGCCTCGAAGCGGCGCAGCCTGCCGAGCGGCGGCGAAACGTCGGGGGCGGCCACGGTATCGGGCAGCCAGATTAGCGCGGTGAGACCGCCGACCTGCGCGTGGCGCAGCCGGACCCGGACGCCGTGCCTGGCCGCCAGCCGACCGACCACGAACAGGCCCATCCGCCGAGACACGGCCACGTCGACCACGGGCGGGTTGTCCAGGCGCCAGTTGGCGTGCGACATCTCCTGGTCGGAGATCCCCACGCCGTTGTCGGTGATGTCGAGGAGCACGCCGCCGCTGCTCAGCGGCTGGCCGGAGACGTACACCTGGGCGTCTTCCGGAGAGAACGTGGTCGCGTTCTCGACGATCTCCGCGACCAGGTGCACGACGTCGTTGACGGCCTGGCCGACGACCACGATGCCCGGCTGGACGTTGAGGACCACCCGCTCGTACTGCTCGATCTCGGAGATGGCCGCGCGGAGCACGTCGACCAGCGGAACCGGCTGGCTCCACCGCCTCGTCACCTCGTGCCCGGCCAGGACCAGCAGGTTCTCCGAGTTGCGGCGCATGCGGGTGGCCAGGTGGTCCAGGCGGAACAGGCTGGACAGCCGACCCGAGTCCTGCTCGCTCTGCTCCAGCGAGTCGATCAGCGACAGCTGCCGCTCGATCAGCGACTGGCTGCGCCGGGACAGGTTGATGAACATGGCGTTCAGGTTGCTGCGCAGCATGGCTTCGTCGGCCGCGAGCCGGACCGCCTCGCGGTGAACCTGGTCGAAGGCCCGCGCGACCTCACCGATCTCGTCGGTGGATGTTACCCCGATGGGTTCGATGTCGACGCCCTCGTCGATGCCCTCGCTCTGGCTGAGCCTGCGCACCATCTCCGGCAGCCGGTGGCCGGCCACGTCGAGCGCGTCGGCGCGGAGCTTGCGCAGCGGGCGGGTCAGCGAGCGGGCTACCACGGTGGAGATGAGCAGGACCAAGAGCAGCAGCAGCAGCGTCACCAGGCTGGTGAACAGCAGGGCCGTGCTGGCATCGTTCCTGGACGCATTGGCCAGCGCGGAAATGTTGCCGGTCAGTTCGTCGGTGACCTGCCGCACCTTGCCGATGGTGAACGTCATGTCGTTGGTCACGTTTGCCGCGGCCAGGAGGCGCGCGTTCGCCGGGGTGAGCCGGTGCGGCGGGGGGCCGGTAAGCAACGCCTCCGCCTGTGATTCCTGCTCGGCGGCGTTATCGACCGGCGGCCCGGTCACCGTGTTGGTGTAGTTCTGCTGCTCGGCGAGATCGACGGATGCGAAGAAGTTGGCCTGATCCGCCTTTTCCTGCTGCTGTGCCTGCTGGAGGCTGGCGTAGTCGTCGGACAATAGCGACGGCTGCGGGAAACTGACCGCCCTCATCATGAGGGCCCGCTGAACCGACTTGGAGTCTTGGACCTGGAGCAGCGCGCCTAGGGCGATGACGTCGCTCCGGAGATCGGTACTGCTTGCCTCGTTCCCGACGACGTTGGTGAATGTGTTCGCGGGCTGGATGATGTTCACGGTGTACACCCGCATGATGGCAAACGCGGGGAATAGCGGGTCCGCCACCGCCTCGCGGGCGAGAGGCAGGGTTTTCACGCCCGCTAGTACCGCGTTCACCGCCTGCACCACGACGGGCTGATAGCCGCCTCCAGCCGTTATGCCATCTGCCAAGGCGGCGACCTGTGCGGCGGCGCCATCGGTGGCACGCCATGCGGTCCTCAGCCGGGCAGAAAAAGCACCCCTATTCGCTGTGGAGGCGACTGAATAGTCGCGTTCATCTTCCAGTGCCTGGGTGTACTTGACCACCGCGCTGTTGAGTTGGGCGAGGTGCTGAGTACGGCCGGTCGTCTGCCAGTTGCTGACGTCCCCGTTGATGGTCAGCGCACCAAGCACCGCCGCGGTCAGGAACGGCACCGCGATCAGGGCGGCCAGCCGCCACCGGACGCGCCAGTTCCTCAGGGCGAACCGCGACCGGGCCGAGCCGGGCCGTCTCGGGTACGGATGGGTGGTCCCGACCATGCCGGCTGCGGGCCGGGGCCCCGCCGGGGGCTGGGCGACGACCACGGGCGTCTGGCCGCCGGAAGCGGCCGGGCCGTTGACGGGCTGCGGTCCCGTGCTCGCCGCGTCCCGTCCGCCGACGGCATCCGGGCCGTGATCCGCGGTGCTTCCGCCCGCAAGAGGCACCGAACCCTCCCCGTCGGCTGGCCTCCCTCTGACGGCCCCGGCCGCGCCAGCTGGGTCGCCGGGATTCGTCACCGATCGTTTACGCACTACGTTCGCACCTCGCATCGGCAAGCCTGAGCCAGCGCACATGCCCGGCTGAAGCGGCGCAAGCCGCCTTCCATACGTACCCTCTTTCCCTTTCGCAACGATCGCCGTTGCTCGGGTCAACAAGGCGGCCGAGCCACACAAAACGGGTAAGGACATATAATCATCTTCTGGGTGGCAGTCACGGGGCATTCGCCAGTAAACCGGCGAGATCTTCGCCGAGAAGCTTAAACCGCGCCGTCCAACCTGGCCGGGATCGGCCGCCCTGCGCTTACACTTAGTTATCACATAGTAACTCTTCGTATTGCCTCCCACCAGGCACATCGCCCCGGTGACCAACGTCGGCGGCTCGGCCGTCAGTCCGGCGTATGGGACATATCGGTCGCCGGCCGCTCGCCGCCGACCCGGGCGGCCAGCCCTCCGGGGAGCGGCGGGCACTAGCGGCAAGCGCCAACTAATGAGCCCGTTATAAGGATAATTGCATGCCAATTATTACCTCACGAGGATCTCGCTGAATAGCATGCTCGTTACTGGGAAGCACGAGGCTCCGAATCCGCACGTACCCGAAATCGGCCGCTTACTTGATGAGAGGCGCGAGCTGGGCGGCCGTGATCGAGCTGACGAGGTTGAGGTCCCCGTTCGCCTGGTAGGAGTCGATCTGGAAGCCGCCGCCCGAGTTGTGCCACTGGTTGAAGGCGATGACGCCCGCGGCGCCGACGTAATCGATCTTCTTGCCAGCGAGGAGCGCCGCGACGCCGTCCGCGAACGAATGCACCACCACCGCCCCCGGGGTGGTGACCGACGGGATGTACGCATTCCATACGGCCGGGTTGGTGCTCTTCGCCATGGTCGCGGCCAGCGCCATGAGGATGACCGAGTCGTAGTACGTCATCGTGTACGAGTCGGTGCTCCACTGCGCCGGCTTGGGCACCGAGCTTGAGGCCAGCAGGTCCTTGTTGTACAGCTGCCACCCGGGCCCCGACGGAGGGGCGTAGGGCTGCTCGGCGAAGAAGTACTTGGTCAGCGCCGGCTTGCCGATCGCCTCGGCCATCGCGGTAAACCAGGAAGGCTGGATCGTCACGTCGGTGCCGATCACCGGGATCAGATGGCCCAGCTGCTGCAGCTCGGCCAGGTACGTCGCGTTGGACTGCGGCGAGGTTTCGGTGAAGATGACCTGCGGCTTCGCCGCGATGAGCTGTTCGACCTGCGACTGATAGGAAGTCTGGCCCAGTGTGATCTTCTGGTTGATGACCATCTGCCCGCCCAGCTCGCTGTAGCCCCTCAGCAGCGTCGGCACGCCGGCCTGCGAGCCGATGTCGTCGCCGAACACCGCCGCGGCCCGGAGATAGCCCTTCTCCTTGGCGTACAGCGCCATCGCGTAGCCCCGCACATCGTCAGCGGGGACCATGCGCCAGAAATACGGCAGCTTGTTGTGGTCGAACGACGCCTCGCCGGTGTCGGCGAACATCGGGATCTTGGCCGCGTTGATCAGCGGGGCACTCGCGTCCGCCTCATCCGAGCTCGGGCCCAGCACGCCGAACATATTCGGCGTGGTCGCCAGTACCTTCGCCCCGGCGGTGACCGCGTCGTCCGGGTTGCCTTGCGTGTTCACGCTTGTGCAGGCCACCTTATGGGTCAGCACGCCGCCCGCCGCGTTGATCGCGGTCGCCGCGGCCTCGCAGCCCGCCCACATCTCCGGCCCGAATGTCTGGTCCGGGCCACTGAACGGGTTGAACGCCGCGACCATGAGAGTCGAATTGTTCGCGGCTCCGGGCTGTACGGACGAGCACGCCGCGGTCGAAACCGCCAGGGCTATCACAGCAGCAGCCGCGACCAGCGCGCGAGCGCGGTACCGACGGGATCCCCGAGAGGTCACCTGCGGATGCTGGCACCCCGTTCCTATATATGTCAAGGGTTTCTCCTCAAATGAGAACGGCGGTTGTATATATGAATGCCCTCTGGCAGACTCCCATCCGGACCCGCTCGCACGCCTGCCAGGGTAACCCCCGGAGGCAGACAATGAACCCAGATCCAGCCAAAACCTCCCGCGGGCACGCCGCAGGCCCGCTGAGCCATCCGCGCCATCGCGAAAACGGAGCGTCATGAGCACCTCGGTCGTCAGGGCGGCGCGAATCCTCGACCGGCTGGCCCACAGCCGGGCGCCGATGACGCTCGCCGAGATCGCCAGCGAGCTCGACATACCCAAGAGCACGGCCTACACCATCCTGCGCGACCTGGCCAGCGAATCCTTCGTGACCGTGTCCTCGCCGCCCGCCTACTCGATCGGCCTGAAGGCGTTCGAGGTCGGCTCGGCGCACCTGCGGGCCTCCGGCACCGCCGGCGCCGTGGCACCCGAACTCGCCCGCCTGACCCGCGCGCTGAACATCACCTCGCACTACGCGGTCCTCGACGGCACCGAAGTCCTCTACCTGTGCAAGGAGGACCCGCCCACGCTGGGGATCCAGCTCGCGAGCGCGATCGGCGCCCGCCTCCCGTCCCACCTGACCGCCGTCGGCAAGGCCTGCCTCGCCTGGCTCGAGGCCGGCTGCCTGCCCGGCCACGTCGAGCTGGCCGCCCGCGGAGCCGACGGGCAGACGACCTCCCTGCCCGACCTCACCGCCGAACTCGCCCAGATCCGCGTGCAAGGCTTCGCCACCGACGACGCCGCCGGCATCCAGTGTGTCGCCGCACCCGTATTCGGCCTCACCGGGCTCAAGGGCGCCATCGGCGTGAGCCTCCTGCGCGGCTCTGCTGCCTCCCTCGACCCGGTCGCCGACGACGTCAAGACAGCCGCCGCCCGCGCAACCATCGCGCTCGGCGGGACCACACCCAACCACCCTGTCCTCCCGCGCAACGACCACGCCGATCAAACGAGCGTGGCCCGCCGGTAGTTTCTGCCACCGCCAGACGGACAGCGCCTCGCACCGGCGACGCCCGCATCGGCATTGGCCATCGTGAACGGCCAGGCCGGCTGCCGGGCGTGCTTTCTCAGCCGACTTACCCGAGTCCCAGTTCCCTGGCGATGAGCATCCGCTGCACCTCCGAGGTCCCCTCGCCGATCTCGAGGACCTTGGCGTCCCGGTAGAAGCGGGCGACAGGGAACTCGTTCATGAATCCGTAGCCGCCGAACACCTGGGTAGCGGCGCGCGCGTTGTCCATGGCCGCGTTCGACGCGGTCAGCTTGGCGATCGCGGACTCCTTCTTGATCGGCTGGCCCGCCACCAGCCGCGCGGCCGCGTCGTACCAGGCCAGCCGGGCCGTATGCGCCCTGGCATCCATGTCGGCGATGGTGAACTGGATGGCCTGGTGCTGTTCGAGGCGGCGGCCGAACGCCTCGCGCTGCCCCGCGTACGTGACGCACTCGTCGACGCACCCCTGGGCCAGGCCGGTCGCCAGCGCGGCGATCGCCACGCGCCCTTCGTCCAGGGTCCGCAGGAACTGGGCGTACCCCCGGCCGCGCTCACCCAGCAGGTTCTCCTCGGGGACCCGGCAACCGGAGAAGGACAGTTCCCTGGTGTCCGAGGCGCACCAGCCGACCTTGGAGTACTCGGGACCAGGGACGAAGCCGGCCGTGCCCGCCGGGACGACGATCGAGGAGATCTCCTTGCGCCCCGCCTCGTCCCGGCCGGTGATGGCGAGCACCGTCACCACGGAGGTGATCGCGGTCCCCGCGTTGGTGATGAACGCCTTGCTGCCGTCCACCACCCATTCCGCGCCGGCCTCGCCGGTCCCCGGTTCGAGCCGGGCGGTGGTGCGCATGGCGCCGGGGATATCCGAGCCCCCGCCGGGCTCGGTCAGGCCGAAGGCGGCCAGCCGCTCCCCCGCGCAGAGATCAGGCAGCCACCTGCGGCGCTGCGCTTCGGTGCCGTACCGGTAGATCGGCATCGCGCCGAGTGATACCGCGGCCTCCAGGGTGATGGCGACCGAGGAGTCCACCCGGGCCAGTTCCTCCAGGGCCAGGCAGAGCGCGAAGTAGTCGCCGCCCATGCCGCCGTACTCCTCAGGGAACGGCAGGCCGAACAGGCCGAGCTTGCCCATCCTGGCCACGATCTCGTAGGGAAACTCGCCTCGCTCGTAATGGCCGGCGATCACCGGCGCGACTACCTCGCGGGCGAACTGGGCGACGGAGTCTCGCAGGTCTTGCTGCTCCGGCGCGAGCTGGTAACTGACCATAAGGACACCTTCGCACAGCCCGCTGCAAACCCCGCACTGACGGCGGTAGTCTGGCCTGGCCGGGTCCCTACACACGAGAGCGAGGACATGAACAGCCTGAGCTGCCCCGATTGCGGCGTCAAGGTCCAGCCGGAGGATCTGATCTGCTTCCGGTGCGGCGCAAACCTGCCGCACGCCAGCGGTCCCGACGAGGACCTGCTGACGCCGACCGTTTCGCAGAAGTTCATCAGGGCCGCGTCCGATGCGGTCACCTGCCCGCGCTGCGGCACGGCGGCGCCCGACCCGGCCGACGTGGTGTGCTCCACGTGCGGGGAGCGGCTGCCGCAGGGTGCCCGGGGCATCTCGACCGTCGTCATGAGGATCACCTTCCCCACCGGCAACGTGGACATCCCGGCGGGGACGTCCGTCCTGCTCGGCCGGGACCCGGCCGAATCGCTCGTCGCCGCGGCGTTCGCCCACTACGACAACGTCTCGAGGCGCCACGCCACGGTCCAGGTGGACGACTGGGGGCACGCCTCGATCAGGGACGAGAACTCGACCAACGGCACCTACGTCAACGACGACCGCGTGCTGCCGGGCGCGGAGGTCAGGCTGGTCGACGGGGACCGGGTGCGGCTGGCCGCGGACGTGACCGGCGACGTGTCCCTGCCCCGGGGTGAGCCCGACCCGTACGGGCTGAGCCGCAACGGTTACGGCTGACGCGCGTTACGGGCGGCGCGCCTGATACCCGGGCTACGGTCTGGTAAATCTGCTGGTCGTCGGCTTGATCTACATGATCTACCTGTACCGGACGAACCCCGGCCGGATCACCGGCGTCGGCCTCGTCCACCTGGACGCGATGGAGGAGACCACGTGAGTGACCTGCAGGTCGTCTCGTTCAAGCCCGAACCGGATCAGTACGCGTGGACATTCGGCGGAGCGGCCCCGGCCGTGCGGATCCGGACGCCCGCGGTGCTCGAGGTGTACACCGAGGACTGCTTCGGCGGACGGGTGCGCAGCGAGACGGACCTGGTCTCGCAGGTGTGCCAGTTCCCCTTCCTCAACCCGCAGACGGGGCCCTTCTACATCGAGGATGCCGAGGCCGGGGACACCGTGGCCGTGCACTTCGTGTCGATCGAGCCCGCCCGCTCCTGGGCGGCGTCGACCACCGTGCCGCTGTTCGGCGCGCTCACCGCGACGCACCTCACCGCCCTGCTGCACGATCCGCTGCCCGAGGTGGTGTGGATGTGGCAGCTGGACGCGGCCGCGCGGGCCTGCCGGTTCACCGCGCGGAGCGCCTCCTTCGAGGTAGACCTGCCGATGGAGCCGATGCACGGGACGGTCGGGGTGGCGCCGGCGAACCTCGAGGTGCGGAGCGCGCTGGTGCCCGACGCGTTCGGCGGGAACATGGACACGCCCGAGATGCGCGCCGGGGTGACCTGTTACCTCGGCGTCAACGTGCCCGGTGCGCTGCTCTCGCTGGGCGACGGGCACGCGCGGCAGGGCGAGGGCGAGACCTGCGGGGTCGCGGTCGAGTGCGCGATGAACACGGTCCTGGTGGTCGACCTGATCAAGGGCGTGCCCTGCCCGTGGCCGCGGCTGGAATCGGACACGCACATCATGTCGGCCGGGTCGGCGCGGCCGCTCGAAGACGCGTTCCGGATCGCCCAGCACGACATGGTGCGGTGGGTGGGCGAGCTATGCGGGCTCGACGCGCTCGACGCCTACCAGCTGGTGACCCAGGCGGTGGAGTCGCCGCTGGCCAACGTCTGCGACACCAACTACACCTCGATCGCGAAGATGGCCAAGCGCTACCTGGGCGCGCCCGGACCGATGGACGGCGCCCACGCGCGGCTGCGCGAGCTGGCGGGCGAGTACCGGGGCTGACGGCGGCTCAGCGCTCGCTGTCCAGGTTGGTCATCTGGGCGGGGTCGTACCGGTCCCCGGCGACCGCGCCGTCCGGTACGGCGGCCTCGATCGCGGCGAGCTCGTCCGCGCTGAGCGCCAGGTCAAGCGCCCGGAGCGCCTCGGCTAGACGGTCCCGGCGCTTGGTCCCGATCAGGGGGATGATGTCCGGCCCACGCGAGGCCACCCAGGCGATAGCCAACTGCGCGGCGGTAACCTCGCGCCCCGCCGCGATCGTCTCGAGCCCTGCGAGCAGCTCCAGGTTCCTCGCGTGGTTCTCGTCACGGAACCTCGGGAAGCGGCGCCGCGGGTCGTCCGGGGCCAGCCGGGCGGTCCCGCTGGACAGCAAGCCGCGGGACAGGATCCCGTAGGCGGTCACGCTGATGCCGAGTTCGCGCACGGTCGGCAGGATCCGCGCCTCGATGCCGCGGCTCATCAGCGAGTACTCGATCTGGAGCGCGGCGATCGGGTGGACGGCGTGGGCCCGGCGGATGGTGTCGGCGCCCATCTCCGACAACCCGATGTAGCGGACGTACCCCGCCTGCACCATCTCGGCGATCGCCCCGACGGTATCCTCGATCGGCACCCGCGGGTCGAGGCGGGCGGGCTGGTACAGGTCGACGTAGTCGGTGCCGAGCCGGGTCAGGGTATAGGCCAGCGAGGTCTTCACCGCGGCCGGGCTCGCGTCGTGGCCGATGAACGCGCCGGACGGATCGCGCTGGCCGCCGAACTTGACCTGGATGAAGACGCCGTCCCTGGCCCGGCCGCGCAGCGCGTCGCGCAGCAGTAGCTCGTTATGGCCCATGCCGTAGAAGTCGCCGGTGTCCAGCAGGGTGATCCCGGCGTCGATGGCGGCGTGGATCGTGGCGATGCTCTCCGCGTCGTCGGCCCGGCCGTAGATGCCCGACATGCCCATCAGGCCGAGCCCGGCCCTGGATACCGTCGGCCCGCCGCGGCCCAGCGTGGTCGTGTCCATCACGTCAGTACCCTACCGGCCGGGCCCCTTCGCGCGGCGCCACCCGTGGGCGCCGTGGTGCACGAGCGCGCTGTGCTGGCCAGCCTCGGGGTCAGCGTGACGGCGCTGTGGTCGTGACCGGCCGACGGCGGGCGCGCGGCCCCCGCACTACCCTGGAAGCGAGCGAACCGGCCATCCCGAACCCCCGAGTGCCCGGAATGGATGCATGGAACCCGAACCCACGGTGCTGGACAGCCTGCGCAAGGCGGTCGACGCGATGCCCGACGACGTGCCGCTCCGGCTGCACCTGGCGGGTCTGCTGCTCGGCGCGGGCCAGCGGGACGAGGGGGTCAGGCAGCTCGGGGCGGTCCTGCAGCGCGACCCGGGCAATGCGCAGGCGCTGAGCCTGCTGCGCGGGCAGGGGCTCCCTGGGTCGCAGTCCGCGGAGCCCAGGGAGCCGGCTCCGGGGTCCGGCCCGGCCCCGCAGTACGACTGGTCGCAGGCGGAGGACGAGCTGCGCGACGTGCTGCCCGCCAGGTTCGTCGGCGAACCGGGGGCCGAGTCGGCCTCGGCGGGACTCGATGAGGCGGACGCGTACGACGCCGAGCACGTCGGCCTGACGCTCGCGGACGTGGCCGGGATGACCGAGGTGAAGCAGCGCCTCGAGGCGGCGTTCCTGGCCCCGATGCGCAACCCGGAGCTGCGCCGGCT
>Ga0187802_10000344_pt1 | contig 11234 bp, 11 predicted proteins | sample NC_wetland_sal_i_FD_130584 | JGI IMG/M metagenome (GOLD analysis project Ga0187802, IMG submission 130584) | Wetland sediment microbial communities from Neuse River Estuary, North Carolina, USA - Control_2 | ecosystem: Environmental > Aquatic > Freshwater > Wetlands > Sediment | place: USA... | reverse complement strand
TTGCAAGTCGTAGAGGATTCGCAGGCAGCCCTGCGAAACTTCGGCAGGCTGCTGGGGGTGTTCGCTTGCGAGGCCATCCAGGCGCGCGACATATTCATTCACGCGCGGGTTGTATTTCATGGTGCAGGAGCCGAGCGGATACATCCCGAGGTCGATGGCGTAGTTCCATGTGGAGAGGCGAGTGAAGTGCCGGATCACTTCAATTTCGCTTACCTCGGGAAACCCATCCACTGAATCCCGCGTGAAGTCACGCCCGAGGGCTGCGGTAGGGTCCACTGCCGGCACATCCAGCGGTGGAATCTCCATCCCGCGTTTGCCGGGGACAGATTTTTCAAAGATCAACCCCTCGTTCTGGCTGACGTGCCGGCCCGCCTTGCGGATCGCGGCCGTGGGCGTCTCGGTTTCTGTGGCTTTCGAGTTCAAATCAGCTCCTTAAAGAGGAGTCCCGAGAATTCGCCGCACTGCGGCGGCCATGCGTTCGATTTCTGCGCGCGGCATTGTTTCGGTAACACAAACGAGGGCGCGCTTCGTCAATTCCGGGTAATGCGTGCCCAGGGCGTACGGGCCGATGATCTTTTCCCGGAGGAGTGCGGCGTTGATGAGCTTTACCGAACGCGGAAATTCGAGCGTGAATTCGTTGAAAGTCGGCCCCGAGAAAACGCGGCGCACGCCGGGAATCTTTTCAAGCTCGGCCTGCGCGAACCGGGCCTTCGATAAATTTTGGACGGCAAGGTCGCGGATGCCCTCCTTCCCGAGAAGGCACAGGTGAATCGTTGCAGCCAGTGCGTAAAGCGCTTCGTTGGTGCAGATGTTGGAGGTAGCCTTCTCACGCCGGATGTGCTGCTCGCGCGTGGCGAGAGTGAGCACGAAACCGCGGCGGCCCGCCGCGTCGGCGGTCTGTCCCGCAAGACGGCCCGGCATCTGGCGCACGAATTTTTCACGCGTGGCGATCACGCCCACGTAGGGCCCGCCATAGCTGGGCGGGACCCCGAACGCTTGCCCCTCCATCGCGACGATATCGGCCTCCGAAGGCGGACGGAGAATCCCGAGAGAGATAGGCTCGGAGATGCTGGTGACCAACAAAGTGCCGCCCGCGTGCGCCGCTTCGGCGAGCCCCGGAATATTTTCGAGGACGCCAAAAAAATTGGGGGATTGCACCACAACGGCGGCAGCGGCGGCAAGCTTTTCAGGCGTCAGGGCGGCGCGATCCAATTGGCCGGACTCGGTGAAGCCGATTTCTTCCATCTCCAGACCGAGATTGCGCGCGTAGGTTGCGAGAACCTGGCGGTATTCGGGATGCACGGAGCGCGCGACGAAAACGCGATGGCGGTCCGTGATGCGTTCAGCCATCAGGACAGCTTCAGTGAGCGCGGTCGAACCGTCGTACATCGAGGCATTAGCGACATCCTGCCCGGTGAGCTGGCACATCAGCGTTTGAAATTCGAAGATCGCCGTGAGTGTGCCCTGGGAGATTTCGGCCTGATAGGGCGTGTAAGAAGTGAGGAATTCGCCGCGCTGGATCAGCGCGTCGGTGACTACCGAGCGTATATGGTTGTAAACGCCTGCACCCAGAAACGAAGTGAAGCCCCGGGCATTTTCTGCCGCGCGGGCCTGAAAATAGGCGATGATTTCCATTTCGGAGAGGGGCCCGGGCAGCGGCAGAGGTTCACGCAGGCGAAATTTCTGCGGGATGGACTCAAACAGCGCTTCGGCGGAACGAGCGCCGATCGCATCGAGCATTTCTTTGCGTTCAGAAGGACTCTTGGGGAGGTAGCGCATCAGGCCGAATGTTCCTTCGCTTTCTCGGCGATGTATGCCTCGTAGGCGGGTGCGTCCATCAATCCCACCAATTCCTTAGAGTCCGCGAGGCGCATCCTGACCAGCCATGCAGAGCCGTGCGGGTCCTGATTGATTTTTTCGGGGGCATTCACAAGCGCGGAATTCGTTTCGAGGATTTCACCGGTCACCGGACTGAAGATTTCGCTCACGGCTTTGACGGACTCCACCGTGCCGAAAGATTGGCCGGCATTGATCTGCGCCCCGACTTTGGGCAGCTCGACAAAGACAACGTCGCCGAGTTCTTGCTGAGCGTAGTCTGTGATGCCGATTGTACCGGTTCCACCCTCCGCCTTGATCCACTCATGCTCTTTCGTATAGCGATATTCGCGTGGATACATTCTCGCCCCCTGTGGAAGAAATTCCGGCTACTGCGGCCGCTTGTAAAACGGCAGAGCAACGATGCGCGCCGGCGCCAATTGACTGCGAATGCTGATTTCGATCTCCGTCCCAAGCGAACTCGTGGCTGCCGGGACATATGCCATGCCGATGTTTTTTTTCAGAAAAGGCGCCGGACAACCGCTGGTCACGCGGCCAGCCTCGCGGCCGGCAATCAGGATCGGATATCCGTCACGGCCGATGCGCCGATCCAGCATCTCGAAGCCCGCGAGCTTGCGCTCAGGTCCGGTTTGTTTCTGGCGCGCAAGCAATTCACTCCCTAGAAAAGCGCCCTTGCTGAGCTTGCAGATCCAGCCAAGACCGGCTTCCCACGGCGTGGTGGTTTCATCAATTTCATGCCCATAGAGGCACATGCCGGCTTCGAGGCGCAGCGTATTCCGCGCGCCTAATCCGCACGGGAGCATTCCTGCGGGCTGGCCTGCGTGCATCAAAGCATCCCACAGCTTTTCTGAAAACTCCGGATCGAAATAAATCTCGAAGCCGTCCTCTCCGGTGTAGCCGGTGCGCGCGATGAGACAGTCGACTCCATCCACTTTGCCGAAAGTGAAATGATAATAGCGAATCGGATCAAGCGGCACAGGCGTAAGGCGCTGGAGAATCTCCTTTGCGCGCGGGCCCTGGATGGCAAGTTGCGAATAGCGCGGGCCGGCATTCTCGGATTTCGCACCGAAGCGATCATGGGAAACGATATGGTCAAAGTCGTAGTCCTGGTTGCCCGCGTTGACACACAAAAGATAATGGGCCTCGGAAATTTTGTGGACCAGGAGATCGTCGACGAACGTGCCGCGTTCCGTCATCAACCCTGAATACTGGGCCTGACCGATCGTCAATTTCGCCGCGTCGTTGCAGGTGACCCATTGCACAAGCTCGAGAGCGCCGGCGCCGCGAATCTCGATCTCGCCCATGTGGCTTACGTCGAACAGTCCCGCCCTTGTGCGAACCGCCTCGTGCTCGGAGATGATCCCGGAGTACTCGAGCGGCATGTCCCAGCCGCCAAAATTGACCATCTTCGCGCCTAATCGGCGATGCGTGGAGTTCAGGGCCGTTCTTCGAAGTTCAGTCGTGGCGGGCGTGGTCACAGAGAATTTCTCAGCATTGAGGAGCAAATCCGAACCTAGCATGCGTCTTGCAGAAGTGTCAAGAAAGCGGACGCGTTGCGCAATTCCGAAGAATTGCGCGTAGGCGGGCGGGTCGCCCGCCAGGACTCGTTAGCAACCGTGGCCGTGCCTGCGGCGTCAAACTGGACAGGAAGACGCTTGTGAGGCGAGCGCGCCTGACTTACTATTGGCGCAGACAGTCCTCAGGGTGTCAGGGAGAAATCGGCGAAGTGAACGTCGTCTGTACGCAGTGCGACAAGCCGGAGACGCAGTGCGAGTGCGAAAAATACTGCTGTTTCTGCCAGTCGCAGTACAACGTGCGGCTATGCGTCGACGGACTTTATTATTGCCCGGATTGCAGGGAGGCCTGCGACGTCCGCGTCGTGGAAGCCGATGCACACTGATCCTTGCCGCGTCGAGTTGACCCTGCACGATGACCCGCGGCTAATGGCCGCGGTCAGGGCCGTCGTTTCTCACGCCGCGGATCGCGCGGGGTTGCCGTCAGAGGTGCAGGAAGGATTTGCTGCCGCTGCAGTGGATGCCTGCCGCGAGACTTTTCCGCTTGTGAATGGCAACGGCGGGCATGACTCCACGCTAAAAATGGTTGTCGCGGATTTCCACGACCGCGTGGAAGTAATGATCGAGCACTCCGGCGAGGCGCTTCCCACAGCAGGTCTGGACACTTTTTGCGGGGGTGGGGCCAAAGGGGCAGCGGAGTCGATCAGCAATTCACTGCAGGACACGCGAGTGGACCGCGTGCAGTACGAAACAAGCGACGGGCGTTCCCGCATGACGCTCATCAAATACCGCAAGGGTGACCGGGCAGCGGTCTAAGCGCCGGCTGCATCTCGTCCAGAAATTCCACAATTCATTACATCGGGACAGCGAACACCCTTGTCCGGATCAGCGAGCTAATTTGTTCCTCGCTCATCGACGCGTTTACTTTGAGGCGATCGCCGCTCGGCTGCACCTGGATGCTATCGAGTAGCCTTGCGAAGTCGGGGTTGTTTTGCGCTTCCTGGTAGCGCCGGTACATCAGTCCGGCCTGGAGCGCTGCCGAGAGCAAGTTTGCATCGTCCACGGAGTCGCATACCGCCTGAAATCTTGCCGTGAGCCCGCTATCGGCATCGAAATTGATGGTCATGGCATGCAGACGGTTGATGATCGCAACCGCCTGCGGGAATTGGTTCGCTTGAGGGATGAGCTGCTGCATGGCCACATGCGTGTAGGTATTGTCGAGCACGGCCCACACCATGCCGCTGCCGTTCTCCTCGGTGATCAGGGGGAGGAGTCGATCGTTCGAAAGCAGGCTCTCGGATCCGCCCATGCGAACGTCGATGAGTTTTTCGAGGGCCGGGCGATTGCCGAAGGCCGCAGTATTGGAGTCGAGGAACACGAACAGGATGTCGCTCGCTCCCGTCCCGCTTCCAAAAGCGTAAAGGTGATAGCCCTGGAATTGAATCATGGGCAGCTTCTGCTGCTTGAAGTGATCCTCCGATGAGGAGGGATTGAAAGTCCCCATGGCAATGCCCATCACATCCTCGCTGCCGCCGCTAGTAACGGGCATGCCGCCCCAGGCGAGCTCGTCCACTTGCGCGTTGGGATCCACGCCCGCGGAGGTGAGGAATTGCTCGAACTGGCGGAAGCGGGCCGGCAGAAGCTGGTCGCGAAGCGCAGGGAACCAGGAGTACTTTCGGGCCGATTTGAGATCGGCATAGGCGAATTCGCCGGTTTGTTTCGGGAACATTCCAATGACGCCTGTGCTCAGGGATCCCGCAGAGCTGCGAGCGGGAATCATGGCGAAGACTGCGAAGAATGCGGCGACCACGAGAATCATTGTGGCAACAACTTTGCAGCTTGGCTGTCTCACTTTTTTCACCTCAGAAATACTATCGGCCGGCGGCGACAATCGTTTCGGTCACACGGGCAAGAAGCGATTCCGCTTCGGCGCGCACCCGGCCTGAGAACGCGCTGTCTGTGATCGATTCCAAATTGATGGCCACGTTTTCAAGCGCACCGCGCACGGCAGCCGCGGCCATCAAACGCCCCACGCGTATATCTGAAACCATAGACGGGCTGGAGATGGATTCCAGTTGCCTGAGCCGCTCAAACACTTCAGCCGCTTTGTGAGCCACCTCGAGCGGGACCCTGGCAGCACCCTGCAACGCCAGTTCGATGGCGTCCCCGCGCCGGCGCAGCTCTTCAGGCGTGCCCTGCGGCAATTTGTAGGCGGCCATCACGGATTCAAACGACGCGGCGTCCCGATCGATCACCTCGGCCAGCCCGCGAGAGGCTGCTTGGAAATCAGCCACGGCTTCGCTCAGCGACTCCACAAACGCAGACTGCGATTTCTTCTTGCGCGAAAGGCCGGCGACCATTTGGCCCAGGCTCGCTCCGAGGGCTCCCGCAAGCGCAGCCACCGATCCGCCTCCGGGCGTCGCCGTCGGCTGCGCGACGGCATCCAGAAACGGCTGCACCAGCCCCGCGAATTTCCCCGGGCCTTCCGAGGTGATCCCGCCGAGAGAAGACTCCAGTCTATTCTCCAACACTTGCGCGGGAGAAAAGTTCTCGAGCTGCAGATAGAAGTCGGCCGTAAGCTCGATCGAGCGCTTGGGAATGAGCCCGACGATCTCGCTGCCCACGATCGATACGCCATACCGCTCCGCTTCGCGCTTCGCCATTTCAAAGACGCGGTGAATGGGCGTCTGCTCAAAGTCGGTGAGATTGATAGACACCTGGGCGAGATGGCGGGCCTTCAGGTCGATGCCCATTGCTTTCACGTACCGCAACCCGCCATTCGAAAAGCGAATGTTTTTCCCGATTTTCTTAGCGATTTCAATGTCGGGCGTATTCAAGTTGATGTTGTAGGCGATCAGGAACTTCCGCGCGCCCACCACGGTGGCTCCGGCCGTGGGGTGCAGGCGCGGCTCGCCGACGTCCGGGGCGCGGTCCGGATTGCGGAGCACCTCCTCGCGCAAGCCTTCGAATTGTCCTTTCCGGATATTTTCGAGGTTGGTGCGCTCCGGCCGCTGCGCCGCCGCTTCGTAGAAATAAACCGGGATACGAAAGCGCTCCCAGATTTCTCGGCCGACTTTCCTGGCAAGCGCGACGCAGTCCTCGATCGTAACGCCTTCAATGGGGATGAACGGCACCACGTCAGTCGCGCCCATGCGCGGGTGCGCGCCGGAGTGTTTCGTCAGGTCGATCAGCTCGGCAGCCTTGCCCACACCGCGCAGAGCCGCTTCCGCGACGGCTTCCGGCTCACCCGCGAGGGTGATCACGCTACGGTTGTGATCGGAATCGCTCTCGCGGTCGAGAAGAAACACGCCCGGGACGTCCCGCATCGCCGCGACGATGGCCTCCACTTTGGCCGCATCGCGTCCCTCGGAGAAATTGGGAACGCATTCGACGAGTCGTTTCATGGTTTCAATGCTTCTTCGAGTAAATCACTTCGCCCCGTTTCATCGTCATGCTGCAGAGATTCACCCCAAAATAATAGGGGATTTCGCGGTAGTCGGCCACTTCAAACGCCGCGAGATCGGCATACTTGCCAACTTCGAGCGAGCCGATGCGGTCGTGCTGGCGCAGCGAGTAGGCAGGATTGATCGTGGCAGCGGAGATGGCCTCGGCGGGAGTCATGCGCATCTGGGTGCAGGCGAGAGACAGGATCATCGCCATGTTCAGCGTGGGGCTTGTCCCTGGATTGAAATCGGTAGCGAGTGCGAGGATGGCACCGGCGTCGATCAAGGCGCGGGCAGGGGCAAAATGCTCCAGACCGAGATGAAAGCAACAACCAGGCAGCATCGTGCAGACCACATTCGAGAGCGCCAGCGCGCGGATGTCGGATCGGTTGATCTTCTCAAGGTGGTCCGCACTTGCGGCATTCAGCTCGATCGCCAATCGCGCTCCGCCCGTGCGGGCTAGCTGTTCGGCATGAATTCGCGGCACCAGCCCGCAGGCACGGCCTGCCGTGAGAATCCGGCGCGCTTGAGAAACGGTGAACGCGCCCTGGTCGCAATACGCATCACAATACTCAGCGAGGCCTGCCGTCGCGACCGTGGGAATCCACCGGCGAACCAAGAGGTCCACGTAGGACTCCGGGCGCCGCCGGAATTCCTTGGGCACCACGTGGGCGCCGAGAATTTTCGATTTAATGTCGAGAGGATGCGCCTGGTGTAAGCCCTATCTGGCTTGCTTGCCCTTCTCCTCGCTCTTCCAATCGAGGCCGTAGCCGCTCTTGGCTTCAAGCGTCGTGGTGCCGTGCGCCCCGAACTCCCGAAGGTGAGCCAGCGCGCGTGCCTTCAGATTTTTTGCCGGGCTAAGCCGGAGGCGCTCGACGGTTGCGCGAATTCCGCCTCCACCGCGAGCGATCTCTTCGTAGGAGGCTCCGGCGATGCGCTGCTCATATTCCGCGGCGCGGCTGCCGGGAAAAACCAGATGCGTGTGCGAATCTACGAACCCGGGGAGCACCACCCGCCCGCCGAGGTCGAGCTTCGCGGCGCGGCGAGCCGGCCGAAGGCGCTCGATGCTGCGCCGAAGGCCGACGGCTGCAATGCGATCACCGTGAATCAAAAGCGCGCCATCGCGGATGACGCCGAGTTCGGCGAGCGCGCGTCCTCGCCGCGGAACCGCGCCGCGAAGCGTGACAAGTTCCGAGCAGCCGGTAATCAGCCAATCGGTCACGAGAGTGCGCCCTAGGCGCTCGCGGTCTTGCCCATGTAAACCGGAGCAAAAACTTCGGTGGCGAACCACTCAAGCGTGGTGGCCGTGGTGTTGCTGGCGGACCGCGGCTCTTCGGGCGTCAAAAGTCCGGCATTCGCGGCTTTCCACATTTCGATTACAAGCGCAGCAGAACTCTTGGGCATGCCCATCTGCACGAGCGCCGGCTCGAGCATCATGAAGGGCACTTGCATGTAGCCAAGGTTCGGCTTGCCGATGGCCTTGCCGATGATCGACGCCACTTCTTTGATGCTGATATCCCGGGGGCCAAAAAGCTCCTGCGTCGAGCTGCCTTTGAAATCGCGCGCTCGCAGGCGCTCCGCGGCGTAGGCGCCGATGTCCTTAGTCGCGATCCACGGCAGGGGAACATCCGCCGGTGAAGATCCGGGAAGCACGCCCATCGAGCGAAGCGGCGCGATGCTCATAAACAAATTCTCCATGAATTGGCCGGGCCGCAGATGGAGCACATTCAAGCCGGAGATGCGATTCAGCTTTTGCTCCATGTTGTGCAAGCCGACGATGGGACCTGTCTTCTCTGCATTCTGGGCGCCGATGCTGCTGAGCGAAACGACGTAGGGCACGCGCGCGCCTGCGGTCGCCGCTGCGAACGCATCGGTCACTCGCTCTTGATAGGCGCGAAAATCATCCAGATGTAGCGCCGGTGGAATGAGCAGATATGCGGCGGTTGCTCCTTCGAATGCCTTGGCCATTGATGCGGCGTCTTCCACGTTCCCAACGAACGCCTCGGCGCCCCTAGCAACAAACGGCTCTAGCTTCGCCGCATCGCGCCCGACCACACGCACTTTCTCGCCTTTGGCGAGCAACGCGTCTGCCGCAGCCTTCCCCGTATTCCCCGTGGCTCCTGTGATGGCGATCATGAAATCCTCCTGGCAGCCTAAGGACTGCCGCCCAAATTCAAACCATTGGAATTCTGACTCCGCTTTTTCGCGCGAATGCGATGGCCTCCGGATATCCGGCGTCCGCATGGCGCGCTACGCCGATTCCCGGATCATTCGTCAGGACACGCTCGATGCGCGCCGCCATTTCCTTTGTCCCGTCGGCCACCGTGACTTGCCCGGCATGTTGTGCGTAACCGATGCCGACGCCTCCGCCATTGTGAATCGAAACCCAGCTTGCGCCACTGGCGGTGTTGAGAAGGGCATTGAGCAGCGCCCAATCGGCTACTGCGTCTGACCCGTCGCGCATTTTTTCCGTCTCGCGAAATGGCGAAGCCACCGAACCGCAATCGAGATGATCGCGCCCGATAACGATGGGCGCCTTCAGTTCGCCGCGCGCCACCAGATCGTTCAACGCGAGGCCGAATTTATCGCGTTCGCCATAGCCCAGCCAGCAGATGCGCGCCGGCAAGCCCTGGAAGCGCACACGCTTCTCTGCGAGCCGGATCCAGCGGCACAGAATCTCATCGTGCGGGAACATTTCGAGGACCAGACGGTCGGTGCGGTGAATATCCGATGGCTCGCCTGAAAGCGCAGCCCAGCGGAACGGCCCGCGCCCTTCACAGAAAAGCGGCCTGATGTAAGCCGGAACAAAGCCTGGGAAATCGTAGGCGTTCTTCACGCCCTGCTCGTAAGCGAAGGTGCGAATGTTGTTGCCGTAATCAAACGTTACCGAGCCGAGCTTTTGAAGCGCGAGCATGCCCTCGACGTGCCGTGCAATGGATTCGAGCGAGCGCTTGAGATAGCCCTCGGGATCCTTCTTGCGCAAATCGGCCGCTTGCTCGACGTCGAGCCCCTGAGGGATGTAGCCGCCAATCGGATCGTGCGCGCTCGTTTGATCCGTTACGAGGTCCGGCACCACACCGCGGCGGGCAAGCTCCGGGACCACATCGGCACAATTTCCCACGAGCCCCACGGAGGTCGCTTCGCACTTGCGCACCGCGTTTTTCAAAATGCGCAGCGCCTCGTTGAGGTCGTTCACCATCACATCGCAATAGCCGCTCTTCACGCGCCGCTTGATCCGCTCCGGATCCACGTCGATTCCGAGGAACGCGGCGCCGTTGAGCGTCGCTGCAAGCGGCTGAGCCCCGCCCATTCCGCCCATTCCGCCGCTCGCGATCAGTTTTCCTGCGAGGTCGCCTTGAAAATGTTTCCGCGCGGCGGACGCGAACGTTTCGTAAGTGCCCTGAAGAATTCCCTGCGTGCCGATATAGATCCAGCTTCCGGCGGTCATCTGGCCGTACATCATCAGGCCCGCGCGATCGAGCTCGTCGAAGTGTTTCCAGTCGCTCCAGTGGCCCACCAGGTTTGAGTTCGCGATCAGCACGCGCGGGGCATACGGATGGGTGCGGAAAATTCCTACGGGCTTGCCGGATTGCACGAGCAGCGTTTCGTCGTTTGCGAGCTCCCTGAGCGACGAGACGATAGCGTGAAAACAATTCCAATTCCGGGCCGCTTTTCCTCGCCCGCCATAGACGATCAGCTCTTCCGGTTTCTCCGCCACTTCCGGGTCTAGGTTGTTCATCAGCATCCGCAGCGCGGCTTCCTGCTGCCATCCTTTGCAGGAGATGGCTGTGCCGCGCGGCGCTCGCACGGGCTGGTAAGCGGTGGCGTCTTCGGCCGCGAGCTTCGACATGGGAATGCCTCCGCCGGAATCTTATCGCACCCCGGCACAGAATATGTAGCGCTCGATTGCGCGGGGGAGTCCTCTACGCTAAAGTTGATTGGGCGCCAATGGATTATCCCTCTCTCACGAAGTGTTTTCTCGACGCCGTTGACCGCTTCGCGAACCCGCGCGCGCAGCTTTACCGGACGCCAAGCGGTGTTTGGGAACCGATTTCAGCCCGCGAGATGCTGCGCCGAGTGGCGGGCCTTTCGAAGGCGCTCGGGGAGCTCGGCATCAAGGCCGGTGATCGCGTGGGACTTTTCGCGCCGAACTGCCCGGAGTGGCACATTGCGGATTTCGCGATTCAGGGGCTCGGCGGAATCAACGTCCCGATTTATTTCAACGAGTCTCCGGACCGTATCGTTTACATCCTCAATGATTCGGGAGCGCGAGTTGTGTTCACATGCGGCGAATCCCAGGCGAGAAAGATTTCCGAATGCCGCGATCACCTACCGGGGCTGGAGCAAGTGATTTCAGCCAATTCTCCGGCGGATCTCCAAGGCGACATATTGCGATACGAGACTTTGATCGCCTCGGCCGCCGATGCGGACATTGCGGAGT
>Ga0187802_10000343_pt1 | contig 11238 bp, 9 predicted proteins | sample NC_wetland_sal_i_FD_130584 | JGI IMG/M metagenome (GOLD analysis project Ga0187802, IMG submission 130584) | Wetland sediment microbial communities from Neuse River Estuary, North Carolina, USA - Control_2 | ecosystem: Environmental > Aquatic > Freshwater > Wetlands > Sediment | place: USA... | reverse complement strand
GAGCTTCGATTGCGGGGAAATGGAACGGCGACTCGTCCCAGGAAAAGGTAGGAGTTGCCATCGGCCTGTCCGAAGCGACCTCGGTCGATGTGGTCGTGCACAAGTTTCCTGCTGTGGCGCGCAGCACCGAAGTGCACCTGGTGCGCTCTGAAGATGCCGTCGCCATGCGGCCCATGACTCTCGAAGAAGCTATCAAGGAAGCTCACTTCCGTGATCGCGACGTTTTCGTGTTCCGCGATCCTAAAGGCAAAGTCATGGTGCTGCACCGCACTCGCGACGGGAAGATGGAATTGATCGAGGCACCGTAGAAGAGCTATCAGCTGTCAGCTCTCAGCAAAGTCGTGCGGCGCGGGGCGCACTGCCCCCGCGGAATGTCGCCTTCGCACGGACCGCGTGGGGACGGCCGCCCCGGCGGTCCAGCCGAGCAAAGCTCGGCACCTTACGCGAACATCACTTACAAATAGTTGCACGAAGCGTATGATGCTCCTGCCGTTTCCCCCAAATTCTATTTCAGGAGATCTCACGATGAAAACGATTTATCGTCTCGCCGCTTTCCTGTTGTTGCTGGCGCCTGCAGTTCTGGCCCAAGAACATTACACCGAAGGTCCCGTCTGGCGGGTCTCGCTGGTTCGCGTGAAGCCCACCCAAATGGACGCCTATCTCACCAGCCTGCGCCAATCCAGCAAGCCCCTTCTCGAACAGGAAAAGCGTGATGGAACAATTATGGATTACAAGTTATTTCTCAAGGAGACCAAGAACAATCCTGAAGATTGGGACGTCTGCCTCGCGGTTGAATACAAAAATCATGCCGCCATGGATGGCCTCGCGGCGAAAGGCGAAATGGTTCGCGACAAGATCCTCGGCGGCAAACAGCCTGCCCAGCAGCTCTCAGAAAAGCGCGCCGAAATCCGCGAACTGGTCAGCTCTGAGCTCCTGCAGGAGATCATTCTCAAGTAGCAGCTATTCCAGTCGAAGTTGATGTGATTGTGGTTTGGCCGGGTCATTCGTGATCCGGCCCAATTGGTGTGGCGCGGCAATCGTGCCGGCGAACCCGGTCTCCCTCAGTTGCGTGAGCGTGACTGTCCCACCGTTTGCTCTTTTTGCAACTAAATAAGCATGCCGGCGATGGATGCCGACATCAGATTCGCCATCGTCCCCGCCAACATTGCGCGCAGTCCAAGCCGCGCCAGTTCTCCTTTTTTATTTGGGGCGAGCGCGCCGATACCGCCAATTTGAATGCCGATGCAACTCAGGTTGGCGAATCCACAGAGAGCGAAAGTAGCGATAGTGAACGAGCGCGGATCAAGAACGGCCTTCTGCGGGCCCAGCATGGAGAACGCCACCAATTCATTCAGTACCATGCGTGTGCCCAGCAGGTTGCCCACGAGGGTGCAGTCCTTCCAGGGAATTCCGATTACCCAGGCCACGGGAGCGAAAAGCTTGCCTGAAATTATTTCCAGGCTCGCGGGAAACCAGGGAAACCCGATGTGGGCCAGCCCGTTGTGAATTCCGTACAGGATTCCGTCCATCAGTGCGATCAGGGCGAGAAACGAAATCAGCATGGCCGCGATGTTCAAGGCGAGGTTCAGGCCGTCTGTCGTACCGCGAGCTACCGCGCCCAGTACGTTTTCTTTCTTTTCGGTTTCTACTTCCTCTTCGCTCATGACGACGCGGCCGGCGGTTTTGGGTTCCTCGGTCTCGGGTACCAGCATTTTCGAAACCAGAATTGTGCCTGGGGCGGTCATGATTACGGCACTCAGAAGATGTTTAGGTTCGATTCCGAAGGCGATATAGGCGGCCATGATTCCGCCGGAAACGTGGGCCATGCCGCTGGTCATGACGGTCATAAGTTCGGAGCGGGTAAGGTCGGGCAAAAAAGGGCGAATGGTGAGGGGCGCTTCGGTCTGGCCCATAAAAATGCTGGCGGCGACGTTCAGTGACTCGGCGCCACTCGCGCCCATGAAGCGCGTCATCACCCGAGCGACCTGCTTGATGATGAATTGCATGATTCCGTAGTGGTAGAGAACGGCGAAGAAGGCCGCGATAAAAATAACGGTTGGTAGAACCTGAAAGGCGAAAAAGAAACCGAGACGGGAGCCCTGCTTCCCCAGATCTCCGAAGACAAACTGGGAACCGACGAAGGCGTAGCTTAGCAGCTTGTTTACTCCGTCCCCGGCGTACTGAAAAATGCGGCGGCCGATGTCAACTCGCAACACGAATACCGCGAAAGCAAATTGCAGGCCCAGTCCCCAGGCAACGGTTTTGCCGCGGATGGCGCGGCGGTTGGTCGAGAAGATAAACGCCAGAGTCAGCATGGTCAGCAGCCCCAGAATGCCGGTGAATCGTCCCATCTATTTCCTCTCTATCTATTTTGCTTTTGATCCTCGAATTACGCGATGGACAAGGCTCTTCTTCTCGACTGCAGGAGCGTCTGCGATGTGATAACTGTCGAGCAGGAGCTTTGCGGCGTTCGCTGTCCGAGCCTCAGAATTGGAATGCACCGTGCAAAGCGGTTCTCCGGCTGCGACCCGATCGCCAACTTTGCGATGCAGAACAATTCCGACCGCTGGGTCAACTGCATCTTCCTTCTTCTCGCGCCCACCGCCGAGAACTACGCATGCGGTGCCTACCGCTTCGCAGTCCATGGTGACGACATAGCCATTCTGGGAACTGCTCACGTCGTGCCTGTATTTTGCGCGAGGAAGTTTGTCCGCATCGTCGAGGGGGCGGGCGTCCCCACCTTGCAGGGCAACCATCTGGCGGAACTTTTCGAGCGCTTTTCCCGAGAGTATGAGTTGCTTAGCCTCTTCCTTGCCCTTGGCTACGGTATCCGCAGCTCCGCCGAGGTGAAACATCCAGCCGGCAAGTTCGAGACACAATTCCCTGAGATCGTCCGGCCCGCGTCCGCGCAACACATCCAGCACTTCCACGACTTCGAGGGAGTTGCCGACGTGCGTTCCAAGAGGCTGATCCATATTCGTGATCAGTGCGACCACTGACTTGCCCATGCGCTCGCCGGTTTCCACCATCAGTTCGGCCAGAAAGACGGCGTCTTCTTCCTTCTTCATAAATGCGCCGGAGCCGGTCTTGACGTCGAGCACTAGAGCATCGATGCCCTCGGCGAGCTTTTTGCTCATGATGGACGCGCAAATCAGATAGGGGCTCTCGACGGTTGCGGTGACGTCGCGCAACGCGTAAAGTTTACGGTCGGCGGGAGCGATCTCGGAAGTCTGCCCGATCATGGCGCAGCCGCAGGCTTTGAGCACGCTGCGGAATTCTGGGACTGACAGGTTCACATTGAAGCCGGGAATTGATTCCAGCTTGTCGAGGGTGCCGCCGGTATGCCCGAGCCCTCTCCCGCTGATCATGGGAACGACGAGTCCGCCCGCGGCGGCGAGCGGCGCCAGCACGAGTGACGTTTTGTCGCCCACTCCGCCAGTGGAGTGCTTGTCTACTTTTCTGGCGGGGAATTCGGAGAGGTCGAGCACATCACCCGAGCGCAGCATGGCATCGGTCAATGCGGAGGTTTCTGCTCGTGTGAGTCCGCGCAGAATTACGGCCATGAGCCAAGCGGAAACTTGGTAGTCGGGAATGTCGCCGCTGGTGTAGGAACGAACCAGAAATTCAATCTCGGCCGGCGACAACTCTTGAGCGTCACGCTTCTTGCGAATGACGTCGACGGCGCGGAAGATCTGGCTTTCCTGCGACGGGCTCACTTTAGGCGGAACCCTTCTGGCAAGAGTTCCGTGATGTGGCTTTCCTTCCAACCCTTCGAGGCCTGGAAGAAGACGGTCGCCTCCGGGCCGAACTCGTAAATCACCTGGCGGCAAGCTCCGCATGGGGAGCAGGGAACTCCCTGGTCATTCACTACGGCGACGGCGCGAATGGTCAGTCCTGGGCCTGATTGAGCTATAGCCGTGAAGATTGCGGTGCGCTCGGCGCAGTTGGACAAACCATAGGATGCGTTTTCGACATTGCAGCCGGTGAAGACTTCGCCCTTGGAGGTCAGCAGCGCGGCTCCTACTTTGAATTGAGAGTACGGCGCGTAGGCGCGCTTCATGGCTTTGCGCGCTGCTCCGAGCAGGCGCTGGTTTTGTTTGCTGGAAACCTCTTTTGTCGCCGAGTTCATAGTCCACGCAAGAGGAAAGAATCGCGCCTGATTCTAAACCTCGATTTGGCTTTGCGCTATGGTTTTCGATGTCTGCGGGCTCTGTTTGAGAATACCTTCAGTCTAGGCGGGGACGAACGAGCCGAGCTTTGCTCGGCAGGACAGCCGAGGGCGGCTGTCCCCACGTGAGTTTGGCGTTGCCTACTTCTCCATGAGAAGAACTTTTTCTGTGCCGTCGATCTCTTTTAACTTAACCTCGATGACTTCGTTCATGGTGGTTTGCACGGTGCGGCCAATGAATGCGGCTTCGATGGGCAACTCGCGGTGGCCGCGGTCAATGAGTACGCAGAGTTGCACGCGGCGGGGGCGGCCTTGCGAAAAAAGCGCGTCCAAGGCGGCGCGAATGGTGCGGCCGGTGAAGAGTACGTCATCCACCAGCACGATATTCTTGTCTTGGATCGAAAATCCGATTTCCGATTCGTGCACTACCGGCTTGGGGCCGACGGTGGAAAGATCATCGCGATAAAAAGTTATATCCAAGGCGCCTACCGGAACGTGAATCTCTTCGATATGTGAGATTGACTTGCTCAGCCGCTCTGCCAACGGTACGCCACGGCGCCGGACACCAATCAGTCCTAGACCAGCCGTACCATTTTCTTCCACGATCTGGTAGGCGAGGCGAACTATGGTGCGGTCCATTTCGGATGCCGACATGAGTTGTGCCTTCTGGCGAAGGGTGGTTGGTAGAACTACATTTTCAGTTGTCATAACGGTTGCATGATACGCAGGCGGTAGACTGCTGGCAAGCGGGTCAGCATTCGGTTGTGGAGTCGTTTGGAGTCCGCGCCAGATCGCTCGGCCCGCTGGAAAAAGCGCGGGCCTTCGGGATGACGCATTACAGAACTTACATTAGCGAAGCAATCTCCTGTGCCATGCAATCAGGAGCGCTGATCCGATGATCATCAGGCCGATGCAGAGCCCGATCCAAATGCCCAGCGCGCCCCATCCTAGTCTGAAACATAAGACGTAACCCAACGGAAGCCCCATCAGCCAATAGGCGACGAAGTTGGCGAGCATGGGGGTGCGCGTGTCGGCGGCGCCGCGCAATGCTCCGGTGGCGACGGTCTGGAGGCCGTCGAACAATTGGAATGCAGCGGCGACCAGCAACAGCTGCGCGCCCACTCTTATGACGGCCGGATCGGGAGTGAACAGGCGCGCGATCAGTTTTGGCATGGAGACGAACACTGATCCCGAACAGGCCATGAACCCGACTCCGATGATGATCGCGGACCATCCGGCGCGCCGGGCTCCATCGGGATCGCGTCTTCCTAATTGTTGTCCTACGCGGACGGCTGCGGCGGAACTGATCCCCAGCGGCACCATGAACGTGAGTGCAGCACAGTTCAAGGCGATCTCATGTCCTGCGAGGGGAACGGGGCCAAGTCTGGCACACAGTGCGGTTGCGGCGGAGAAGGCTCCGATCTCGCAAAGGATCTGGGTTGCGGCCGAGGCCCCGAGCTTCAGCAACGCGGACATTCTGTGTAGATCAATCCGGACTGCGCTCAGCCAGCCGGACCGTACGCGTTTCGATTCTACCCAGAGCAGTGTGATGGCGAGGCAGAGTGCCATGTAAATCCGAGCCCAGCAGGTTGACCATCCCGAACCGGTAATGCCCATAGCACGAAAGCCTAGATGCCCGTAGATGAGAACCCAATTTCCGAATGCATTCACGATGTTTGCGGAGACCAAGGCGAACATGATGGGGTGGGCCACATTTACCGCTTGCAGATACCTCCGGAGTGCGAAATAGGCGAGCAATGGCAGCGAACCCCAATTGAGGGCTCGCAAGTACGGGCGCATGGGCTCAACAAGTTCCACGCTGATTCCGAAGCGCCGCATCAGCGCAGGCCAGAAGGACACGGCCAGCATGAGAAGTGGCGTAAGCGCGAAGGCAAGGAATAATCCGTTTACGAGGGAGTGTCTGGCGTCGTCCAGATCCTCGCGTCCAAATGCGTGCGCGACAAAGGTGTCCATTCCAAGCAGCAGGCCGCCGGCAAAAATGGCGATGCTGTGATAGAGACTCTGGCCCAGTCCGGTGGCGCCGATGGCGACGGCGCTGTTGGGCAGCCGTCCGACCATGATGGTGTCGACGATGCCCATGCTCATCCAGCCGACCTCGGCAAAGATGAGGGGCAGGGCGAGGCGGAGGGTGAGGCGAAAATCCTGGCGCCAGAGCGGGTGCGAAGTTGGCTGGAGTTTCACAAACATTATTATTGTTGATCGTGACTATATCAATTCGGCGCGGTCTGTGACGGTTGATGGTTGGGAACGCTGTCTGGACAAACCTGTGGTTGTGTTTCTCGCAAACGTCGACGACAGCGAGGTTCCAGCATCGGAAATGGGAGCCTTTTATCGACCTGCTAAGCTCTTGGGGATAGGAATGCGAGACTAGCAATCGGAGTTCAGTCATGAGAGGACATAAACTGCTTCGGATCGCCTTGCTGCTCGTGGCTTCATGCGGATTCGCGCAAATCAACGCCAATGGCCAATTTGGTTGCGGGCAAAATCAGCGAGCGAGCTTTGACCGCCGCCCGGATTTGCAGTTCGTGGCAGTCGGTGCGCCCGATGCGATCAAACAATGGAAAACTCGCCCGGTTCTTGCTTTTGATGGCTTCGACACGGTGAAATACGGTTTCACGCGGGCAGAATTCTATCGTTGGCACGTGCCCGTCCCCGGACGTGAGGACCTGAACGGAGTGACCGACTCAACCGACCGACTGGCGCTCGCCGTTCGAGTCGTGGCTTCCGGTGGCGAACGCTGGTTCGAACTTACCACTCCCGAAAAGGAGGCGGAAGATCAACTCTACATTCAGCCGCGCGATCAGAACGAGGCGAACGGACCGGAGGTTACGGATGAGCAACATGGCTCAGGCCCTGAGCCTGACGAAATGGCGAAGTGGATTACTATCCAGCCCGCCACACCCGACGCAGGGTTGCCCTTGTTTAGTCTGAGTTATCAGCACAATGAGCTGGGGATGTACCAGGCTGTGTCGTTTGAGAGCAAGTTGCTGGTTGACTTGCGGACGAGCACGCCACAGATCGTCGAGGCGGTGAGTTGCACGGTTTTTGAGCCGATTGGGGGCGCGTGCTCCGCCCAAGACGAGGCCAACGAAGGCCACGATACTTTGCAATGTCAGTGGGACACCAAGGCCAGCGACTTCCACTGCACCATGACCGCTCCTTACGGCAGCCCTTATGCAGCGCGCACGGCGCAAACAGATTTTTATCTGCTATCGGATAAGCCTGCGAACCCATCCTCCCATGATCCTGCGGAGTCTGTCTCCGACCTCCGCGATCTTGCGTTTCTTATCCGCAACAACCAGACCAACCGAACAGAAGGAGTGCTGGTCTCCGGACTTGGGCCTACAACCTTGCTTGAGCACTTCAAAGACCTGCTGCCTCAAACAGATATATTTGTGTTTGCCAGTCCCGGCGCGGGTGACATGTTGAACGCACACTTATCGCTGGTCAGTCTGCAGGCCGACGGCAAATTCGATATGCAGGCAATCCCCAAGTGGGGCATTGCGGGTGAAGAGACTGACGAATACAAGACGAACGAGCACAAAGATGTTGTTCCCATTAATACTGGTGATTTGTACGGCGCGCCCGGGAGCTATGTTCCCATCGATGCTGATGATGCATATCGCACTCACGTCTTAGAGCAGCGGCCGGGCTTTCGCGCTTTTGACATAATCTTGACGGTTGGATCGGCGAAGTCGACCCCGGTCCATGTTATTTACTGGGTCGGTCTCGAAGCCGTGGATGGAAAACTTGTGGCTAACGCGGTGCGCCTCGCTGGCGAGAGTTGGGTTTACGGAGGTTGCGGCGAGGAGTACTGGGAAGGCACCGCCAGGTTCATTCGAAGGAAAGCCGGTATCGCCGAGGCTACCGTTGAAGTACAAGGACGCTACAATCCTGAGAGCTCAACTGCTTTTCCCCCTGATTATCCCACCGAGGGGCCAAACTGCGTGTGGACCGATTTTTTGCATTGGAAAGCGGGGGCTGGCTTTCGCGTGCGCAAGCTGGGGCAGGACTGCAAGGCACCGCACCGGGAGGTCAAAATCACTGACGACGGCTCGATCCAAATCAGCTCGTCAAAGTGAATGCTTTCATGAATGGGCAATCGCGACGACCAAAGTATAGTTGCGGTGCCGCTGTGGTTTCGCAAGAGGGGATGCTCGATGCAGCGCAGATCGTTTCTGAAGGGCGCGGGAGTTGTCACCGTGGCCGTGGTCGGCGGCGGAGTCTGGCGGGCGTACGAACAAGGTGTTTTCAGCGTCGGTGAAGGTCCGGCTTACGAACCATGGAGAGATTGGCGCAAGGATTCGAACGATGGACCCCTTGCCATGGTGCGGGCTGCGATTCTGGCGGCGAGTCCGCATAACACGCAGCCCTGGCTTTTCAAGGTCACGAATTCTTCGATCGAGTTGTATATCGACACCAACCGGAACGTCGGGGCGCTGGATCCTTATCTGCGAGAAGAGCATATCGGGATGGGCTGCGGTCTTGAGAACCTGATGCTGGCGGCTGCGAATGGCTATCAGGCCGCGGCTACACTGATTCCAGGAAAGCTTGGGCCGATTCCCGCCGATCCCAAACCGGAGCTTCTGGCGCGTGTGGATCTGGCCCCGGGGAAACGCGAGGAAAGCGAGCTATACGACGCCATTCCGCGGCGCCATACGAATCGCGGTACCTACATTCCTCAGAAGCCGATCCCGCCTGAATTCGTCGACACTTTGAGCCGGATGACCGGCGACGAGCCTAATGTAAAGATTTTTCTGTTTCCGGCAGAGGCGGATCGAAAGAAGATCGTGGAAATAAGCTCGGCGGCGAACGCCGAAATCTATACCGACCCGGATGTGGATCGGGGGAGCGATCGATGGATTCGGGTCAATTGGAGCGAGGTCCAGAAATTTCGCGATGGCCTTACGCTTGATGCCTTCGGGCAGCCCCCCATCGCGACTGCGGTTATGAAGACGATGCCTTTGTGGATGCTGAAATGGGCCGCGTCGCGAGGGGAGAAAGATGGATACTCTCAGCTCATGCTGAGTGCGCCCTTGATTGGCATCATTGCGGTACATGACCGTTATGACCGAGAATACTGTCTGCGCGCGGGGCGGATTTGGCAGCGGGCGCATTTGTTGGCAACAGCTCATGGCTTGGCGGGGCGGCGGTGCAATGAGTCCGTGGAAATGATCGACCATGAGAAGGCGCTGGGAAGGCCGCCGAAGCGAGCGGGGCTGCTTGCCGAGGCTCTGGGAAACGCCGCGTGGCAGCCGACGTTTGTTTTCTATATGGGCTATCCGACATTGACCGCGCGAGCCAGCCCGCGGCGGCTGATTGAGAATGTGGTGATTTGACGCTGCGTTCATTGCCAGAGCATGAAGGTATGGACAAATCTTGCTATCGCGGCTGCGATTCCCAAATGAGTTCTGCCAGGCTCCCTGCGCCAGCGACTCTGCCGGACGAGACGCAGCAAGCTGCGTCTCTACAAGGACTGTACAGACGTTGCCTGCAACGGCTGCGAAACCACCCGCATCCAAGTTAGACGCCAAATCGGCTTGGAGGAGGGCATTGTGGGTGCACTGAAGGTAGCTCGAAATATCATGGGAACCGCAGGGTTGCTGTTGATGGGGTATGTTTTTCTCGCATCTCTTAAGGATTCTGTGCGGTACATCAAGATCAGTTCGATATAATTTTGTTCTTGAAATGGTTTGACCTGGTTCATTCCACGGGCCTGATTCGGCCCGTGGATCTGGCATGCTTCCCCGGCAAATCTGCGCTAGCGTTTCGACTTCTCTCTGCCTGGACCTCCAGTTGAAAATGAACCTACTGCTTAGGGAATTCTGTAGAATACCCAGTTGTAACGGGCCTTGGTGATTAACCCGTGCCCGGTTCGCGGTCTGTTGGAGCAGAAATCGAGTGTCTGACATTGCGACTCTTCGGGGAGACAACTCGCAGACTCGGCAATCGATCTCAGAAATCGACGTCCTCTGGATAACGGCTGGCCTGGGGTGTGATGGGGACACGATTGCCATGACGGCAGCGATGCAACCCAGCATCGAAGATATTGTGCTGGGAGCACTGCCCTGGATCCCCAAAGTGCATTTTCACAATCCCTTCCTCGCCTTGGAGAATGGGGATGATTTTCTGAGGCATTTCCATCTCGTTGCCAAAGGCGCTGGAGGTTTTCCGGTTAATTGGGGAAGGTCAGGGAACGCGACAGATCGCGGAGGCTCTGCACCTCAGCGTGAAAACCGTCGAGTCTTACCAGGCGCACATCAAAGAGAAACTCTCACTGCGAAGCGCGCGGGAACTGGTACAGCATGCAGTGCAATGGAACGTGCGGGAAAAGACGGCTTGAATCTTCCCTGGTAACTTCGTGTCCTTTGTGGTGCTCTCGGTATTGTGGTACCTTGTGCTGCAAAAGACCCAAACCAACCGCTTGGCGCCTAGTGACTCCGCTTTCGGCCTGGTTTCGCAGGCGCGCGATTCTTCTTGAAGACTCGGGTAAAGATTTTGTCGACATTGCGCAACTGGCGTTGCAGGTCGAAGGCATGCTCGATCTTCCGCCACGGGACCAGGTGCGTAATTTCAGTGTCTTTCAGAACCAGATCATGGAAATTCAGGTCGCTCTTCCAGGCGCGCATGGCGTGATGCTGGACCATCCGATAAGCGTCCTCCCGCGAGACTCCATGTTCCACCAGATCGAGCAGCAGTTGTCCGCTGAACACCAGCCCCCCGGTGCTTTCGAGGTTGCGCATCATGCGCTCGGGATAGATGAACATTGTGTCGATAAGGTTGGATGTCTTCTGCAACATGTAATCCAGCAGCGTGGTGGAGTCGGGAATGATGACGCGCTCGACTGAGGAGTGGGAGATGTCGCGCTCGTGCCACAGCGCGACGTTTTCAAACCCAGCCTGCGCGTTGGAGCGTACCACCCTCGCCAGGCCGCTGATCTGCTCGCAGGTGACGGGGTTGCGCTTGTGCGGCATGGCAGAGGAGCCCTTCTGCTTTTCGCTGAAAAACTCCTCGGCCTCGCGGACTTCGGTGCGCTGCAGATGGCGGAT
>Ga0187802_10000339_pt1 | contig 11279 bp, 11 predicted proteins | sample NC_wetland_sal_i_FD_130584 | JGI IMG/M metagenome (GOLD analysis project Ga0187802, IMG submission 130584) | Wetland sediment microbial communities from Neuse River Estuary, North Carolina, USA - Control_2 | ecosystem: Environmental > Aquatic > Freshwater > Wetlands > Sediment | place: USA... | reverse complement strand
TCCTGGCCGGTCGTGGCCACGATGCCGCCACCGATCAGTTTGCCCGTCATGCGCCGCGTCTTAACGGCTTTGATCTTATCCATGCCTCCTTTGGCTTGGATATTCTTGTTGACTAATTCGTCGACGGTTTGGCAAAAAGCAGAAAGGTTGAAACAGAAAACTGCGAGCAAAAAAACCAACCAATAACGCATGCAGCGTGCTCCTATGTGGTGGAAACAACAAGATTACGAGGAAACGATACTGTACGCCGCTTTAGACGTACTTGCCAAGTGTTTGGAAAGCAAATTTGTGGGCAAGGCTCGCCCGGAGCAGTCTCCAGTCACCAATGGGCACGGCGGCCCCGCATGATTGTCGGAAGCGCAAGGTTGTACTTGCACTGCGTCTCTTGTCTCCGAGACTCTGAAAGCGTTTTAAGTTTGAAAAAACCATCCGGGCTCTGATGGCTTTCTGATATTCGACCGCTTAAGGCATCTTTAGCCATTGTTTGTTGAGATCTACGCCATCTGCCAACCCGTAAGCCTTGGTGCCTTTGTTTCCCACGCTTGTTTCTGCAGCTTCGCGGATGATCTTCGTGACTTCGTCGTCAGCAAAATCACTGACAGCGGATCCAACTTCGCCACCCAATGCTCGAGATCCGCTGTCTTGATCGCATGCCGCTGCAGGTTCATGAGAGGCGCTGTCCCTCAGCTTCCACTGCTGCTCCAACTTCGCCAATCGCTGCTCAAGATTCGCGGTCTTGATCGCCCTCCGCTGCAGGTTCATCCGAGGTGCCGCGCCTCAGCTTCGACTCCTGCTCCACCCGTGTCATCACCACCGTCGATGGCTACGCCATAAAGGTTGCCCGAACCATAGAAGATCGGGCCTGCGGCGTCGAACCCTCCGGTGAGGGGACCAAAAATCCGGCTCTCCCGGTTTCGCCAAATTTGCAAGTCACTCGAAAATAGTCACTTCTTGGCTTCGTTTTGTAGGAATGGGCTGTTGCTCGCGCACTTCTTTCATTGTGTCAAATGCACACTCACAGGAGGCGGAACCGGTTCTCCCCGCCGGCGTCTCTGCAGGCTCGAGCCGTCATACGAACGACTCAGTTGCCTTTCAAGAATCAAGGCCTGCGGTACTCGAACGGTGACACCTGGGACCGGATGCTCCAGCAAGGAATCCAACTCCTGGACCGGTTCTGCCAGGATGACCGCATTCGTATTCGCCAGCCCCGACGAAACCTACAGATCAAGTTCACGCGGACGGTCTCGGAAAAGAATGACTTCGTGGCCTATATCGATGCTATTGGGAAACTGGATGGCACGCGCTGCCTGCTGGAGTGGAAGACGACCTCCAGCCGCTATCCGGAGGAACCGGACGGACTACTGGCTCTGGATCCGCAACTCGTCTGCTACTCGTGGATAACCGGAATTTCTGAGGTCGCCCAAGTGGTCTTCGTCCGCAAACGCCTGGTCGAAGTGCAGTACTTACGGACCACGATCACTGATGAGCAACGCGCGGAATTTGGCCAGCTCGTGGAAGACACGATCCGTCGTGTCGAGTCCGCACAGTTTCTGCCCCACAGCGGCATCCGTTTCCCCCAGAACCCCTGCAGTAGCTGTCCCTATGTCGGACTTTGCCTGGGGAAACCCGAATTGATCAACATCGCCCTCGTACGAAGGCCAGGAGCAGAAAACCTTGGTTGGCTTGACGAGCTTGCTTACTAGGAATCCGCCCATGTTGCCTAGGCTGAATCGCCGACGAGCGATGTTCGTGCTGACCAAGATCGACGAGATTCTGGCTTGGGAAAGACAGAAGGAAGCGGAGCGGGATACCCGTTTCGTTGAACTCGGGCGTTACTTATGCGAAGTGCGGGCGGGACAGTACTGGCGGGTGGAAAACGTAAAATCGTTTGATGAATTCCTGGAAAGACGATTCCCGGAGTCGCGACGGAAAGCGTACTACCTGATGTCGATTCACGAACATCTGCCACCACAGGCGAGGAAAGAGTTGAAGGAAGTGGGGTGGACCAAAGGGTTGGAGTTGGCGAAGCTGGCGAGGAGGGACCGACAGGACTTCGATTGTGCAACCTGGTTGCACAAAGCCCGCGAGATGCCCAAGGAAGAGTTTAAGCAGGAGGTCGAGAAAGAGTTAACTGGGCGGGAAACAGAAGCGTGGGAGATTATCTATTTCAAGCTGTACAAGAGCCAGATCCCAGTGGTTGAGCAAGCCATTGAGACGGCAGCTCTGATGCTGGGAACGGACAAGTCCCGCGGCTATTGCTTAGAAATGATCTGTGCCGACTTCTTGGCTGGCGCCAACCTTGAGAACGGAAATACCGGCGTCCTCTCGCAGTCGATGTTGCGGTTTTTCAAGTTCCTCCCCGAGGACGAACGAAAGGCGTTTCTGGACCGCTTCGCCAAGAAGGCGTCGTGAACTGGGTCCGACCAAGACGAGACCGCCTGCAGCTCGAATCCCGGCTCTACGAAGAACTCCGCAACAAGGTGCTGCGCCGGGACGGCTGGGGATGCCAATCATGCGGCACAATGTCCAATCTCGAGGTCCACCACAAGGAATCTCGCAGCCATTCCGGAGATGATTCGCAACAGAACCTGATCACTGTTTGCACCCGCTGTCACTCCGCTATCCACAACGGTTGCCAACCCCCTTTGTCAAAGCGCTGCTGATAATCGAAGCAAGAGAGATGAGTGGACCTAAAGTATAAGAATAAACCTTTCGAGGACAAGGAAAAGGAGTGGCCGATGTCCCTGCACGCGCACTTACGTCAGCAAAAGAAGGCCCGAAATATTTTAGGGCGGGAAAAGCTGGAGCGACGAAATGGGCGAGAACGGGAGGTCAGAGCTTTAATTGTGGAACTGCATCGGCGAGTGTCTTGCTGAATGATCATTTCAAAGTGACATGGAGAGAGGCGTGAGGGATAGGGAAAGCCTAGTTGTGAGTTGAATGCTAGTCCTGTCCCGCGCCGGCGGCGAATGCTCTTCCGATGTCCATCACGGGAGAGAAAGCATTCTCGACTGGTTCGTTTTGTAATCGTACAAGTTCAGTTTGGTAGGAATACTCAGGGATAATTTCTTTCATCTTGGCGCGGATTGAAACCTCGGTTCCGGAATTCGTCAACGAGATCAGGTCTTCTAAGTGAGCCCACAGTGCCGGCCACGGAATGATCTCAGACTGGGTTCGCTTCACTTTGCGGTTAGTGGTTGGTAGCTGCTTTTCCGTCGGATAGAACAGGTCCTCGTGTAGTTTTTCTCCTGGGCGCAAGCCGACGAATTCGATCTTTATCTCGCTTGGAGATTTCCCGCATTGGCGAATCAATGAATGCGCCAGATCAAGTATGCGGACAGGGTTGCCCATATCCAGGACCAAAATGTCGCCATGTTCACCGATAGTAAATGCCTGTAAAACCAGTGACACCGCTTCTGGAATGGTCATGAAAAATCTGGTTATTTCCGGGTGTGTGATCGTAATGCGGCTCTCTTTTTCGATTTGCTCCTTAAATAGGGGAATCACGCTGCCCTGGGAACCCAGCACATTCCCAAACCTCACCGACACGCAGCGCATGTTCTTTTTTGGCCTGGCTGCCAGCATGAGTTCTCCCAGCCTTTTGGTGGCGCCCATAAAACTCGTGGGTTCCACGGCCTTGTCAGACGAAATCAACACGAATGCTTCACAGCCACACTCCTCGGCGACATCCAACAAGGAAGGGACCGCGAGCACATTATTGTTGAGCGCGCCGCGAATATTGAGCTCGACGAGTGGAACGTGCTTGTAGGCCGCGGCGTGGAAAATAATCTCTACCGCTCCCTCAGAAAGTATCCGGCGCATGCGTGAAGTGTTGGCCACATCCGCGACCGCGTACACCACCCGATCGCCGGCAGGCTGTTTCGTGAGCTGCAATTGCAAATAGAACATCGGCGTTTCCGCCTGGTCCAAGACGATCAACTTAGCGGGAGAGTACGCCAGAACTTGACGGCAAAGCTCCGAGCCGATTGAGCCCGCAGCCCCTGTGACCATGACCACTTTATTGGCGATCTGGTTGCGAACCATGCTCAGGTCCAGTTGAACCGGGTCACGCCCCAGGAGGTCCTCGACGCTGACCTCTCTCAATTGCGATATTGAGCCGCGGCCCATCAACAGGTCGTGGAGGTTGGGGACGGTTCGATAACGCACGCCGGCTTGCTCGCATATTCTGCTGATACGCTGCATTTGAGTGCCATCGGCCGATGGTATGGCGATGAACAGCTCTTCCGCACCGTAGGTGTTGACTATCGTCCCGGCGCTGTCAATCTTGCCCACGACTGGCACGCCGTGGATCTTTGCTCCGTGCTTGAAAACATCGTCATCGAGACATGCCACCGGGACAAATTCAGTTTTCAACATTTCTCGTATCAGAAGGCTCGCGGCTTCTCCCGCGCCTGCGATGATTACCGGACGCTTCTCGCGCGTGGCCGAGCCAACGAGCGTTTTGCTCTTGAGAGCCATTGCGCATAAGCGCGCCCCCGCTAACCCTGCTGCCGTAATAATCGCTTCGAGTATGTAAATCGAAAGTGGGAACTCATACTTGCGAGAAACATAGCGAGTGGTCACGAAGAACGCCAGGCTGCCGAGAGCGACTGCTTTTCCGATGTCAATAACATCGCTCACGCCGCTGTGACGCCAATATCCATGCAAAAGATTGAAGCGCGCCAAAGCGGCGATTCGAAACAGGATCAATGCTGGCACACAGCTAAAGAGCAGGGTTGGGAAGGGAATTCGAAAGTCGAAGCGTAGCAACCACGCGAGTACGACTGAGCTCGTAATCAGCAGAAAATGGAATAGTGTGATGGCCCAAAACCGCTGCCTGACAAGCATAGAGGAGGTGTTAGGGAATTCTTTTGACATAGGAGTGCCGGAAAATGATCTATGTACGAATTGTCCGCGCCGCGGCGCATCCGCGAGCCGAGACGGTGTTGCGTTTAACTGCTTTTGTGATTACATCTTCGATTGTCCGACATGTAAGCGCGATGTGTTCGTCAGACAGTGTGGGATGGACCAAGAACATCAGGCTGGTCTCGCCGAGTAACCTAGCCACGGGGAGAGTCGGATGCTTGCGCCGTGCAACGAACGCCTTTTCAAGGTAGATCTCGCTGCAACTTCCGACGAAGCAGGGTACCCCTTCCGCTCTTATCGCCTGCATCATGGCATCGCGATCCCATCCATCCTGCAGCATTTCGGGGCGGAGAAATACATAATACTTGTAACACGCGTGGCGAACGCTGTCCGGAGGCTTTGGGATTCGCAGACCGGGCAAGCCGAAAAGAGTTTTGGTCAGCGTGTTCGCGTGACGACGCCTGATCTCGACCCACTGCGGTACTTTGGTGAGCGCCACTCGTCCAAGTGCCGCCTGTACCTCTGTCATTCGCCAGTTTGTGCCAAACGATTCGTGGAGCCAACGAAAGCCATCTCCGTGGTCGCGATTGTGAACCGCGGCATAACTTTTCCCGTGGTCTTTGAAGCTCCACGCGCGCTCCCAAAGCAAGGGGTCGTTCGTCGTAAGCATTCCTCCTTCGCCGGCCGTGGTCATAATCTTGTCTTGGCAGAATGAGAAAGCTGCGGCGTGTCCCATGGATCCGACCGGGCGCCCTTTGTACATGGCGCCCTGTGCTTGTGCACAATCTTCAATTACATATAGACCGAACTCAGTCGCCAACTCGAGAATAGGGTCCATGTCACAAGGCCAGCCCGCCAGATGCACTGCGATGATGGCCTTGGTTCTCGGAGTTATCGCGCGCCGGATCGCTTCTGCCGTCATGTTTTGGCTGTCCAGGTCGACGTCGACGCAAACTGGACGCGCGCCGCGCATAACGATGCAACTGGCTGAAGCGATAAATGTGCGGCAAGTAGTGATGACCTCATGTCCGCGTCCGATTCCGAGTGCCTGCAACGCCAATTCGAGTGCGACCGTTCCATTGGCCAGGCAAATAGCATATTTTGTGCCGACCGATTGGGCGAATTCCGCCTCGAACAGCCGGCCTTCCTGTCCAGTCCAGTAATTGACTTTTCCCGATCGTAGGACAGAAGTCACCGCTTCGATTTCGTCGGCCTCGAAATGGGGCCATGAGGGGAACGGCGACAGGGTCTGCCCAGTCTGTAACACAATTCTCTGATGAACTGCTGCAGTAGTCATTGAGTTGTAAGAGTTTTGAGTTAGATTTTGCGAATATCGGATGGTCAAACTGTGAGTGCGTACCCAGCCGCAATGGCAGAGATCGTTTGCCACGCATGTTGATATTGCTGATAATCAGTATCGTTCGGAACTCGAGAACGCCGTGCGATCATGTAATCCCACAACCCGAGGGTCGCGGCCGAGTGATAGATCATCTGCTTTCCCCGGGCCCTGGCGATCTCAATCGCGCTATCCAACGGATATTGATCAAGTTGTTTCTGGAACATCCTGCAGCAGTAGTCCAGAGCGGAACTAACTTTATTGAGCGTGGTCGAACCCTGTTCACGATAAACATACAAAGGGGTGGGCAAAACTGCGAATTGTTTGCCCAGCAATGCCCGCAAAAGAAAGTCAGCGTCTTCGGCGATCGGAAATGTAGTGTCAAAACCGGTTTGCTTGGCCAGATCAGCGATGATCATCGAGGGTGCAAATGCCAAAGGCGGCATTCGTGGATGTCTCATGGGAGGGCGCATAACCGGCGCACTCCCATTTGAACATCGCACTCCTACTAACTGATCGTTTGTGTCTGCTATAGCCATGCCCGTGCTTACAATCGCAACATCTGGCTCAGCCTCGAGCAGCTCCACTTGATCTTGAAACTTATCTGGATAAAGCCAATCATCGGCGTCAAGAAATGCGATGTATTTACCTTGGGCCATCTCCAGAGCATATTGGCGAGCATAGCCGCGGCCTCGGTTGCGATCGAGGCGATTGCATTCGATTCTGGAGTCGCCAACTTCGTTAATGATTTGTTCAGGATTGTCCGTGGAGCCGTCGTCCACGATGATGCACTGCCAGGCGTCACAGGTCTGCGCCTGCAGAGAGGCCAGCGAGAGAGGCAGCGTGTTGGCGGAATTGAATAAGGGCATTACGACGGAGATCAGGGGTATCATGACGCCACCTGTCGCCATCGCAAGAATTGCGAGTGCGCCTTGTCAGTCATGAAAACAACCTCCACGGCGGGCAGCGAACCCGCAATCGCAAATACAGCGAAAAGTACCAGAACGCTTACTCCGCCGTAATAGTATTCCCCGCTCATGCCGCCGACGATCGCTGTTAGTAAAGCCGCGCGAGTTGCAACGCTGGTCTTGTTTTGACTGGCGGCGACAAGTCCAGCCTGTCGCCAGGTCAGAGCAAAGATCAATATCAGGAGGACTCCCCCTACGACGCCAGTTTCGAGGAACATCTGAAGAAAAAAGTTATGCGATCCGGTATCCCACAAACCCGAAACGCCTCCACGATGGAAGAACCCCGTGCCCCATAGAGGTGCATTGACGAACTTGGGAGCTTCGTGCGCCCAGGTCGAGAAACGAGCGCCGTCGTCTACTGACTGAAACTGTGCATCCTCGGCCGGCGAAATGGTCAAATTCACAACCGACTTAAAGTTAGGAAGAATTTCGTATGCAGCGAGGGATGCGAGGCCAAGCATCAAAATGATCGCCGCTGTCTTGAGGGTCTGTGTTCTTTTCCATAGGATGTATCCAAACCCCATGGCGAAGGCGATCCATCCCCCTCGCCCATGGTTTGAAAGCGAACTCGAAACGAGCACAGAACATACCGCGAATAGGACAACGATTCCGGCGCAACGACTCCATCGACGACTGCCAACATTGTCTATCCATAACCCTGCAATGTACGCGCACAGGATTGCCATCGAAACAATAATGGCATTGTAGGATTTATATCCTTCGAGGGCATCACTGGGTTGAGCACCTGGATCTCCGCGGCTGGCCAACAGGCCCATACTGAGCATGAACAAGGCCGCAAGCAATGACCACAACCATTCCCCGCGTACTCTTGCGTCTGAAAGTTTTCTCGCAATAAGAATACCCGGGATTACATAGAGCACGAACTTGCCTAATTTGAGGCAGCATGAGACGAGGATAGGAACATCGTCCAGGTACTCATATCGAAAATGAATGGATAGCGTCGTCAACAAGGCCCAAATGAGGAAGCCCCACAAAAGGGTATTCATTTTAGAGATCCTCTGCTCGTACTTGGCAGAAGGAGCGATAGCCAGAAAAACGATGAAAGGGACAATCAGCCAATCACTAATTTCAAGTACACCAAATTCGGTCTGGTGGGAAAAGCCGACATTGGGCATGAAAAGCAACGGAAAGTAGAAGAGCCAGAGCCGTTTCATGTATGTACCTCAGTCCTGTATTGGCTGCAAACCGGAGGCTGTTTGGCGGCCTGCACGCCATTCAAAAACCCGGCGATTCCAGGCCGGAAAATATCCAAGGTGTGATAGTGGGCCGCGTAGGAAACGAAGAGCAGAAGGAGCCGGAGATATGCGGTCGGGGTTTGAAACCATCGCAAATAGCGCCCGATCAAGACGGCGCGGTTATGGGCCAGAGATCCCATGTAATCTGGAAGGTCGGAAACCCGGCATCCACCGTTTCCAGCCGTCAGATGCTGAAGGCGAGCGTTTCCGTTGAAATATATACCAAAGCCGCATTTTTGGACTCTCAAACAAAGCTCAGTCTCCTCATACAGAGCGGCCCCAATCGCGAGCGCTTCATCAAATCCACCGGCTGCTTCTAGCACCAAGCGCCAAGCTGAAAAATTGCAACCCGCCACATGCTGAACGAAGCATTCTCCCGTTGCTCCAAAGCTGCGCGCTGGGGTCGCGGTCCACGAATTGAACTGCCCAGGTGCCGCACTGGTGTTCCTGGAAGACACGCTCTCATCGATTCCGCCCGCAACCATGCCGATATTTTTCCTTGTCAATCCGCGAAGATGTTCACTGACCAACGAAGGGCCGCAGCGTGTATCGTCGTCGACAAAAATGATGGCTTCGTACTTTGCCTTTTGCCAGCCATAATTGCGCGCCAGCGGCAGCCCGCGAAACGGCACTTGGTGATACGAAATCAAGTTGGGATGATCAAGAGCCAGCTCCCGCAGTCTCGGAGACTCTTCGCTTGACTGATCCACAACAAGAATCTCGAGCGGTCGGTGCTCCTGGGCGAGCAAGTCATGAAGGGTATTAATCAGGTATCGCCCGCGATTCAAGGTCGGTACGATAACCGTGGCTCCTGGTGTGTGTGGATTCATGTCCAACGGTTCGGGATCCGGATACGCGGAGGCAATCATCCCGCTGCCTCTGCCCGGCCCTCGCCCCACTGGGAGCGCAAGTAGTTCCAGGCGGCTGACCACCCTATCGCGGCCACAGCCAGCCCAACCGCATAGAAGGGGTAGAACTGGCGAGCTTGGCCGTTCAGCAGCCCGTGCAGCCCTAAACACTTATAGACATAACCTCCAGCGAGCAGGATGGTTATCGCGCGGCTTCTTTTCCATAGAAGCGGTAGGGCAAGAGCGCAGCCTATGACCAGCGCGATTTTGCACGAACGGAGCACGCCTCGCCAAACCCAATATGGCCACGGCTTGCCGCGGACCGCGGGCTCGCCGTATTCCTCCAGGTTGACTGCTTTCCACCTTGCTATCACACCGCCGACATAAGCTAGCGGATCCAGTTGGATTATCCGCAAGGCGATCCTCCGGAGATTGCGGTCCGTTTCGAACGGCTTGCCCGGGACATAACTCCGCAAGAAGACTTGCCGGTTCTTTCCTCCGGGGGAGAAGTCAAGGGCATCGGAGCGGATCGCCGCGTTCCAGAGATTGGTCCCGCCCACGCTGGTCATTGGCGTGATCTTCCCAAATTGCACACCGTTCCAGATGCTCACCCCAATCACAAAGGGCGCGAAGGCTGCGAGGACTAGAGCCGGCGCTTTGAGGGCGAAACGGTGAGGCGCTGCCGCGTCGATTTGCCCCTTCGTCTGGCATGCCAGACCGCAGAGAATGGCGCCGAGCACCACAATGGGAGCGAATTCCACACGGACGAGATACAGCAATCCTCCCGTTGCGCCACAGCACACAAGGCGGCCAACGGTTGCGCTTCTAATGCCGAGCAAGAGTCTTGCCAGCATCACCGTCCAAACCGTAAACACTAGGACAGTGAGGTTCTCGGAGTACATCAAGCGCTCGATCAGAATGGACGACGGCCACAAAGCTACGGCTGCTACCACGACCCATCTCCAAGCCGCTGGCGCCGAGTCGAGATCGCGCCATAACTCGAGGGCAAGCAAAGGAAGAAGAATCCCGGCCATTATCGCCAGCAGGACCGCGGACAACTTGCGCGCGTCTGGTCCAGCGCCCGCCACGGAATAAACCACGCCGAGGAACAACGGGTAGCCCGGGGCCCAATCGTGCAATGGCTCTGCCCGCGGCGCACCCTGCGCAATGAGCTCCGGGGCATCAAACATGACCGCGTCACTCGGTTGCAGCAGCGTTCCATGGTGTGCCAACTGCGCGGCGGCGAAGTCGTAGGCGACCGAATCGCCCGTCAGCGAGTTGTAAGCTGGGATCGAGACCCAGGCCACCCTGGCAGCTACTCCGAGCAGGATAAGAGCCGCCATAACCAAGTGGCTGCGGAGGGAGCGCCATTTCTTTTGAGTTCGGTCAGCAATCATGAGCTGGGTATCAATCAAGAACGACCCACGATTCAGCCTAGGTGCCACGACTGAGATTCGTTGTTTCTGTTGATCCATATGGATGTCAACCTCAGGCGGAAGCCAAACCTGCAAGGCGCACTGCGCCAGTTTCTGAAACAGCGCTTTCTCTTACCGGGGCTGCATTCGAGAAACGTTTGCGCCAACGCAAGAAGGGTTTTTCAAGCAGGTAATAGGAGAGTTCGGCGACAAGAAATGCGCACACAATGTTCCACGGAAACATTCCGGTGAATGTTGTATTGCTCGTGGTCAGAAACAATTGCTGCCAAAGATACAAACTATAAGAGATCACTCCCACGTGTACAGCAACGCGATTGTTGAGGATTCGCCCTAGTACAGTCTTGTCATAAAACACAACGTGAGCTATGAGCAAGGCGATCATCAGGTTTTGCAACGAATACTCAACAGAGAAAGCATACGCACTCTTGAAATGCCGGAATAGCGCGGTATCGATTGCAGCAAAACACAGCGACGCGACCGGAACCAGCCATGAACTGGCCAAGCGTTTCAGAATGCGCAGATGGCCCTCATTTAGAAATACCAATGCCAGCAAGGCACCAACCATCAAT
>Ga0187802_10000337_pt1 | contig 11292 bp, 12 predicted proteins | sample NC_wetland_sal_i_FD_130584 | JGI IMG/M metagenome (GOLD analysis project Ga0187802, IMG submission 130584) | Wetland sediment microbial communities from Neuse River Estuary, North Carolina, USA - Control_2 | ecosystem: Environmental > Aquatic > Freshwater > Wetlands > Sediment | place: USA... | reverse complement strand
GGCAATCATGGCGTAAGCAATCCCAGTGTTACCGCTGGTGGCATCAACGATGGTTTTGCCGGGACGCAGAGCACCGCTAGCCAGACCCGCCTGAATCATGCTTAGGGCGGGACGATCCTTCACGGAGCCTCCCGGATTGAACCACTCGGCCTTGGCACAGAATTCCACGTTTGGGAATTCCCTGCCGATGCGGCCGAGTCGCAGAAGCGGAGTATTCCCGATCAACTCGGTCAGAGACCGAGCCTCACGGCTCGGCTGAGCTATTGATTCGCGGGGAGATGCGGCTATGCGTTCGGTAGTGGCCATAATCCTTTGAGCGCAAAGTCCCGTCCTGGGTTAGCAGGGGGAACCATATGCGACCATTTTACTCCGAATTGGATGCGCTAGCCTAGCGCCACGGTATGCACCCGAAATCGCCTTTTGTCTAACGAAGCATGCCCTCACAGCCATCTAAGGAGAGACCTAAGGGAGCGGCGGGCCATGAAAGCCGTCGATCCAAAAGGAGCATGGCAATGAAATACAGACTGCTCGGCAAGAGTGAGCTGAGGGTTTTTGAAGCGTTGCGGTATGGCGGTGTGCGCGAGCGCCTGGTGCTCTGACGGCGAGCGCTTTACATAAGCGCGAGCATTCATTACCCTGATGAAGCCATGTGGAACGTAAATGAAAGATTTTTGCCCACTGCCATCGAGAGCCTGGCGGCGCTAGGATTTGCCGTAGGAAGCACACGGGGCGTGGTGCGCGTCGAGAAGTACGGTTGTGGCGCCGAATTCCGCAAAGGAAGCGATGACCGCTACCAAATGACGATTCTGCCCACGATCATGCTGAAGGGGCAGTTCACCCGGTTGTGGGACGCCGGGTATCAAAAATTTCTCCTGACCGACGAAGGATTGAAGATTCCCGCGCTGGCCGTGCACCTGCATAACTTGCGCAGATTCAATGAAGAGTTGCGCACGGCGCTGGGTGTGCCGACGTTCTATAACGAGGCGCTCGGCTCGGTCAGCCAGCTCAGCGTGTACGACCGCGTGAAAGGGCGCAAGGGCGCCGTGCCGGACGAAACGGTCGGCGCGCACGAACCAGGCAGCGGCCACTAGCATTAGCATCCTGCCGAAAAATCATCGCAGTGAAATTCAGGATTCAATGGCCTGCTGGAGCTGTTGGCGGAACTGCGCCAGTTCTACACGATGCTTTGCCGCTTTGTGCGCTCCGATATAGATGACGGGAACATCGAAACCATGCCGCTCGCGCAAGACCGCATCTTCATCGACGTTCACTTCGTGGAGCACCGCGCCAAACTCGCGCAGAAGCGGAGCGATCGCTGACTTGGCTTCTTCGCAGAGATGACAGCCAGGACGCGTGTACAGGGTGACGTCCCGCGGCCCGCGCCCGGCAAGGCGCACGTCTTCCGGCACGTGGCTCAAGGTTTTGGATCCGAATATTTCATGAAGGGGCCGGAGTGCGGATGAAAGGCATGGGCGCGATAGAGCTCCGCAATTTGGCGCAGATGGCCCAGATCATGATTGGCCCACTCGTTGAACATGTGACCCAGCTGGATTTCGCCAAGTTCCGAGTGGATGCCGGTACGCGAGCCCGCGGAAGGCGACAGACCGGTCAGGATTGCCATCGTTGATTTGCGCCTGGCAAGGAATTGCTGAAGATTCTCGCTTCCCGGATTTCGCGCGTATTCACCGCTAGCCGAAGCGCCGGCAAGATCGTACTTCGGAATCGCTGGCGCGTCCTCGGCAAGCATTTTCTTCGTACGTTCGGCGTAGACTTGCTCGATCGCGGCCAGGTGCGCCAGCACTTCCGAGATCGAGCAGCGGTCCGGCGCGGGTTTCCAATGCAAAATTTCCTCCGGCAAATCGCCAAGCAGCGTTTCGAGGACTCGCGGCGTCTTTTCCAGTAGAGAAATGGCAGGTTGCAGGTCGCTGGCAGAGGCAGGTTGCATGCAGCACCTCCAGAGAAAAGAGCTATGTTACTCGCAACCAGCATTCGAGTGAAGAGTGGCTCATAATGTTAGGCGGAGAGAGGCACTTGACATGGGCAGAGTTGTGGCGCTGATGGATGACCTGTTTTTCCAGATGAAGATGGCGGAGACGGCCAAGCATCTCGGAGTGGAGTTGAAAGTGGCAACGAATGGCGAGGCCCTGATGGGCTTGCTCGAGAGCGGGCCGAAACTCGTGGTGGTGGACTTAAATGCGCGCGGCGGCCCGATCGAGGCCATCGAGAAGCTGCGGCTGGCGAGGAAGGATCTGCGCGTCGTGGGCTTCTTGTCGCACGTGCAAAGAGAGCTGGCGGAGCAAGCGCGGGCCGCGGGCTGCGATGAAGTAATGCCGCGATCGAGCTTCACGCAAAATCTAGCGTCCATTATGAGCGCGGCGAAAGATTCCTAGGAGCGTAGAGCAGAATGAAGATTCGGGCACTATTTTTTGTTTTTACGGTTGCGGGCCTGGCGCTGGCTAGCGGGAGTTCGGCGCAGGAATCCAGCTCGAAACCCGACATTCCGGGCGCGCCGCCAGCGCCTGTCGCCTTGACCGGCCCAGCGATTGCGTTGCGCGATGCCTTGTCGGCGGCGTGCTCTCAGACGCAGTCGGAGTTTGTCCGTTTTCTGACCGCCAGAAACAAGGAAGCGTTCACGCGTTTGACACCGGGCGCCCGCGTGGCCCTGATGAAGCGCTTCGTGCTTCTCAACGAGCCTGGCAAAGCGACATCCACGACGAATCCTTCCGGCCGGCCCATTGTCCGCTGCGCCACTCCCGAAGTGACCACCGAGATGCAGATCGGCGGCACGGAACTCCGGGATAACCTCGCGTTTCTTCCCATGGAACTGCGCAACGTCACCGATCCCGCTGGCGGCGACATCCGCCAAGTGACCATGGGCATGGTCCGCGAAGACGGCCAGTGGAAGCTTCTTTCTCTTGGCGTGTTGCTCCTCGATCTCCCTGCCTTGGAAATCGAATGGGACGCCGCGGAAATCGAATCGACCGAGGGCGGCGCTATTGAAGCATTGAAGAAAATTGCGGAAGCCGTTGAAGCTTATCGCCGGAAATATTCGCGCTTGCCGGATTCTCTGGCGAATCTTGGTCCTCCGCTCCACGGCGCGCCGACCGCGGAAGCGGCGGGACTGCTGGATGCTGATCTCGCTTCGGGAGCGAAGAATGGATACACGCTGCGCTACGTAATCGCCGGGGCGAGCACGCTCGGGGCACCTGCAAAGTACGAGCTCTCCGCAACCCCCCTCCAGTACGGAAGAACGGGCCAGCGGTCTTTCTTCCGCGATTCGAATGGCGTGTTGCATGGGGCTGATCGGAAGGGCGCCGTCGGCAGCGCGTCCGACCCTGCGGTGCAATAGGCCGCCTGAACATCTCGCCGGTAACCTATTGGAGGCAAAGTGCCGATGTCTCTTGCTCTGCGGCAAGGCACATCGGCAAAATAACAGCGGGGCATCCCTCCTCCTGCGCGACTCTTGTGCAAGGTCGCCGCAACTATTAGGTCTCTCCAGGCACGTTCTGTGGAATAAGTTTGAGTCGCTAAGGATTTTCGGCTGCCGCAAAAAGTTCGCCGATTGTTCCGGCGGCGTCTCCAGAGCGCAGCGCATTACAAAGGAGTTTTGCCGATGCCGGACACCATGGCCGACCGCCGAGTCGCCCCGCGCTATTCGATCATCCTGATCGCACACGTGCAGGGTTTGAACGGCGAAAAGAGATTTAGCGCGCGAACTTCCGACCTCAGCCGGACCGGCTGCTACCTGGATACGCTCACTCCTTTGGCCAAAGGATCTTCCATCCATGTCAAACTGATTCGCAGGGAGGAAAGCTTCGAGGCCAAGGGGACAGTGATGTACGTCAGCCCGGGGCTGGGCATGGGAGTTCGGTTCGAGGAGCCCCTGCCCTCGGACCAAATCGCCATACTGGAATCCTGGTTACAAGGCGCGGGGAAACAACTCGATTGAGAAGCAACGGGGCATTCATTTCTTGACGGGCCGCGCCTGCACCACGCCAGTGGCCTGAGCTTGCAGGTATTCCCTCCGAAGATTTGTGATACGGCACCAGAAACGCTACTATCGGGCGATTCACCATGGCTCGCCGCGCTTATTTCGGAATCGTCCTAGGCTTGCTGAGTCGGCTGCTCTTCTTTGTCCCTGCGGCGGGCGCCGCGAAACAAGAAGCTCCCGCCTATGGGCCCCTTCCGGTTTTCGAACTTCACAGCGGATTCTGGATCAATCTTCATCACACGCTCTATCATGAAGCTAAAGATAAGCTGGCCGCGTCCTCGCCAGCAATTAAGGACGGAAAAACGCCGGGAACCTCGATCAAGATAGCCCCGGGCGCAAAAACTACCCTGAATGCTGCGGAGCAGGCAGCATGGAATGCCGCTGTTGCGTTCTATGCCGCGAATTACGCCGAAAAAGACCTTCTCTTTACCACCGAACTCATCGAGCTGAAGAACCAACTGGGTGACTTCGAGGATTGCCCGGAGATCGCGGGAAAAACGGACAAGTATTGCGACGCGGGACTGCCACCGAAGCTCACACAAATCCTGGAAGCTGCCGCGCCGGTGTATCGCGCGCATTTCTGGCCGGATCACGACCGCGCAAACCGGCGCTGGATCACGCGCGTGGCTCCCCTGGTCATCGAGCAGGGCGTGGGCCTATCCGAGCGGCTCGCCGATATTTATCAGACGAAGTGGCCCCGGCAGAGGATCCGCGTCGACGTCTGCGCCTACGCCAACTGGGCCGGCGCCTATACCACGCTCGAACCCCTGCGCGTCACGATTTCCAGCCTGGATTCCAGGAACCAGGGCAATGAAGCGCTCGAGGTTCTCTTTCACGAAGCTTCGCACGGCATCGCAGCTCCCGTCGAAGAAGCCATCATTCGCCAATGCCACCAGCGCGACAAACCTATTCCGCGTGACCTCTGGCACGCGCTCATTTTCTACACCACGGGCGAAGTCGTGCGGCCCGTGATTTCGGCCACCGATCAAGGCCACCACGAGCCGAACGGCAGCGGCTCGGAAAGCGGCTACACGCCGTATGCCGTCCGCGAAGGCCTGTATGAGCGCGGCTGGAAGGAGTACTACTCGCTCCTGCAACAATTTTGGCAGCCGTACCTCGACGGCAAGGCCACTTACGACGACGCCATCGCCCGCATGGTCTCCTCGCTCTAGCGGGAGGCTTCCCCAGAATTCTGGCGGTTCGGAGAACACGTTCTGGTTCAAATCACACCCCGGAGTGACCCGCATCACTGAAAAAACTGACCCGCGGGGCTAAGCGATGTCATTGGCGAACTGGACTAGGTAAAGGCGACCGCTAAAGGGTTGCTGGCCGGGATACCAAACGTGGCTGCGGAACGCGCGAACCCCAGGGGAGTGTCAACGAGCGGGCCTCTTACGCCCTGTTCGCCTGCTGGCCGCCGACTCGAGGCACGATGTGAAAATCAACGCAAGTTCGCGTTCCGCCCGCCAGCAAGGTCCTCGCGTTCCATCCCTGCGTATCAAGCCATCAATAGTCACGGATTTCTATTGCATAGACATTTTGGACTGGAGGAATAGCCATGGAAAAGCAAGTTTTGAATATAGTGGACAGCCGCACCAAGGACCGCTACGAATTCGCAATTGACCAGGGCGCGATTCGGGCATCGGACTTGCGGCAGATTCGTACGGGCGCCGATGACTTCGGGCTGATGAGCTACGACCCCGCGTTCCTGAATACTGCTTCGTGCCGAAGCGCGATTACCTTTATCGATGGTGATAAGGGCATCCTGCGCTACCGCGGGTACCCCATCGAGCAGCTCGCGGAAAAATGCACTTTTCTCGAGGTGGCCTATTTGATTTTGCATGGCGAACTCCCGACCGAGTTGCAATTGAAGAATTTCGTCGCCGGGGTCACCGAGCACACTATGCTGCACGAGAAAACCAAGAACTTTCTCGAAGGCTTCAATCATGACGCGCATCCCATGGGCATGTTCATCAGCACCGTGGCGGCTCTCTCGACCGTTTACCCGGATGCCCGCAGGGTGCTCGATCCGGAGGTGCGCGAGTTGCAGATCCGCCGGCTGATCGGCAAGGTTCCGACCATTGCGGCGTATGCTTACCGGCACAGCCTTGGCTATCCCTACATTTATCCCGACAACGATCTGAACTACACCGAGAACTTCATGAACATGCTGTGGCGCATGGTCGAACCGAAGTACCGCGCCAATCCTGTTTTGGCACGCGCGCTGGATATCCTCTTCATCCTGCACGCCGATCATGAACAAAATTGCAGCGCCAACGTCATGCGCGCGGTCGGCAGTTCGCAAGCGGATCCGTTCGTTTGCACGGCCGCCGCTGCCGCCGCTCTCTCGGGTCCGTTGCATGGCGGGGCCAACGAAGAAGTGCTGAAAATGCTCGACGAAATCGGATCGAAGGACAATGTCCGCGGATACGTCGAAAAAGTCAAAGCAGGCCACGGAAAGCTCATGGGCTTCGGTCATCGCATCTACAAGAACTACGATCCGCGCGCCCGCATTATCAAGTGGGCAGCCGACCAAGTGTTCGTGGCCACCGGCAGGAATCCCAAGCTGGATATTGCTCTCGAACTCGAGAAGATCGCACTGGAGGACGAGTACTTCATCAAGCGGAAGCTTTATCCCAACGTGGACTTCTACTCCGGGATCATTTACCAGGCTCTGGGATTCAAGCCGGAGATGTTCACGGTGCTGTTCGCCATTCCGCGCACCGTCGGCTGGCTGGCCCAGTGGCAGGAAATGCTTGAGGATGCGGAGCAAAAGATTGCGCGGCCTCGGCAAATCTATACGGGCTATGGCGCGCGCGACTTCGTTCCCATCGAAAAGCGCGCGGTTGTGGCGGCCGCGAGCCATTAATATGGCGCGTATTCAAAGAAGGGGATAGCAAAGAAGCGCACTGAACCCAGCTCAATGCAGCGCCCCCCAGCAGCGCCATGGGTGGGGCACCCGGTTGCCCGAGAGCAACCTCTAATTCGGGTGCTCCACCCCAACTTTTTTCCTGGGTTGACCTGTCCGCGAAAGAGCTAACGTTTGTTGCGGCTGATTCCGAACGTAATCCCCCAATTTCTTCACACTGGCCTTTCGGTCAGGTTCTTGAAGAGAAAGTGCCTGTACCATTTCCCGATTGCCTCGTTTCATTGCCACGGCCTACAGTGAGAGTGGGAAGTTCGTTGTATAACCATCATGAGCTCTCCGTCCGGCCGCCGTCCTCCGCAACCGAATTCCTCGCCGCTCGAGGGACTTCCCGATTTTCGCCTTCAGCAGGTAGACGAAAGCTTGCGGCAGCTCGGACGCCGCGAATGGTGGCTTTGGGCTTCGGCTTTCTTTGTCACGCTACTTTCGGCAACAGCTCTCGTGCTTTCCTCCTTCCCTTCTTTCTTCCAACGCCAGCAGCACTTTTACGAAATTCGTTCCGATCAGGCCCGCTGGGGCGTCATGAGCCTCCTACTGCTGTTCAATGGCTGGGCGGTCTACCGGCAGTGGATCTTTCGCCGCATGCACCGGCAACTCACGGGAGCAAGCACCGGCCCGCGCCCGAATCCACTTCAAGCTGATCTCAATGGCTGCGACCCGCAGACTGGCCTGTTCACTCGGGCGTTCGCCGAGGAACAGCTCGGAAAAGAAATTGCGCGCGCGAAGCGGAACAACAGTGCGCTGAGTCTTGCCACCATTCACCTCGACGAATACGATCAACTCAGCACCCGCTACGGGGCGTCGGCGACGGACCTGGCATTGAAGGAACTTGGGCGGCGCCTGAAGAGGTCTTGCCGCGGGTCAGACTTTGCCGTGCGTCTGGCAAAAGAGGATTTCCTGCTGGTGCTGCCGGAATGCGGACTGGGGGAAGTCAAGCTGGTGCTGAATCGCCTGGGCGCTTTGGAGATGAATTGCGCGGGGCGAAAAGTGAATCTCGCCTACACCACGGGCTGGGTGGACTATCAGCCGGGGGACGGGCCCTCCGATTTGCTCCATCGCGCGATGGAGATTCTGCATTTGTATGAGAACGCCGCGCAAGCCAGCTTCTCGACGACTCCCGCGCCGCACTAATTTTCTTTTCTTCGCGTAGAAAGAATCCCTGGAGTCAGGCGTCTCCATTCGATTCCTGCTTGTTGGCTGTGGGTTCTTCAGCCTGACCTCTTGGGATTCTTGCGCGTTTCTTTGCCCGTGGAAAAGGGTTTGGGCCCTTTCGGATCAAATCGAGCTTCTGCCGCTTTGAAGGGCGGGGCACCGCACTTCTGTTGCTGTGTCTGCCGGGTTTTCCAAGGCCGAATCACCAGGGGATGATGAGGTCTATCCATGCCCGCCTCCCTTCTTATTTCAGTTTACTCCTACATTCTGTCGAGGGCGCGGTGAACCTAGCTTGGAAGCGTGGCGCGATAGTTTTCTCGAAAATCTGCTGGTGTTCAGGAACGCTTCTCCAGAAAAACGGGCACCACGATGCATTTTTTCGATTGTTCATATCGAAAAGGTTTGCCGGCAAGCCTGCACATCCGGCCGTGCGAAGCTCTCGCGTCTGGCAAGAACTCAGCATTATATCGATTCAATGGCTTTTGTGTTTACGTCCCTCTTGGGGTCTTGCTGTGGAGTCGCGGCTCAAGAACGAGCCGCTCCCTCATGCGCGCGTCTCTCCGGTTTGTCGCGCCGATGCCGATATGCTAGGCTTCTGTTGCGAAAAAAGACCGGCCTGGCGCGGCGCATTCCCGTGCGACGCGGGTATTTTCATCCCGCTCCCTCCCCAGCGAGAGATTTCTGCCCAAGGCGCAACTCTCTCCGGGAAGAGCCCAATCTCCGGTAAATACCATCGAGAATTCGCCGGCGCTTCCGCTGCGAGCCACCCCCGGCTGTTGGGAGCCCGGGGCGAGAGCGACGTTTTTCCTGCTGTCCCAGAAAGGGAGTCGAGCAAGCCCATGCCCGCTCAACAAGCAGCCTCGAAAACGGAAACAGAGCCGGTCGAAATCAAGCTGGCTCATTCTCCGGATTCAGACGATGCCTTCATGTTTTATGCGTTGGCGACTCACAAATTGCCAACTCCCGGTTACAAATACACGCACGCCCTATCCGATATCCAGTCGCTCAACGAAGCCGCACTGACAGAAACATACGACGTCACGGCCGTCAGCTTTGCGGCGTATCCCTCGCTGCGTGACAAGTACATCCTGCTGGATTGTGGCGCGAGTTTTGGCGAAGGCTATGGCCCGATTGTCGTCTCGACCAAACCGCTAAAGCCCAGCGAACTTGGCGGGAAGCGCATTGCGGTTCCTGGACTGAAGACTTCGGCGTACCTCACGCTGAAGCTGTTCGAAAGCAAGTTCGAGCCGGTGGTCATGCCCTTCGACAAAATCATCGACGCTGTACAGAACAATCTTGTCGAGGCGGGCCTTCTGATTCACGAAGGCCAGCTCTTCTTTCCCGCAAAAGGCCTGCACCGCGTGATCGATCTTGGCATCTGGTGGCAGGAACAAACCCGCCTGCCTCTTCCTCTTGGCGGTAACGCGGTGCGCCGGGCGCTGGGACCAAACCTCGGCCGTCAAATCGCCAAGACGATTCGCGACAGCGTTGCCTACGGCCTGGAACACCGCGAGGAAGCTTTGAACTACGCCATGCAGTTCGCACGCGAGATGGACACGGAGTTGGCCGACAAATTTGTCGGCATGTACGTCAACAAGTGGACTCTCGGGTACGGCGAGAAGGGCAAGCAAGCCGTCCAGGAGTTGATTCTGCGTGGCACTCAGGCTGGGCTTCTGCCGGGCCCGCCGAGCGTCGAGTTTCTTAGCGAATCCTAAGAATAGCTGCCCTCTATTTCCCGAAAAAATGGCTAAAGCATCGGCAAATTTTGCCGATATGCCTTTTGTAAGGTTCCGGTCAAACGATGGGAGTTCGCGATTCGCCCCGACCTCTCATGTCCCATCCGCCGAAGGGTGCTCCGCCACAGGTGCGGACGGAGGGAGAGAATGGAAATCACAGGTATCGTTACTCTCGCGTCGCGGCTTCTCAACAAGGATTCGAAAGAGGGGCAGGATTCCTCCGGCTCAGCAAAACAAGCGAAGAAAGCCAGCACCGGGGTGGAGACGCAACAACTCGAAGACCAATTCACTCCTTCCGTGCAGTACGAGGCGGACGCCGGGCTGTTTCAGGTGCCGGGCCACAGCGTTGTCTGGGGTGCGCCGGGTCCTTTGCCATCTGGCTCGGTGTTGCGCAACGCAGAGCAAGGCGGAGCTTCCAAGGCCGCGGCCTTTTTCCAGGAGGCGGCACCACAAGCCGCGACAGAAGCAGCAGCACAGCCTATTGCGCAAGCCAAGGCTGCGGGCGCGTAAGTCCCGGAATCGAATTGAGCGCACGAGGGATACTCGGGGGTAGCGGCACCATCCGGGCCGCACGTTACTGGTCACACGCAAGAAGCGGCTATTCATAAGCCCGCCAACGAGCAGAAAAGACGTGTGCCCAAGCGTGCGTTTGCGATGGCTTGACGGGCGCGGTCATCGAGGGTCTAATCTGTGGCCCGATGGGCTCCGATCTGCCTCCGCGGTTCCAATCACAAGCCAACTCGAGCAGGAGCAAATTACTGCACGTGTGCGAAGGACACTCCTCTCCAACGAAATGCTTTTGCAGAGGGAAGCACCGGAGATGAGCACGCGCGGGATTTCGGTGCCGGCGACAAGGGTCCTGGAGATCTTCTTGCTTGCGATGACGCTGGGTGCCTGCCGCCAACGCGCTAAAGATCCGGTGACGTTGAGTTATGTCCGCCTGGGCTGGTCCCAACCCGACGAACTGCCGACCGCGGAGCTCTTATCAGAGCAGTTTACGCGTGAAACGGGCATCCGCCTCAGGCCCATCCCCGTTCCCGAGAACACTCTCGACCAATTGGGACTCTCCCGAAGACTCCTGGAGGGCGCCTCAGGCCCCGACGTCCTGGGCGTTGACGTAATCTGGTCCGCGGTTCTGCAAGACAATCTGCTCGATCTGCAAAACTATGTAGAGCCGGAAATCTCCTTGCTGCAGCCGCAATTGGTGTCCAGCTATGCCGTGGATGGGAAGCTCGGGGCCATTCCGTATCAGGTTCAGATTGGTGTTCTCGAGTATCGAACCGACCTTCTCCGCAAATACGGCTATGACCATCCTCCAAGGACCTGGGACGAACTCGAGCGCATGGCCGAACGCATCCAGACCGGCGAGCGCGCCAGAGGCGACAAAGATTTCTGGGGTTACGTCTGGCAGGGCGCAGCCGGCGAAGGTTTGACCTGCAATGCCTTGGAATGGCAGGCCTCTGAAGGAGGCGGAAAGATCATCGAAG
>Ga0187802_10000336_pt1 | contig 11310 bp, 8 predicted proteins | sample NC_wetland_sal_i_FD_130584 | JGI IMG/M metagenome (GOLD analysis project Ga0187802, IMG submission 130584) | Wetland sediment microbial communities from Neuse River Estuary, North Carolina, USA - Control_2 | ecosystem: Environmental > Aquatic > Freshwater > Wetlands > Sediment | place: USA... | reverse complement strand
GGGGTGGGCTACGCGGAGCTGACTCCGGACTCGATGGTGGTCTGCGACCTGGCCGGCACCCCGATGGAAGGCGAGCTGCTCCCGTCCAGCGACACCGCCTCGCACGCCTACATCTACCGGCACATGCCGGACGTGGGCGGGGTCGTGCACACCCATTCCCGGTACGCGACCGTCTGGGCCGCCCGCGGCGAGCCGATACCTTGCGTGCTGACCGCAATGGCCGACGAGTTCGGCGGCGAGATACCGCTCGGGCCGTTCGCGCCGATCGGTGGCGAGGAGATCGGCCACGCCGTGGTCGCGACCCTGTCGGGCCACCGCTCCCCGGCCGTCCTGCTGCGCAACCACGGGGTGTTCACCGTGGGCACCACCCCGCGCGACGCGGTGAAAGCGGCGGTGATGTGCGAGGACGTGGCCTGCACGGTCCATCTGGCCAGCCTGCGGGGTCAGGTGACCCCGCTGCCGCCCGAGCAGATCGACGCCTTGTACCGGCGATACCAGAACGAGTACGGCCAGCGCTGAACCCATTGGGAGGCTGTGAATGCCCGAGCGGAAGCCCCGGATCGGAATCCTCGGCATCATGCAGGATCTGTACGACGACATGATCCCTGGCATCGCCCGCCGTCAGGAGGGGTACGCCGCCGAGCTGGCCGCCAGCCTGGCCGGGGTCGGCGAGTTCATCCCCGGCCAGGTCGTGAAGTACCGCGAAGACGCCGAGCGGGTCATGCGCGAGTTCGAGAACTCCGATCTCGACGGCGTGCTCGTGGCGATGCTGACCTACGGGCCGGCCATGCGGGTCGCGCGGCTGCTGGCCGAGTCCCGGCTGCCCATCTGCCTGGCCAACATCCAGCCCGAGCCCGCGGTTACCCCCGCGTGGGACATGGCGGACATGACCTACAACCAGGGCGTGCACGGCGCGCAGGACACGGCCAACGCCATGGTCCGCGCCGGGCGGGCGTTCTGCGTGCTGACCGACGACTGGCGCAGCGAGGCGTTCGGGGCCGGCGTGGGCCGCTGGGCGCGAGCCGCCGCAGCGGTGACCGCGTGGAGGTCGCTTAAGGTCGCGCTGGTCGGCTACGCGATGAACGACATGGGCGACATCCGGGTGGACGAGAGCGCGCTGATCCGCAGCCTCGGCCCGCAGATCCGCGCCGTGGCCCCCGGCGACCTGTACCGCGGCATGCTCGCGGTCACCGACGCCCAGGTGGCCGGGGTGATTGCGTTCGAGGACGCCAGGTTCGAGATCGACCCGGCCCTGTCGGCGGGCGAGCGCGCCGACCACGCGCGGATGCAGGTAGCGATCAAGACCATCCTGGACCGGGGCGGCTACGGCGCGTACACCGCGCACTTCGACGCGATCGGCGAGGACGGCCGGTTCTCCCGGCTGCCGCTCGCAGCCGCCTCCACGCTGATGGCCGAGGGCTACGGCTACGCCGCCGAGGGCGACGTGCTGACCGCCTGCCTGGTCTCCGCCGGTCACACGCTGATCGGCAACGCCCACTTCACCGAGATGTACGCGATGGACTTCCCCTCCGACTCGGTCCTGATGAGCCACATGGGCGAGGGCAACTGGAAGATAGCCCGTTCCGACCGGCCGGTGCGGCTGATCAAGCGCCCGCTCGGCATCGGCCGCCTGGCTGACCCGCCGACCTTCCTGTTCCAGTACCAGCCGGGCCCGGCCACGCTGGCGACCCTGGTATCTCTCGAGGGCGAGCGGTTCCGGCTGGTGGTGGCCGAGGGCGAGAATCTGGACAGCCAGCCCCTGCCCGCGCTGGAGATGCCCTACGGCCAGTTCCGGCCTGCCTCGGGACTGCGCTCATGCCTGAACGGGTGGCTGACGGCGGGTGGGCCGCACCATGAGGTGATGAACCTCGGCCACCACGCCGCGTCCTGGCGCGTGTTCTGCCAGCTCGCCGGCCTTGAATTCGTGCAGGTGTAAAGCTCGCGGCCCGAGCCACGGCGAAACATCCGGCATGATGTGAGGATGTCGAGCTCACGCCGGGGCGGTCGCCCTGCCCGGGGTCGCGCTGCCCGGGGCCGCCCCGGCACGGCGGCGGCCCTGACGGCCGGCCTGGCCGCCCTGCTCGCGGTCAGCGCCTGCACCTCGCCGAGTTCCGCGGCCTCGTCAGCGACGACGTCAGCCACGGCCGCCAGCACCGCGTCGGACTCAGCTGGCGGGCCGAGCCCAGCGGGCCCGATCGTCCCCACGGCCAGCACGCTGCACTGGCACGCCTGCTCCGGCGAGCTGAGCCTGCTCCGGGTGCCCGACTGCACGATGTTGAGCGTCCCGCTTAACTACGCCGACCCGGGCGGCAGGCACATCAGCCTGGCGCTGGACATGATCCCCGCCAGCGCCCCGCCGAGCCGGCAGCAGGGGATCCTGCTGGTCAACCCGGGCGGCCCCGGCGCCAGCGGGCTGACCCTCGCGGTGGCCGTGGCGCAGGGCCTGGCCGGGGGCGTGGCCGCGGACTACGACATCGTGGGCTTCGACCCGCGCGGCGTCGGGTCGTCGGTGCCCGCGCTGAGCTGCGATCAGAGCTTCTTCGTCGGCGCGCGCCCGAACTACATCCCGGCCAACGCCACCGCCGAGCAGGTGCAGACCAGCCTGGCCCGGCTGTACGCCGACGGCTGCGAGCAGAAGTTCGGCTGGCTGCTGCCCTACATGACCACCGAGGACTCCGCGCGCGACCTGGACTCCATCCGCGCGGCGTTCGGCGTATCGAAGATCAACTACTACGCCTTCTCCTACGGCACCTACCTCGGCCAGGTGTACGCGACCCTGTTCCCCTCGCGGGTCCGCCGCATGGTGCTCGACAGCACCGTCGACCCGACCGGGGCGTGGTACGCCGACAACATCAAGCAGGATTATGCGTTCGACCAGCGCCAGGACGCGTTCTACGCCTGGATGGCCCGCTACGACGCGGCCCTTCACCTCGGCGGGACCGCCGCGAGCGTGCGGGCCGCCTACTACCGGGCCCGCAGCCGGCTGGCGGCGGACCCGCTCAACGGCCAGCTCGGCCCGGACGAGCTCGACGACACGTTCGTGGCCGGGGGCTACAACGACGGGCTGTGGCCGAACCTGGCCCAGGCGCTGTCCCTGTACGTCAATTTCGGGCAGGGTGCCGACCTGATCGCCCAGTACCAGGCCCACGGCCTCACGAACGAGAACGGGTTCGCCGTCTACCACGCGGTGGAATGCTCGGACGTCAACTGGCCGCGCAGCTGGGCCTACTGGAGCTCCGATACTCAGATGGTCAACCAGGCGGCTCCCTTCGAGGCGTGGCCGAACGCCTGGTTCAACGCCGCGTGCGCGTTCTGGCCGGTGCGCGGCCCGGCCACGCCGCTGCCGATCCGCGGGTCCGGGCTGCCCGGCATCTTGATGCTGCAGGGCACGCTCGACGCGGCCACGCCGTACGCGGGCGCGCAGGACGCGCACCGGCTGCTCCCGTCCGCGCGGATGGTCGTCGTGACCGGCAGCGGCGTCCACGGCCAGTCGCTCAATAACCCCCCCGATACCTGCGTCCAGAACTACCTGAACGCTTACCTCGCCACCGGCGCCCTGCCCAACGCCCCCGGCCTGGTCAACGCCACCTGCCCCGCCGTCCCCCTGCCGGCCATGGCACCCTAGGCACCCCGCGACCCAAGAACCCACGGTGGTTTCTGGGGGTTCATATAGGCTGACGTTATGTTGCGGGTGAAGCCGCCCCGGTCTGCCTCGGTGCGTCTGCTCGATGAGCGGGACCGCGGCGCCGTCCTGGCCATCTGCGACCGCGACCCGGTGACGAACGTCTTCGTGAGCTCGCGCGTCCGGGCCCTCGGCGTGGACCCCGGCCGGCTCGGCGCCCAGATGTGGGGTCACGGGCCGGGCGGGCACCTGGAGTCGCTGTGCTATTCCGGCGCCAACCTGGTCCCCGTCGCGGCCACCCCGGACGCGGTGGTCGCCTTCGCCGACCGGGCCCTGCGCCAGGGACGCCGGTGCTCGTCCGTGGTCGGGCCGGCCGCCGAGGTCCAGGCGCTGTGGGCCCTGCTGCGGCCGCAGTGGGGGCCAGCCAGGGAGGTCCGGCCCGTCCAGCCGGTCATGGTCACCGCGGGGCCGCCGCGCATCGCCCCCGATCCCCTGGTCCGCCGGGTGCGGCCGGACGAGTTCGACATCCTCTGGCCCGCCTCGGTGGCCATGTTCACCGAGGAGGTGGGCGTCTCGCCGACCTCCGGGGACGGCGGCGCCTCCTACCGCGCGCGGGTTCAGCAGCTCATCCGGGCCGGGCGGGCGTTCGCCAGGATCGAGGACGGGCGGGTGATCTTCAAGGCCGAGATCGGCGCGGTCACCCCGCAGGCGTGCCAGGTGCAGGGCGTCTGGGTGCGACCGGAGTACCGCGGCCGCGGCCTGGCCGCCCCCGGCATGGCCGCGGTCGTCGTCGAGGCGTCACGGTCGTTCGCCCCGCTGGTGTCGCTCTACGTCAACGACTACAACGCGCCGGCGCGGGCCGCCTACCTGCGAGCCGGCTTCGTCGAGACCAGCCGCTTCATGTCGGTACTGTTCTAGCCCGCGGCGGATGGCCGAAGCCCGCTAGTCGCGGTCGCGGATCTTGCGCAGGTAGTCGACGATCGGCTGGAACGCGTCGCTGATCTCATCGAGCTGACGCGGCGTCAGCCGGTCGATGAAGTGCCGGCGGACGTGGTCCACGTGGTCCGGCGCGACCTTCTCGATGGTCGCCATGCCGTCCTTCGTCAGCACGGCGAACGTGCCGCGCTTGTCGCCCTCGCACTCCTCCCGGCGGACCAGGTCGCGGGCCTCCATGCGCGAGATCTGGTGCGAGAGCCGGCTCCGGGACTGACTGGTGGCGTCGGCCAGATCGGTCATCCTGAGCCGGTGTTCCGGCGCCTCGGACAGCTCGACCAAGATCTCGTAGTCGTGCCCCGATAGCCCGTGTACGTTCAGGTCCCGGTCGAGCTGGCGCATCAGCAACTGGGACAGGTGCACGGTGGCTCGCCACGCCTGCTGTTCCTCATCGCTCAGCCAGTTCGGGCGACCGTCGGTACCGGGCATACCATGCAATCTACCCTGGTCCGGCGGCCGCGGCGACTGTGTTTCTGCTGGCCGAACGCGCCCCGCCGACCCGGCGGCCCGGAGCCGCGGTCCGCGCCGCGCGCCGGGCGTGGCACGATCGAACTGTGCGGAAGGACGAGGGGGCGGCGACCACCAGCGCCGAGTTGCGCGCCCACAATCTCGCGCGGCTGCTGCGCGCCATCCACGACGGCGGCGGCCGGCTCACCCGGGCCGAGCTCACCAGGCAGCTCAGCCTGGCCCGGGGAACCGCCACCGTGCTGGTCAGGGACCTGGCCGGGCGCCGTCTCATCGAAGAGCTGAGCGGGATGGCCGACGCGACCGTCCAGCGCACGCGGGGCCGCCCGACCGGAGTGCCGTCCTCGCACCCGGAGGGGCCGGTCGCGCTCGCCGTCGACCTGCGGGACGATTCGTATACCGTCGCCGCCTTCGAGCTCACCGGGCGCTGCACGGTCCTGCACCGCCAGGAGCGCGACGCCGGCTCCGGCGCCGGGGTGCTCTCCGACGTCGCGGAGCAGCTGCGGGCGGCCGGCCGTCGCTTCGCCGGGCGCGTGGTCGGCGTCGGCGTCGCGGTGCCCTCTCCGGTCAACGGCGGCGCCATGGTGCAGCCGACGCTGCCGGACTGGCAGGACATCGACGTGGCCGCGGCGCTCGGCCTCGGTCACGCCCCGGGCCCGGTGCTGGCGGGCAACGACGCCACGCTGGCCGGGCTGGCCGAGGCCCGCCGGGGGGCGCTGCGCGGCGTATCGGTGGCCCTGCACCTGCACGTCGCGACCGGCATCGGCGGGGTGCTGCTCTCCGGCGGCCTGCCGGCGACCGGCGCGCACGGCTCGGCCGGCGAGTTCGGGCACATGCCGCTGACGGGCGGCGAGGAACGCTGCCGGTGCGGCTGCGTCGGGTGCTGGGAGCTCGACGCGGGCGCCCGCGGGCTGCTGCGGGCCGCCGGCCAGGCGGAGCAAGGGGACCGGGTGCTCCAGGCCGAGCAGATCATCGCCGCGGCCGCCACCGACCGCAGCGCCGGCCGGGCCCTGGCGCACGTCGCCAAGGCGCTCGGCCGCGGCATCGGCTCGCTGGTCAACGCCCTGGACCCGGAGGCCGTCGGCCTGTCGGGCCTGGCCGCCCGGGTGTACGACGCCGCCCCTGACCTGGTCACGGCCGGGTACCTGTCCACCCTCATGCGCTTCCGCCGCGACTCACCGCCCGCGCTGCTGCCGTCCACCCTCGGCGGCATCAGCGCGCTGACCGGCGCCTCGGAACTCGTCTTCGACGCCTTCCTCACCGCGCGCGGCCTGGGCGCCTGGCCGGCCCCCGAGCAGAAAACCGCGTGACTTCTCGGCCTCGACCTGGTAGGTTCCCGTCCTCGTGGCCGCGTCACAAACACACAATCAATATCCCGAACGGCCTTCCGAGGACCCCGTCCTCACCACCGAGCGCTACGAGTTGCAGCGCTCCCGCGAGTACCTCCACCTGATGCGCGAGGACGTCCTGTCCCTGCGGGCGATGGGCGGGGACCCGGTCTCCGAGGAGTACCTCAAGGCCGACCTGTACCACCGGGCCGAGGCGCTGAAGGACATCCCCGACGCGCCCCTGTTCTTCGGCCGCCTCGACTACGCCGGGCAGTCGGACCCGGACGACACCGACGACGACGGCGTAGCCGGGCACAGCTTCCACATCGGCCGCCGTCACGTGCACGCCCCCGACGGCACGCCCGCGGTGATCGACTGGCGGGCGCCGGTGTCCAGGCCGTTCTACCGGGCCAGCGGGGCCGACCCGATGGACCTCGCGCTGCGTAGGCGCTTCGGGTTCTCCGGCGGCGAGCTGACCGCTTATGAGGACGAGTTCTTCACCCCCGGGCACACCGCACCGCCCGCCACCGGCGCCCAGCCCAGCCGGATCCTGCTCGAGGAGATCGAGCGCCCCCGGTCGGGGCCGATGCGGGACATCGTCGCCACCATCCAGCCGGACCAGGACGACATCGTGCGGGCCGACGCGGCCCAGACGGTCTGCGTCCAGGGTGCGCCGGGTACCGGTAAGACGGCCGTCGGGTTGCACCGGGTCGCCTACCTCCTGTACGCCTACCGGGAGCAGGTCCGCAGGCGCGGGGTGGTCATGGTCGGGCCGAACCGGGCCTTCCTCTCCTACATCCGCAACGTCCTGCCCGCGCTCGGGGAGCTCGACGTGACCCAGACCACCGTGGGCGAGCTGATCGCACGGGACGGCCCCCGGGGGCCCGTGGCGATCCGGGCCACCGACTCCGAGGCGGCCGCGGTCGTCAAGGGCGACGCGCGGATGGCCGAAGTCCTCGCCCGCGCGCTCTGGTCCTCGCTGCGCCGGCCGCAGGCGCCGCTGGTGCTGCCCCGCGGGTCCCGCCGGTGGCGCGTGGCGGCCTACGAGCTGGCGGAGCTCGCGGAGGAACTCCGCGTCCGCGGGGTGCGGTATGGCGCGGCCCGCGAGCTGCTCGAGCACCGGATCGCGCACGTGATCCTGACCCAGATGGAGGCGGCCGGAGAGGCGTGTGACGACCGGACGCACGAGTCGGTCCGGCGGTCCCGGGTCGTCCGCGCGGCGGTGGACGCGATGTGGCCGAAGGTCGATCCGGTCCGGCTGGTGTTCGGCCTGCTGTCGTCCGCCGAGGCCCTGGCGGCGGCCGCCGCGGGGGTGCTCACCCCAGGCGAACAGGAGCTGATCCTGTGGTCGCCCGCCCCGCGCGGCCCCGGCTCGGCGTCCTGGTCACCGGCCGACGCCGTGCTCATCGACGAGGCGCGCGACCTGATCACGCGGACCCCCAGCCTGGCCCACGTGGTGGTGGACGAGGCGCAGGACCTGTCGCCGATGGAGTGCCGCGCGCTCGGCCGCCGCTGCTCCACCGGTTCGGCCACCGTGCTCGGCGATCTCGCCCAGGGCACCACGCCGTGGGCGGCGTCCTCCTGGGAGTCGCTGCTGTCCAACCTGGGCAAGCCGGATACGGACGTGCGGGAGCTTTCCGTGGGGTACCGCGTGCCCAGGCAGATCCTCGACTACGCGTCCTCGCTGCTCGGCGTCATCGCCCCGGAACTGCGGCCCGCCTCCTCGCTACGGGCCGATCCCGGGTCGCTGGAGATCGTCGGGGTCCCGGCCGCCAAGCTCGGCCCGGCCCTGGTGACGGCCTGCGCCCAGGCCTGCGCCAGGCCCGGGTCGGTGGCCGTGATCGCCGCCGACCCGCAGATCAGGTCCCTGGCGGGCGTGCTCGACGGCGCGGGCGTCGAGCACGGCGCGCCCGGTACGGACGCGCGCCTCACGCTGGTGCCGGTGACGCTGGCCAAGGGTCTTGAATTCGATCACGTCATCGTGGTCGAGCCCGCGCGCATCGCCCGCGCCGAAGCCCGCGGCTTGCAGCGGCTGTACGTGGCGCTGACCCGGGCCGTATCCCAGCTGACCGTCCTGCACGCCGAGCCCCTGCCGGCGCCGCTCCCCGGACGACCGCGCTCGTGATCGCCCGTTCTCCCTGCCCATCGCCCGGACGGCGCCGCGCCCCACCAGGATGACCGCGTTCATGATCGTCTGTCCGGTTTTAATGCATCATTAGTGAACCAATCCCCGGCCCGGAGCGTCTGCATGGGTAGGGAAAAGGCGGTTGTGCCCGCGGATCTCCCGAGCTGCGACTTTCCCGATGTCCGTTGCGCGGCTTGCGCCGCGGAGGCATCCTGTAAGTCGCGACAACGTTAAGTTTTCGGTTGATTGCGAGAGGTAACAACGGTGATGGGGATGGAAGCCAGAGGGACCCGCGATCCTCAGCGGTCCAAGGGGGCGGACCAGATGCAGGCGGTTTACCTGGAGAAGCTGGCCGATGAGCTGTCTCACCGGGGGCTTGAGGCCTGGTTGATGGAAACGCCTGGGCGCATGCCCAGCTTGTACGTGACGAACCCGGGCGCGCGGGCGCTCGAGGAGACTGTGTACGCCGGTTGCGGTAAGGATGGCATCTGGTGGTTCTGGTGGTCGTGGGCGGAGCGGATCGCCGTAGCCGACGACCTTGACCTCGCCGCCACCACGATCGTGCGCGTCCTTGCCTCCCACCGCCCCGAGGACTGAGCGTCCGGCCCGCCTCACCATCCCCTCGTGATGTGATGGGCGGATGGACCTGTGCGCCACCCCGGCGGTCGATCTCGCCCGGCTGATCCGGTCCCGTGAGCTGTCCGCCGCCGAGTTGCTCGCCGCCGTGCTGGCCAGGATCGAGGCCGTCAACCCCGCGGTCAACGCGATCGTGACGCTCGCCCCCGAACAGGCCTCCGCAGCGGCGGCGGAACTAGACTCGCTGGCGGCGCGCGGGGAGTTCCGCGGGCCGCTGCACGGACTGCCGATCGCGGTGAAGGACCTCGCCGAGACGGCCGGGATCAGGACCACGTTCGGCTCGCCGATCTTCGCCTCGTACGTGCCATCGTTCGACGCGCCGCACGTGGCGCTGCTCAAGCAGGCCGGGGCGGTGGTGGTCGGGAAGACCAACACGCCCGAGTTCGGCGCCGGAGCCCAGACGTTCAACCCGGTCTTCGGGCCCACCCGCAACCCATTCGACACCCGGCTGACCCCCGGCGGCAGCAGCGGCGGCGCCGCCGCGGCCGTCGCCACCGGGATGGTCCCGTTCGCCGACGGTTCCGACCTCGCGTCCAGCGTCAGGAACCCCGCGGCCTTCTGCGGCCTGGTCGGGCTGCGGACCACGCCGGGGCTGATCCCGGACGAGGCGTTCGAATCCCTCTCGGTGATCGGCCCCCTCGCCCGCAGCGCGCCGGACGCCGCGCTGCTGCTCGCCGGGATGTGCGGACGCGATCCCGGGCTGCCGCTCGCGCGGCCCGACCGGCCCGCCGATTTCCTCGACCTGCGCCCCGCGTCGCTGCGCGGCGTGCGGGTGGCGTGGACGTTCGACCTCGGCGACCTGCCCGTGCAACCCGAGGTCCGTTCGGTGCTCGGCTCGATGCGAGCGCGGCTGGAGCAGGCCGGGTGCGCGGTGGCCGAGGCGGCGCCGGACCTGTCGGACGCGGACGAGGTCTTCCAGGTCCTGCGGGCCGCGTTGCTCGTCAACCTGGCCCCGCTGCTGCGCGCCCATCGCGAGCAGGTCAAGCCCACCCTGGCCTGGAACATCGAGAAGGGCCTCGCGCTGACCGGCGAGCAGATCGCCGCCGCGCGGGCCGGCCACGCCGCGATTTTCCAGCGGGTCAAGTCCTTCCTGGCCGATGGTTCCTTTGAGGTCCTGGCCCTGCCCACCGTCCAGGTGGTTCCCTTTCCGGTCGAGACCGAATGGGTGGCGGAGATCAACGGGGAGCCCATGACTACCTACATCGACTGGATGCGGTCCTGCTCGCGGATCACGGTCAGCGCGCACCCGGCCGTTTCGGTGCCGGCCGGCCTGACCGCGGCCGGCCTGCCGGTCGGGCTCCAGCTGGTCGGCCGTTACGGCGGCGACCGCCGGCTGCTCGAGCTGGCGGCCGGGATCATGGCCCTGGACGGCGGGTAATCCCGGCTGGCCCGCGGGCCGGGCGGGGAGCAGCGCGCTGGCCGGCAGGCCCGGAAACGCCTCGGTACTGCCCCGCCAGTACGCGGCGCGCTCCGCGGACTCCTGCATGGCCAGCGCGCCGAACCCGCGCAGGCCGGGGTCGCTGACCGCGACCAGGCCCAGGTAAGCCCGGGTCACGCCGTCTTCGAGGTAAGCCGCGAGCGCCGTCGCCGACGCCGCGTCGTGCACCGCGAACGGGAGCCGGTAGAAGGCCTGCGCGGCCGCCGGCACCGCGCCGAGCCGCGAGATCAGGCCGGCCAGCGTGTCACGGGCCCGGTTGTGCCCGGTCCAGTCCTGCTCGGCGGCCGCGAGCCGGCTTCCCGCCAGGTGGGCGCCGGCCACCCCGTAGCCGAAGATGGCCGCGTCCTCGGCCGCGAGCACGGCCTGCAGCGCGGGCAACGCCCCGGGCACGGCTCCCATCGGCTTGCCCTATCCGCCCAAGGCCGCCACGTGCGTGGCGTGACTGGCCGCAATGCTCGCGAATAGCTGCGCGAGCGCAGGTTCCGCGGCACCAAGCCGCCGCACCAGGTTCGCCGCGGATTCCCGCTCCGCGGCTTGCAGCTGTGCTAGCCCGGGGGGACGACCCCCGGGAGCCCCCCGATCCTGGGGGGGAACCGTCCCCCCCAGACCCCCGCGGCCCCCCTGGCCCGGCGCCGATGACAGGGGCGAGGGCAAGACGAGCCTCGCCGACAGTTGCGCGAGATGCTGTTCGTGCTGGCCGAGC
>Ga0187802_10000335_pt1 | contig 11318 bp, 7 predicted proteins | sample NC_wetland_sal_i_FD_130584 | JGI IMG/M metagenome (GOLD analysis project Ga0187802, IMG submission 130584) | Wetland sediment microbial communities from Neuse River Estuary, North Carolina, USA - Control_2 | ecosystem: Environmental > Aquatic > Freshwater > Wetlands > Sediment | place: USA... | reverse complement strand
GTGTATCAGAAGTGACTTTCTGTATTCCGAGGTGCGGGGCGGTTGACGCTCCGCACTTCGGCTTCATTTTGGCGATCCGTAGACAACGCACGACCACCGCGAGACAACCTTGTCTCGAACGCGCTATCCTGCAAACAGAAGTCTTGCAGGCCCAGTGGAGATGGTGCAGCGCTTCCTGGTTGATCTACACATAGAAATGGAACAAGTATGAAACTTCAACGATCCTCCACCGTTCTCGTCCTTTTCGCAGCGACTTTCACTGCCAGCGTCCCAGCCTGGGGCGTGAGCAAGGAGATGGTGCAGCTGCAAACCCAGGTGCAGGCATTGCAGGATCAAATGACGCACATGCAACAGTCCTTTGACGAACGCATGGGCGTCATGAAAAACCTGATGGACCAGAACACCGACAGCATGAACAAAGTGACGGCAGCCATTACGGCTCTTCAGGGCAGCCTGGAGAAGCTGCAGAACGACAATGGCGCGAAGGTAGACCAGCTGTCAGGACAAATCCAGGCCCTCAACGACTCTCTGGACGAACTCAAAGCCCGGCTGGCAAAGGTCAGCAAACAATTGGAAGACGTGCAGGCCGCTCAGCAGAACCAAGCCGCAGCCCAAGCGGCGCAACAGGCCCAGCAGCAGGCCCTGGCGCAGGCCCCGCCGCCAGACGTGCTCTATAACAACGCTCTGCGCGACTACAATGCCGGCAAGAATGACCTGGCCACGCAGGAGTTCTCCGATTACATTCGCTTCTACCCTACGACTGACTTGGCCGGAAATGCGTATTTCTATCTGGCAGAGATCAACTTCAAGCAAGGAAACTATCAGGCGGCGGTCAAGAACTACGAGCAGGTGCTGCAGAATTTCCCCACCGGCAACAAGGCTCCATCATCCGATTTGAAGAAGGGGTTGGCGCTGCTTGAACTGGGGCAGCAGGATGATGGGATTGCTGAACTGCGGCACGTGATCCAGCGTTATCCGCGAACCAACGAAGCTCTCCAGGCCCGAGAGCGGCTCCGCAAGCTGGGAGTCTCCGCCAGCGCCACCAGCGCACGACAGTGATCAGGAAACCCTAGCCCTTAAGCTCCAGGGCCATGCCGGTGTGGACGATGGTGCTTAGCGCGGTGCGGTTTGTGACGACGGGTCCGAGGATGTGAACTGACCCGCTGAATGCGCGCTACACTGGGTGTCTCGGGAGGCATTGCCGGCGCTGGCGTTGCCTGTCCAGAAACCGTTAGAGCAAACAGCAGAACCATCCACATCACGATCAACTTCATACCCACTCCTGCATATCTGGTTGCGACTTACTTATATACAACCTTACATACAACAGAAACCTGATTGTATTTCAACTGTTTCAGAGTACGCTAATGGCAGGCGGGGTTCGGCCTCGCCCATCACGGAGATATTCTATGTCAGATACGAAGGATCAGGACCGATTCAAAGGTGCATTGGAGCAGGAGGAAAAAGATCAGCATGGCAACACATCAATGCAGGGACAGCTCGGGCATCGGGATCAGGATCCGATGCTGAAAGCCGCCGACACCGACTTTCCCGAGCCGGGAGCAAGCCCTGAGCACACGGGTGAACCGGAAGCCGACCGCCGGCGCCGGGATGTCGCGTAACTGTAAACGATGGATCAAAACCAAGCCCTCTTTCGCGGAGGGCTTTTTCGCAACCTAAGGCACCGGTCTTGGCGGCCGGAATCCATTGACATTCTCCGGGGGAGGACAGAGACTACCTGCTCAGTCCCTCTGCGTTGGAGTCCCTCGATGTACTGGATGATTACCAACCGTAACCTTGAGGCTGGCGGCTTCGGGTCCGATTTCGCCGACCTGACTTACTGGAAGAGTATCGCCGCCGATCCCAACGATCTGGTCAACTTCGCCGCATGGCAACAACTTGCCCCAGAAGCCTTTCAAGCTGCCCTGGTACAGGTGGCCGATTCTTTTCCGCATCCTCTGGTCACGCCGAGTGAAGATCAGAAACATGTGAATATTTTTGTCCACGGTTTCGACAACAGCTGGTCGTCAGCGGCTCAGCGTTACGGAAAAATCGTCAGCAATCTCTTCAGCGGGCCGAATTCCATGGGAGAATGCATTCTCTTTAACTGGCCGTCCAAGGGTTCGGTCGCCGAATACCTCCCTGACCGCTCAGAAGCGCGGCAATCCGCCGACGACTTCGCCGAGGTGCTGAGTGATCTGTATGACTGGATGAGCGCGAAGCAAGCGATGGCAGCGAAAAACCCTGCTGACGCCTGCAAAGCCACGACTTCGTTGATCGCGCACAGCATGGGAAACTACGTGCTGGAGGACGCCATGAACGTGGTTTGGACGCGAAAAAACCGCCCTTTGCTGATGAGCCTGATGAACCAGGTCGTTATGGTGGCGGCGGATGTGGATAACGACATTTTCAGTTCGGGCGACGCGGTAACGCATGGCGACGGCGAAGGCATCGCCAATTTATGGTATCGGGTAACGGCTCTGTACACCGGAAGAGACTCGGTGCTGGGCATGTCCGCGGGGTTGAAGCACTTTGGCAAGCGGCGATTGGGGCGGAGCGGTCTGGACCGGACTTGTCCGGTTCCTGACAATGTTTGGGATATCGATTGTTCTACGCTACTTGCGCCAAACCTGAACGGCGTGCAGATCCATGGGGCATATTTCGATGAGCTGACATGTTATGCCCTGATGCGTTCCCTGTTGCAGGGAACCGACCGCAGCGTGCTCCTGGCGAGTGAAGCCATGCCAGACGCGTTACCGAGAACTCAGTAGCACCTAGCGCAGCTCTTCCATGACCTGCTCGAGCGCTTCCCTTCCCGGGCGGGTGACTGATTCCGGCAGCGTGGTCAGCGGCTCGTCGGTCACGTTCAGGAGATCCATAAAGGTGGGCGCCGTAGGGTTCACATAGAACACGCCGGTGAGCACTTCACCTTTCTCGTGGGCTTCGTGCAGGCGGGAAATAGATCGGATGCGATCGGTGGGATCGTAGTCCTCTTCCAGCTTGGTCAGCCGCAGACGCGAGCCGTCATGCATAGTGACTTCCACCGTCGCTCCCGGATCATAGTCCACGTTGATCTCTTCAAATGCCGGAACAAAGCTAATGTCCTGGATGGGTTCCTCGTGGTCCTTCATGTATTTGTAGGACTTGGTCGAGCCTTCGTGATCGTTGAAGGTCACGCAGGGCGAAACCACATCGAGCATGACCGTGCCGCGGTGAGCAATGGCAGCCTTCAACATGCTGTGCAGCTGCTTCTTGTCGCCGGAGAATGACCGGCCTACGAAAGTAGCGCCCAGGGTGATGGCCATGGCGCAGGTGTCGATGGGTGGAAGATCGTTGATCACGCCGGTTTTCAGCTTGGATCCCAAGTCCGCCGTGGCGGAAAACTGGCCCTTGGTGAGCCCGTAGACGCCGTTGTCCTCGATGATGTAAATGATGGGCAGATTGCGCCGCATCAGGTGGACAAATTGTCCGACGCCGATGGAAGCGGTATCGCCGTCACCACTGACGCCGAGCGCGATCAGCTTATGATTAGCCAGCACCGCTCCGGTGGCGACCGAGGGCATGCGGCCATGCACGGCGTTGAGGCTGTGCGACCGGCTCATGAAATAGGCCGGGCTCTTGGAGGAGCAGCCGATCCCGCTGGGCTTGATCACGCGCTCAGGCGGGACACCCATTTCGTACATCGCGTCGATGATGCGTTCGGAAATCGCGTTGTGGCCGCAGCCGGCGCACAGCGTAGTCTTGCCGCCGCGGTAATCCAGCACCGTCAGGCCGATGCGATTGGTCTTGGGCGCGGGCACGCTGGTTGGTGTCGTCGCCATCTTACTTCCCCTCCATGCTCATGAGTTCGTCGGTTACGGAGCGCGCGTCCAGCGGCAGCCCGTGAATGTGCGCGATGCTGCGTAACCGAGTTACCAGCTCCGGTCTGATATCCAGCTTCAGCAAGCTGAGCATCTGCGCGTCGCGGTTCTGCTCCACGACATAAACGCGGTCGTGCTTCTCGATGAAATCGTGCACCTCGCGGGTGAAGGGATAGGCGCGCAGGCGGATGTAGTCGGTTTCGATGTTGTACTCGTTCCGCAGTTGATCGCGCGACTCGAGGATGGCCCAATGAGAAGTCCCGTAGGCGAGGATGCCGATTTTGGTCTTTCCCGTGGTAATGACTTCCGGCCGGGGCACAAAAGAGCGAGCGGTTTCGAACTTCTTGTTGATGCGTTCCATATTGCGCTCGAAATCGTCGGGACGCTCGCTGTACTGCGACTTCTCATTGTGTCCGCTGCCGCGTGCGAAGTAGGCCGCCGCAGGATGATCGGTACCGGGCAGGGTACGGTAGCCGATGCCGTCACCGTCCGAATCTTTGTAGCGGGCAAAACCGCCGAGGCGTTCCAGATCGTGCTTGGAAAGCACCTTGCCACGCTTGATCGGAGTAGTGGGATATTGGAACGGCTCCGACATCCAGTTGTTCATGCCCAGATCGAGGTCGGACATCACGAATACCAGAGTCTGGAAGTGCTCGGCGAGATTGAAGGCATCCTGCGCCATGTCGAAGCATTCGGCAACCGAGCACGGGATCAGCATGATGTGTTTGGTATCGCCGTGCGAGAGGAACGCAGTCGAAAGAATGTCGCCCTGGGAAGTGCGCGTGGGAAGGCCGGTGGAAGGACCGACGCGCTGAATGTCCCAGACCACGCCCGGAATCTCCGCGTAGTAAGACAGTCCGGCAAACTCGGCCATAAGCGAGATGCCGGGACCAGCGGTGGCCGTCATGGAACGTGCACCCGCCCAGCCGGCACCGAGTACCATGCCAATGGCGGCCAACTCGTCCTCGGCTTGAACCACGGCAAACGTCGCCTTGCCGTCCGGGCCGATGCGATACTCCTTCATGTAATCGATCAGGGTTTCGACCAGCGATGACGAAGGCGTGATCGGATACCACGTCACCACCGTAACTCCGGCGAACATGCAGCCCAAGGCGGCTGCGGAGTTGCCGTCGATGATGATCTTTCCCGCCGTTTTGTCCATGCGCTGGATGAAGTAGGGATCCTGCTTGGTAAGACTGGCTGCGGCGTAGTCGAATCCGGCCTTGGCGGCGGCGAAGTTCAAGTTGGCCGCTTTGACTTTGGTGGCGAACTGCTTGCGGATCGCCTTCTCGACCTCGGCCATGTCAATCTCGAGTAACTTGGCCACCACCCCAACGTAAATCATGTTCTTGACCAGCTTGCGCAATTTGGCCTCGGGACAGACCGGAGCGACAAGCTTGTCAAAGGGTACGGAATAGAAAACCAGATCGTTGCGCAGCTTGTTGAGGTTTAAAGGTTCGTCATAAAGTACGCTTGCGCCGGGCGCGAGTGACAGGACGTCTTCCTGCGCCGTCTCCACGTTCATGGCGATCACGAAGTCGATTTCCTTCTTGCGCGCGATGTACCCATCTTTATTGGCACGGATGGTGTACCAGGTGGGCAGACCGGCAATGTTCGACGGAAACAGGTTCTTGCCGGAAACGGGAACCCCCATCTGGAAGATGCTGCGCAGGAGCACGGTGTTCGAGCTCTGGGAGCCTGAACCATTCACCGTCGCAACCTGGATACTCATGTTGTTGACGACGCGCTTTTGCTCCCCATGCCCGGCGGCATCGCGGAGCGCTACATCGGTTGTGGCCATTCCCCTAATCCTTCCTTTGACTGGAGCGGCAATCACCCGCTCGTGACACTGTGGAGTAATGAGGCGTACCGCTTATTATACGGCACCGATGGTGTGGACAAACAGGCACGGAACGAGGGATTCAAGTACTAATGTACCTTGTTTCGCACTAGCCCGACACGGAGGAACCGCGCCGAGAAAGACGCTCCAGATTATATCGTGAAACGACTTATTTTGCTCGCGAGCAACTCAGGCCGACCACGCCCTTCCCAAAACCATTGATGAGACCAGTTCCGGCTTCTGCGCGGCTACTCCGCTCGGAAGAATTGCGCCATGTTGCGGAACTTGTTGTATCGGGAGGCGACTAATTCGGGAACCGGAAGTTTCTTGAGTTCCGCGAAATGCTTCTGCAGGACGGAATCCAGCAGGTTGGCTGCTGCCTGGTGGTCACGGTGGGCGCCGCCTTCGGGCTCGGCAACAATCTCATCGACCAGACCCATTCGAGACAGATCGATTGGGGTGATTCCCAGAGCTTCTGCCGCGACTTCCCGCTTGCCGGCATCACGCCACATAATCGAAGCGCACCCCTCGGGCGAAATCACGGAGTAGATCGCGTTCTCCATGATCAGGACGCGATCCGCTACCGCAATCGCCAGCGCTCCGCCACTTCCGCCCTCGCCCGTAATCACCGTGATGATGGGAACTCGCAGGCGTGCCATTTCCCTCAAATTACGGGCGATTGCCTCCGCCTGTCCGCGTTCTTCGGCTCCCAGTCCGGGATAGGCGCCGGGTGTATCTACGAAGGTGAAAACCGGTCGGCCGAATTTCTCGGCGAATTTCATCGCCCGCAGGGCCTTGCGATAGCCCTCCGGATTCGACATGCCGAAGTTTCTGTACACTTTTTGCTTGGTGTCACGCGCCTTCTGCTGTCCCAGCACCAGAACTTCTTCGCCATGAAACCGCGCCATGCCGCAGACGATGGCAGGATCATCGGCGAAACCCCGGTCGCCGTGAATTTCACTCCAGTCGGTGAAGATATGCTCCACATAATCGAGTGTGTACGGACGCTGGGGATGCCGCGCCAACTCGGTCTTCACCCAAGCCGCGGATTTCACAGTGACCTGGCTCCGCAAGGCATGAATGCGGTCATGAAGCTGGCGAATTTGACCGCGGACATCCTCGTCCTGCCCGGGCAAGGATTGCAGCCGTTCGAGCTGCTGCTCGATTTTCTCCAGCTCCTGCTGGGCTTTCCCTTGCACTTCCATCTTTCGGGCATCCCCATTCGTGGGAAGCCATCGGGACTCGACCATCGACAGAAGGAACTCAGCGCCATTCAGGGCAAGCATGGCCTCGCTGCTAGCATCCTCCGATGACTTGGGAACAATTTTTCTGGAAATAGAAGCTCTCATCCGCTGTTAAATTTCAGTCGATGACCCTGACTGCCCCGCGACCGCACAGTTCTTCCACGCGGGCCATGAAATTGCGGTCTGGTTGGACATTATAGCCCTCCGCTTCCATCACTACCATGAAATCGTCCGCGCGCTCCACATCGAAGAGCACCTTGGCCTCTCCTTTGCAGCGGGTAAACAGAGCGTAAAGCTCGTCTATGGCTGCTTCGCTGGTGGCTTGCGCGGGAATGCGGATGCGCAGGGAGCGCGGCAGCGGGACCTTGGCTTCTTCGAGCGGAAGAATATCGTTCACCGTGAGTTTGGGGTTGGCGCCTTCTTCAATGCGCAACCCACCACGCACCAGAACCGGAACTTCCAGTTTCACCTTGTCGCTGAGCTTGCGGTAGGCTTCTGGGAAGACGATCATCTCGACCGAACCTTGCATATCCTCAAGCGTACCCTGGGCGTAAAAGTCGCCCTTTTTCGACTTCAAGACGCGCAGGTTCGTGATCATGCCCGCCGTGGTGATGCTTTCATCTTTGCCGGTCGAAGACTTGACGGCCGCAATCTCCGACGTACTGAGTGCCCGCAGGTCCTGCAGTTTATCGCTGTACTTCTCAAGCGGATGACCGGTGATGAAGAATCCAAGAATCTCTTTCTCGGCGGCCAGACGGGTGTGTTCATCCCAATCGGGTGTTTCCGGGAGCCGGTCATTTTCCGCCTGAGACTCCTCCTGTTGGAAGACACCGAACAGACCGTGTTGGCCGGACTCCGCATCGCGCTGGGTTTTCAAGGCACGGTCAATAGCCTTATCCAGAACCGCCATCAATTGCGCACGGCGACCGAACGCATCCAGGGCGCCGCTCTTCACCAGCGATTCCAGAACGCGCTTGTTCAGCAGCCGCAAATCGACCTTCTCACAGAACTCGTAAAGGGAGCGATAGCGGCCCAGCTGTTTGCGACCCGCAACGATCGATTCGATGGCGTTGTGGCCAACGTTCTTCACCGCGGCCAGGCCGAACCGGATGGCTTTCCCGTGCGGCGTAAAGTTGGCGTCGCTCACATTGATGTCGGGAGGTTCCACCGCAATTTCCATCTCCCGGCATTCGTTGATGTACTTCACCACGTCATCAGTATTTCCGGTCACGGAGGTCAGCAACGCCGCCATGAACTCCACCGGATAGTGCGTCTTGAGATAGGCGGTGTGGTAGGCCAGCAGCGCATACGCCGCCGAATGTGCTTTGGGAAAACCGTAGGCGGCAAACTGCTCCATCAGGTCGAAGACCTTTTCGATCTTTTTGTGGGGATATCCACGGTGCACGGCGCCGTTTACGAAGCGTTCCCGCTGCGCCGCCATCTCGGAGGCAATCTTCTTTCCCATGGCGCGCCGCAGAACATCCGCTTCGCCCATGGAGTATCCCGCCAGCTGGTTGGCGATCCGCATCACCTGTTCTTGGTAGACGATCACTCCCTGGGTCTCGTCGAGGATGTCCTTCAGCTCGGGCAGCTCATATTCGATCTTCTTGCGTCCGTGCTTGCGGTCTATGAAGTCATCAATCATTCCGCCCTGGATCGGCCCCGGACGATAGAGCGCATTCAAGGCGGTGAGGTCGTCGATGGAGTTCGGCTTGTAGCGGCGCAGCACATCCCGCATGCCGTGCGATTCAAACTGGAACACGCCCGAAGTCAATGCCCGGTGAAACACCCTTTCGTAGGTTTCCTGATTATCCAGAGGAATATCGTGCAGTCCAATCGTTTCTCCCCCGGTCTGAGCGATCAGCTTCAGGGTGTCGTCGAGAATGGTGAGGGTGGTGAGCCCGAGAAAGTCCATTTTCAACAAGCCCATCTTCTCGATAGCAACCATGTCAAAAGCGGTGACAATTTCGTCGTTCTTGGTCCGGTACAGGGGCACCAGTTCGGTAAGCGGCCGGGGAGAAATCACGACGCCGGCAGCGTGCACGCCCGCGTTGCGCACCAAGCCTTCCAGCTTGCGCGCGGTATTGATGAGCTCGCGAACCTGGGTGTCGCTTTCGTAGGCTTGTTGCAAAGCCGGGGAATCCTTGATGGCTTGCTCCAGCTTGATATTGAGCGTGGTGGGCACCATTTTTGCGATGCGATCCACGTCCGCGTAGGGCATGTCCATGGCGCGTCCGACATCCTTAATCGCGGCCTTGGCCGCCATGGTGCCGAAGGTGATGATCTGCGCCACGTTCTCCCGACCGTATTTCTGGGTGACGTAGGCAATCACTTCGTCGCGCCGGTTCATGCAAAAGTCGATGTCAATATCCGGCATGGAAATGCGTTCGGGATTCAGGAAGCGTTCGAAGAACAGCTCGTGCTGCAAAGGATCGAGATCCGTGATACCCAGCGAGTACGACACCAGCGAGCCGGCTGCCGATCCACGGCCCGGTCCTACGGGAATGTTGCGTTCTTTGGCATAGCGGATGAAATCCCACACGATCAGGAAATAGCCGGAAAATTTCATCTGCTGAATGGTGGCAAGTTCCCGCGCCAGCCGCTGCTCATATTCGGGGAGTGCGTGCCGGAGTCGGCCCTGCTCGTGGGCGACGCGCAGAACCTCCATGCGGCGGGCAAAGCCTTCGCGCGTCACCTGCTCGAAGTAGCTATCCAGCGTGAACCCCTCGGGCACGTCGAAATGCGGAAAAGGATTGCTGACCTTCTCCAGGCGCATGTTGCAGCGTTCCGCGATCGCCAGGGTGCGCGAGAGAACGTCTGGAGCGTCCTTGAAGACGCGGTACATTTCGTCGTGGCTCTTGACGTAGAACTGGGTGCCCTGGAACTTCATGCGGTTGGTGTCCTGGATGGACTTGCCGGTCTGGATGCAGACCATCACATCCTGGGCGTGGGCGTCATCTTCGCAGAGATAGTGGCTGTCATTGGTGGCAACCAAAGGCAGGCCCAGTTCCTTCTCCAGCCGGAAGAGATCGGGATGGATGCGGTGCTCCATCTCCAAACCCTGATCCTGAATCTCAAGGAAGAAATTGTCCTTGCCGAACAGATCGCTGTAGGAGGCCGCGGCGCTGCGGGCCGCGTCGTATTTCCCTTCCATCAGGAATTCGGCTACCTCGCCCTTCAAGCAGCCGGACAGGCCAATCAATCCCTTGCTGTGCTCCGCGAGAAATTTCTTGCTCACGCGTGGTTTGTAGTAGAAACCGTGTAGCGAAGCCTCGGAGGTGATTTTTGCCAGGTTGCGATAACCCTCCTCGTTCTCCGCCAGAACCAGCAGATGGTTGTAGGTGTCGTTGTCGGGAGGGGTGCGCTGGATGTCGTGGTCATCCTTCTTACAGATGTAAAGTTCACAGCCGACGATGGGCTTGATTCCCGCTTTGTGCGCCGCGTTCACAAAGTGCACCGCGCCGAAAATGTTGCCGTGATCGGTCATGGCGACCGCCGGCATACCCAGCTGCTTGACGTGCTGGCAAAGCTGTTCCACGTCACAAGCTCCGTCAAGCATGGAATAGTCAGTGTGGAGATGTAGGTGAACGAATTGGGACATGGGGGCTCTGGCTTAATTTTACTTGAATCATTGTAAGCGGAATTCGCGACGCCCAGCCGGGAACAAATATCCACAGGCTGTGGGTCTCACGGCGTTGGAGACAGCGTGAGCTTGGGATTACCGCGGGATCTGGAAGTCGACGCCACGGTCCTCGTTGCCTTTCTTGGTGGCGGGAAGATCGAGTTCAGCCAGCGTGATTCTCTTGGTCCGGTCCTCGGTGAAAACCCAAAGCGTTTGCCCCACGATGGCGTAGTTTCGGATTTCCTCGGTGTGCTGGTCGCGAAACACCAGCCGCGTCATATCGGCATCTGTCAACACGCGCACCGCGGGTTGTGGGGGATTTGAACTTCTTGCCTGCCGTTCTTCGCGCAGTCGGGCAACTTCGTCGTTCAGGCGATCGATCTCGGCCTGCTGCTGTTGTTGGGCGTCGTTCTGGTGAGCGTAATCGTCGGCAGAGTAATTGTCACTCGGATAATAGTACGGTGAATCGTAGCCGTAGTCGTCATAGCCGTAGTCGCCGTACCAGCCCCACCACGGATAACTGTAGCCATACCCGTAGCCGTAATACCCGGGGTGGTAGCGATGATGGAAGAATGGCCGCCCCGGGAAAAATCCCGGCCGAGGGCCGAATGGACGTCCATGGAAAGCCGGTCCTGCGCGCATGCCGCCGCGAGGAAAGCCTCCGAAACTTCGGCCTCCGGTCGCAGGGCCGCGCATGCCGCCGATTGCGCCATGGGAGCCGAAGCTGGCGTGGCCGCCACCACCGCCGAACC
>Ga0187802_10000333_pt1 | contig 11346 bp, 12 predicted proteins | sample NC_wetland_sal_i_FD_130584 | JGI IMG/M metagenome (GOLD analysis project Ga0187802, IMG submission 130584) | Wetland sediment microbial communities from Neuse River Estuary, North Carolina, USA - Control_2 | ecosystem: Environmental > Aquatic > Freshwater > Wetlands > Sediment | place: USA... | reverse complement strand
TACCGCGGGTTCGCCGTCCGCGCCCACCACGCCGCGGGCCTGGCCGCGCTCGCCGAAGGCGACTACATCACCGCCCACGCTCAGCTCGGCCAGCTGTTCGGCGGCGACGGGACGCCGCTGCACCACCACGTCTCCTACCTCGGCATCGCCGACTACGCGGCCGCGGCCGTCCGCGCGGAGCGTTCCCACGAGGCCCGGACCGTGGTCGAACGCGCCATGGCCCGGGTGGATCCGGCCCCGGGCCCGCGGCTGGAGCAGCTTGCGGCCCGCGCCCGCGGCCTGCTCGCCGAGCCTGCGGACGGCGGGGATCACTTCGCGGTCGCCCTGTCCCGTCCGGCCGGAGAGGCCTGGCCGTTCGAACGGGCCCAGCTCCAGCTGGACTACGGGGAATGGCTGCGCCGACAACGCCGGATCAACGAGGCCAAACAGGTCCTGGCCACGGCGCTCGAGGCGTTCCGCCGCCTCGGCGCCGCACCGTGGGCCCGGCGCGCCGAGGCCGAACTGCGCGCCAGCGGCGTGACCGCGCAGGCCGCGCCTACGGTGCCGGGCGCGCTCGCCGAGCTCACCCCGCAGCAGCGCGAGATCGTGATCCTGGCCAGCCAGGGCCTGACCAACGGCGAGATCGCCGACCGGCTGTTCCTGTCTCCCCGCACCGTCGCGTCCCACCTGTACCGCTCCTACCCCAAGCTCGGCATCGCGGGCCGCCACCAGCTACGCGACCTGGTCGACCGAGCCAGGACGTAAGCGTGGACGGCCCGCGTACTGGATGCGGTTGGCCTGGATCAGCCCGGCGTCGATGGCCGCCTGCTCGTCCGCTTCGCTGGTGCCGGCCAGGTCCATGAAGAAATAGGGGCCGTACGTGACGGGTTCGGAGTCGAACCTCGGGCCGAGGGCGGCCAGGATGTCCTGGCCGGAGTGGAGGCCTTCCGCCTGCGCCCAGGACCGTAGGTAGTCGGCCCAGGGCAGGCCGGACTCGCGCCACGCCTCGCGCCGGTGCTGCAGCCAGGAGTGGTCCTCGCCGGGCTCGGGCAGCCCGGCCTGGTGCTCGCCGGGCTCGGGCAGGCGGGCCTGGTGCTCGCCGGGCTCGGGCAGGCGGGCGAAGCACCAGCGGGCGGTGGCCTCGTCGAAGCGCTCGTGCGCCCATTCCACGATCACCACCCTGCCGTCGGGGACGAGCAGGGCTTTCACCTGGTCCAGCACCACGGCCAGGTCGGCGACGTGGTGCAGCGACGTGGACGCCACGATGGCGTCCACCGGGCCGGGCGCCTCGTACGACTCGAACTCGAGCTGGCGGTAGGAGGGTCCCGCCGGCGCTTCGGGATCGATCCCGGTCGCCAGGTATCCGGCCGACTCCAGCATCGGGACGAAGCCGCCCAGCCGTCCGCAGCCGATCTCGACGACCCGGGCCGGGGCGGCCGGGAGATGCATCAGGACGAAGGGCCAGTTCGCGGCCAGCCAGCGCTCATCGGAGGTCATGGTGAGCCAGCCTAGGCCGCGCGGCTGACCAGCAGGCCGCCGCGCTAGAGTCGGCGGCATGCGATTTGCGACGATCCGGACTCAGCAAGGGACGACCGCGGCACGGCTGGACGGGGATGAGCTCATCCCGCTGGCCTGCGCCGACGTGGGCGAGATGCTCGCGGCCGGGGGGTCGGTCGCCGAGCGGGAGCGGCCGTTGACGGTGCCGGTGGCGGAGGCGGACTTCGCTCCGGTGGTGCCGCGGCCGAGCAAGGTGATCTGCGTGGGGCTGAACTACCGCGCGCACATCCTGGAGACCGGGCGCGAGCTGCCCCAGTACCCGACGCTGTTCGCCAAGTTCGCCGACTCGCTCATGGGGGCCCGCGACGAGCTCGTGCTGCCTTCGGTAAGCGAGCGGGTCGACTGGGAGGCCGAGCTCGGCGTCATCATCGGCCGGCCGCTGTACCGGGCCACGCCGGCCGAGGCCGCGGCGGGTATCGCCGGGTACACGGTGGTCAACGACGTGTCGATGCGGGACTGGCAGCGGCGCACCCTGCAGTGGCTAGCGGGCAAGATGTTCGAGCACTCGACGCCGGCCGGCCCGTACCTGGTCACGCCGGATGAGGTCGGGAACGCCGAGGACCTCGAGATCGGCTGCGAGGTCGACGGGGTGGTGATGCAGCAGTCCCGGACCTCGGACCTGCTGTTCAGCCCGGCAGACATTGCCTCGTACGCGAGCCAGGTGATCACCCTGAGGCCGGGTGACCTGATCGTCACCGGCACGCCCGGCGGGGTCGGGGACGCCAGGAAGCCGCCGGTCTACCTGCGTTCGGGCCAGACGCTGCGCACCTGGATCGAAGGGCTCGGCGAGTGCCAGAACTACTGCGTCGAGGAGGAGAAGGCCGGATAGGGCCGACTTCGAAAGGTCCGGCGGCGATCGCGGGGCCATCGCGCTTCAGCTGATCGCCCGGATTACGGGCGGGGACCAAGCACCGCCGAGGACCTGCGGCGCGGGGTCGTACACGCGCAGCACGAGGCTGAACGCGCCCGTGGGGGCCGGCAGCCAGTTCACGTCCGTCTGGGTAGGACGGCTGGCCGCCATGACGATGGTGAGTGAGCCGTCGGCACCTCGGATGAGGCCGGGTGTTTCGTTTCCGATGGAGTAGCGGTCGATCGGGTTGGCCACCAGGAACCCTGCGGCGTTATAGAGCGTGATCGACCAGAAGCCGTCGGATCCATGGGGCGGAAGGTCCCCGGCGGGGAACCGGATCTCGTAGCTGCCGGTTCCGGCCAGCGCAGTCGTGGTCGTCCCTGACCGGGCGCGGCTGGCCTTGAAGTAGACGGCCTGGGTCGGGACCTGCAGACCGGGCTCCCCCTCGGCCAGGCGGGCGCGGTCCAGGTAGTCGGTCCCGTACGATCCCGCCGCGGCCCCCCGGGCATATCCGGTCCAGATCGTGGCTGAGCCTGCACCGGCCGCTCCGGCCAGAAGGCTGGCCCCGAGCCTCAGAGCCCCGAGATAGTCGGCCGCGTTACCTGGGCTGGTGGTTCCAGGAGTCCGTCCCGGGCCGATGCCGGCCGCAGCCATGGCCTGGACGACCGGGCCGTCGGCGGCTTCGGGTGGATCGGCGGCCATGTCTTTTCCGAGATCGCCCAGGAACCCGAGCGACGTCGATGATGGCAGGGCCGGTGCCGGACAGGCGAGAGTGCTTGGCCCGCCGGCCGTCCCCGAGCCGTGGCCGGACAGCGCGGTGAGCGAGTACTGCGCTTCCAGCACCACGGCCCCAGGGAGGTCAGCTGGCCCCTTCACCTGGGTACGTCCGAGCAGCCACGCATCGGGCGTGGGGACATCGATCCGGACGGCACCCGCTGGGATGACGCCATGCCAGCCGGGACCGACGAAGGCGTAGGTGCCGCCATGGCCGCCGTCGGTCAGCACGCCGACATCAGCGATCGTGTTGGTGTACATGTCGAGCAGCTGGAAATCGACGTAGCGTCCGCTGATCGAGGGCATGCTGAGCAGCTGCGGCCCGGCGCGCAGGTCGAGAAACGCAGTCGAGTAGAGCGTGTCGTCGTTCGGGTAGGCCACCGAGGCCGATTCCGGGCCAGCCAGCTTCACCGCGTTGTCCAGGACGTTCACCCTCAATAGGCAGGCCAGTTGATCCCGCAGATTGCTCACGATCACCAGGGGCAGGCCCCAGACCTCGGCGTCGACGGTGCCCGCGCACAACGTGAGGTCGGACGCGCCTGCCCTCCGACAGGCAGCGCTCGCCGCGTCCAGCAGCGCAGGGTGGGCACTGACCGGACCCGGCGGCTCGATGAACTTGGCTGCGGGGACCGACGTCCCGGCCGTCGAAGTCCCGCGGCTGGCCGTCTTAGACGGTCCCGACGTGCACCCCACCAAGACCAGGGACACGATAATTAGGATGGCGCCGATGCGGCGCTCGGGTCGGCGACGGCCTTGCCGGGCAGGCCGCCAGGCGCGATCGGTGAAGGCAACGGCGATACCCACTCCGGTATCCTGTCAGACGCGCACCGACGTCGAGGCCGAGGCGATGGCCAGGGTCAGGGGCCCGGGTTCCCGGCAGCCAGCAGCCGCTGGCCGAGGGCGCGCGCGGCCTCTTGAAGTTCGGGGCACCTGATGATCCGGTACGAAGCCGGGATCGCCGCGAGTTGCCTGGTGTACCACATCGGGTCGCTGGTGCTGCCGGTCAGTCGGGTGCCCTGGGCATCGAGCGGCTCAAGCCGCCCGAGGGCGCGGGGCACCCAGCGCGTCAGGGTTTCCACGGGCGCGTCGATGATGACCTCTACGTCGTATTCCCATCCGGCGGCGAGATGTTCCTCCAGGATGGCCACGGGGTCCAGGTCGGCGGGCGGGCTGAAGTGGTCCTCGAGGAGTTCTACCGCACCGACCCGGTCGATCCGGTAGGCCCGCCGGGGCTGGCCTGGATCAACTCAAGGGCCAGCAGCGCCCGCGCCGTCGGGCTCGCGTCGAGCTTCACCGTGTCTCCCCAGTGGAGGAAGCAGAAAGTTCACAAACGGAGTCTAACTCGGAGCCGAGCGCAATCCGGACGTGGATCGTCCGCTATTGCGTGTACCGTGCCTGCCATGGCTATCGCACGCTTCCCGAGCATCGTCATCGACTGCCCCGACCCGGCCGCTCTCGCCACCTTCTACGGCGCCATGCTGGACTGGAAGACCGAGGTCCGAGCCGACTGGGCCGAGGTCCGCGCGGACTACGGCCAGTGCATCGGCTTCCAGCAGGTGCAGGACTACTCCCCGCCGAGATGGCCGGGGCAGCAGGTGCCTCAGCAGTTGCATCTCGACGTGATGGTCGACGACCTTGACACCGCCGAGGCGGCCGTGATCGATCTCGGCGCGACCAAGCACGAGCACCAGCCCGGCACCTCATTCCGGGTGTTCCTCGACCCAGCCGGGCATCCGTTCTGCCTGTGCGTGGAGTAACCCCGGCGACGCGAGGCTCGTCAGCTGGATGGTGCTCGCACCAAGGGTCGTTCGGCTAAAGATTATTCTTCGGCGGAGCCGGTGGCGAGCTCGGTGACTACGTCCAGGTGTCCGAGGTGCCTGGCGTACTCCTGGAGCAGGTGGAACAGGACGCGCTCGAGGGTGGCGGGGTCGGCGCCGTCCCAGCGGGGGCCCGGCTGGCCCACGTCGGACAGGTCGTGGGACTCGATGATTGCTCGGCTGCGGGCCGCCTGGCTGGACAGGTCGGCCAGGAGGGTGTCGAGGGTCTCGCCGGGGTCGACGTGCCAGCGGCCGCCCGCGCGGTCACCCCACGGGTCGCCGACGTCACGGCCCTCGAAGCCCCACTCCAGCCAGCGCAGCTCGACGAAGCGCAGGTGCTTGAGCAACTCGAGCGGCGTCCAGCCGGACGGCAGGGCGCTGGTGGTGAGATCGTTCGGGGGCAGGGCCCTGAGCTTGGCGGCCAGCCGGGCCCTGAAGTAGTCGAGGTAGCGCAGGAACACCTCGGTACGCGAACTCGCCGGGGTGGTCGGCTCGGGGAACGGCTCGGTCAAGCCGTCATCCCGAGACGGGCACGATGTGCCAGAGGCCGCCGTTGAGGTTGAGGTTGTTGCCGCTGTCCTGGCCGGGCGCGCTGTCGCCGACGTACGTGTACAGCGGGTGCCCGTCGTAGGTGGCCTGGAGCCCGCCGCCGTTCCTGGTGATCGTGCCGAGCCTGCCGGTGACGCCCGGCCCGGCCGACGGGTCGCCGAGCGCCGGCGGCCAGTAGGCGGCGCAGTCGCCGTAGCAGGCGGACTTGCCCGGGGTGTCGGGGGCGAACCAGTACAGGGTGAGGCCCTTGGCGTCGGTGAGCACGGTCTGCCCGCCGATGTGCGTGACCTTCAGGACGTCCGGGCCGGTCGCGACGGGCGGCGTCTTCGGTGCGGCGACGGCCGCGCCGAGCAGCGCGAACGCCACCACCGAGGCGACGGCGACGGCCGGGACCAGGCGCCGGCCGAGGTCCAGTGCCCGCGGCAGACCGGGCGCCGCGGCGATGGCCAGCGCGGCGAACGCGGCCACGTCGATGATCCCGGACACGATCCCGGCGGTCGTGCGGACTTCGGTGAAGCCGAACAGCCCGAACCACAGCGACAGCAGGTACCCGCCGAGCACGCTCACCGCGAACCCGGCGCCCGCCGCGGCGGCCAGCCAGTTCCCGGTCAGCGGGATCGCGACGGCCAGCGCGAAGGCGGCGATCACCTGCAGCAGGAACAGCCACCCGATGGTCGGGATGGTCCGGTAACCCGTCAGGTAGAGGTCGAGGTGAATGGCTCCCGACGCGATGAGCAAAGCCGCACCGGCGATCCCGAACCAGGATCGCCGGTTGGCTGACGTCCCCTTATGGCTCCCCACGATCTTCACTACGTGCTCACCTGCCAGCCGGTTCAAAGGCATTTGTCAGGCGTCAGCGTAAGCCTTCTCGATCTCGGCGATGTCGAACTTGGTCATGGTGAGCATGGCCCGCGTGACCCGGGCGACTTTCTCCTGGTCAGGGTCCCCGATCATGTCCAGGAAGGCGGCCGGGACGATCTGCCAGCTCAGCCCGTACTTGTCCGACAGCCAGCCGCAGGCGACCTCCTGCCCGCCCTCGGTCAGGCTGCTCCAGTAGTAGTCCACCTCGGCCTGGTCCGCGCAGGGGACGACGATCGAGACGGCCGGGCTGAACGTGTACAGCGGGCCGCCGTTGAGCGCGGGACCGGGGCCGGGGAGTCATCGGTCCGGTGGCGGGGCGGTCAGGCGCGCAGGACGCGGGCGAGCTCGTCGCGGCTGGTCACGCCCAGCTTGCTGTAGACGTTCTGCAGGTGGTTGTCCACGGTACGCACGGACAGGACGAGCTTGGCGGCGATATCGCGGCTCGACGCGCCGGCGGCGGCCATGGCCGCGATCTCCCGCTCGCGCCGGGTCAGCTGATCGAGGCCGGTGCTGCCGCCGAGCGATAGCCCGGGGGTCCTGACGTCCCCGAGCGGGGCGGCCAGTTCGCCGGCGCGCCTGGTGGCGTTGGTCGCCTGCCGGGCGAATCCCTCGTCCCGGTAGCTGGCGGCCGCGGCCAGGTAGGCCTCGGCCGCGAGCAGGTCCGCGCCGAGCGCCTCGAAAGCGTGCGCGGCGGCCTCGAGGTCGTGCCCCTTCCCCCGGACCAGGGCGGCGGCGTGCCTGGCCAGCGCGGCGACGAACTCGCTGTCGGTGACCTCGGCGAGGGTCGCCAGGCGCGGCGCCGCCAGGGCGGGCTGGCCCAGCCGAGATACGTCGTGGAGTAGGCGCGCTTCCGCGATGCGCAGGTTGGCCATGGCCGCTCGCCCCGCGCCGGCGGCCAGGATCTGACTGGCCTGTGACAGCTCCCCGGACGCGGCGGCGACCCAGGCGCGACTTCGTTCGATCAGGTCCGTCTCCCAGATCGCCAGCGGGCCCGCGGGCAGTTCGTCCCGCTCCGCCGCGGCGGCCGCGGCGGCGTCCAGGTGCCCGCGCATCGCCTCGGCGAGCGCCAGCCCGCCCAGGCACCAGCGCAGCGCCGCGGAGTCATGGATCTCGCGGTTGATCGAGGCGGCGTCCAGGAAGGCCCGGGCGGCGTCGGCCAGCCGGCCGCGCTCGATCAAGATCGACCCGGTCAGCATCAGGTGCGTGGCCTGCCCGTCCTGGTCGCCGGCGGCCAGGCTGCCCTCGTAGCCGACGGTGGCGTCCGCCTCAGCCTGGGCGAGTTGGCCGCCGGCGGCGTGGCCCATAACGGCCCCGACGAGCTGCTGCTCAGGCGACGACGGGATGCCGATGGCCCGCCGGTGGGTCTCCAGGCCCGCGTAGGCGACGGAAACCGCCTCCTGGGTCCGGCCCAGCAGGGCCAGGGCGACGGAGGACACGTAGCTGCCCCGGCTCTTTATGCCGTCGTCCTCGCTGGCGAGCAGCGGGCCCGCGGCGGCCAGGGCGCCCTCCGGATCCGCCTCGAGCAGCCTGATCGTGGCCAGGCGGCCGAGCAGTTGCAGGCGGGCGAGGGGGTCGGTGACCACGGCCAGGGCCTCGTCGAGCACCGCGTGGGCGGCCGCCGGATCACCTATCAGGTTGTGCAGGTTGTGGGCCCGGGCGTTGGCGATCCTGGCCAGTTCGGCGTCGGTGCGGCACAGCGCGACCGAGGCGGCGAGCGCGGCCTCGGCCTCGGCGTGCTGGCCGGAACGGAACCTGCACTCCCCCAGCACCAGGCCCGCCTCCGCCCCGCCGCCCGAATCGAGGGCGGCCTGCGCGAGCCGCGCGGCGAGATCGAGGTCGAACATCTCGCTGGCCCGCCGGGCCGCGCGCGTGAGCAGCGCGGCGTCCCCCGGCGCGCCGGAGTCGAGCCGCCAGCGACCCAGGCGCAGCAGATCGTCACGGCGGCGGGCGCCGGTCGCTTCGATGGCGCTGGCCAGCGCGGCCGATACCCGCCGCATCGTCAGGCGGGGCAGGCTCTGGCGCAGCGCCTCACCGTAGACCGGGTGGGCCAGCCGGACCTCGGTCCGCCGCCCGTCCTGGCGGACGACCACCAGCCCCTGGGCTTCGGCATTCTCCAGGCCGGCCGGATCGGTGAGCCGTTCGAGGACCGGCATGCCGAGCGGCTCGCCCGCCGCGAGCAGTTCGATCACCGTGACCGTCTCGGGGCTCAGGCCGGCGAGCCGGGACGCCACCAGTTCCACCAGCCGTCCGGGCGCGGTCAGCGGCTGGCCCAGGTTCCAGATGCCACCGGTCTGGACCAGGGCACCTGACTCGACCGCGCCGATCAGCAGCTCGCGCAGGTACAGGGCGTTGCCCCGGCTGACCTCCCACAGCCGCCTGACGGTGCCCCGGGCGACCGGGCCGCCCAGAACGGTGGTGACCACGGCCTCGGTCCCCGCCTCGTCCCAGCAGTCCAGGTCGATGCGTTCGGCCAGGCCGTCCTTCCACAGCGCGGTCACCGGGTCCGGCGCGGGGCCGGGCGTCCGCACGCTCGCCACCACGCTGCAGCTTCCCTCCTGGACCAGCTGGTGGACCAGGGCCGCCGACCCGTCGTCGAGCAACTGCGCGTCGTCGACGACCAGCAGGAGCTTTCGCTCCGGTCCGGCCCGCTCGAGGATGGCGTCGCCAACCTGACGGAGCAGCCCCAGCAGGTCGCCGGACGACGCCCCGGTTTCGGGCAGGAACCGCGCGAAGGGGCCGAACGGGATCAGGGCCGCCGACCGGGAGGCGACCGCCCGGGCGGTGGCGAAGCCCAGTTCCGCCGCCGACCTGGCCGCCTCGGAGGCCAGGCGGGTCTTGCCCACGCCGGCCTGCCCGGCCAGCACGAACGCGGCCGGTTCCGATCGCTTGAGCTTGGCGAGGATCCGGCCCAGCTCGGCCTCGCGTGACATGAGGGGTATCTCGCCCGTCAGCGCCATCGTCACTGCCCAGAGCTACGCATTCCGGGCGGGTCCCCGCCGGTGGGCCGCCGCTGTGCGGCAGATCTCCAGGGTAGCGCTGGGCGGGTGAGTAGAGGAGGGGGACAGAAATGAGTAGCCCCTACTCAAGCGGTACGCAAGGCGCCTGACTGAACCTGTGTACGAGCGGTCCGGCACGGGCCGCCGCCCAACTAGGAGTGACTGGAATGTTCAGGCAGATCAAGGAGATGAAGGCCATGCTGGAGGGCGCGCCCAACCCGGCGCAGCCGATGGGCCCGCAGTCCTGGCGGCTGGCCGCGACGCAGGCGGTGCGGCAGGCGCAGGCCGACGGCACGAGGACTGGCTATGCCGAGGCGGGTTACGCCCAGGCTGGTGTCGAAGACGAACCGATCGCCGGTGTCTCGCTTGAGCACGGATCCCTGCTCCGGCGAACCGTCATGATCACTGGGATGCGGCAGATCGCGATGGTCAACTTCGACCTGCTGTTTGAGTTCGACTTGACCGTGCTGCCCGACGGGATGCCGGCGTACCCCGCGACGACGCAGCAGCTAGTGGGCCAGCAGGATATGCGGCGGCTGGTGCCCGGCCTCACCCTGGAGGCCACGGTCGACCTGGCGAACTCGGCTGCCATCTGGCTGGACCTGGGCAGCCTGCGGTGACGGCGATGGCGGTGGCGGAGCGGGAACCCCTGGCCGGGCCGCGTTCCGGCAGGCTCCCCCGGACGAGCGCGTGGGAGGCCGAATGCGCCATCACCGAGCTGTATGCGCAGCACTACAAGGCGCTGGTCCAGCTCGCGGCGTTGTGGGTACGGGACGTGGCGACCGCGGAGGAGGTGGTGCAGGACTCGTTCATCGCGATGCACGGCGGATGGCGGCGGCTGCGGGATACCGATAAGGCGCTGCCCTACCTGCGGCAGGCGGTGGTGAACCGGGCCAGGTCGGTGCTGAGGCACCGGGGCGTCGTGGAAAGGATTGTGCTGGATACGCCGCCCGATGTGGTCAGCGCGGAGCACCTGGCGCTGGCCCGGCTCGAGCGGTCCGCGGTGGTGGCCGCGCTGCGCGAGCTGACCGGCCGGCAGCGCGAGGCGATCACGCTGCGGTACTACGCCGGCTTGTCCGAGGGCGAGATCGCGGCCGCCATGAAGGTCACCCGGGGCTCGGTTAAGAGTCACACCTCGCGAGGGATGGCCGCGCTGCGCACCGCGCTGCAGCAGGACTAGTGTTGATCACCGTGACCACTGCCGAACCTCCCGCCACCTCGTTCTTGCACCTCGTCGTCGGTTACGACGGTTCGCCTCCGGCCCGCCGGGCGCTCGATGGCGCGGTCAGGCTGCTCCAGGGCCGGACCGGCAGCATCGAGGTCATCTACATCGCCCACCTGTCCAGCTTGGTCATGCTGTCGGCCGACGCCATCGCCGAGATGGAGCAGGACTTCAGCGAGATCGAGCAGGAGCTTCGTGCCCAGGCCGCCGCGCAGCTGAGCGGCAAGACGGAGGCCTGGAAGTTCCAGCGGCGCCAGGGGATGATCGCCGACGAACTGATCGCGGCGGCGACCGGTCTCCAGGACGCCGGCGGCGCGGGCACGGTGGTGGCGATCGTGGTCGGGAGTTCCTCCCACGCCTCGCACCGGGTGGTCGGCTCGGTGGCGGTCAGCCTGGCCCGCCACTCGCCGGTACCGCTGGTTATCGTCCCGTAGTCCCGTAGCCCGGTCCGGTGACCGCCGGTCCGGTTGGGGCTAGCCGAGACGGTCCGGGTACGGGGCGGCGTTATGCAGCCGGGAACCGCTGAACGCGACGGTCGAGGCGGTGACCTGACGCCAGAACGGCCAGATGGACGGGGTGACGCGAAGCTCGATCCCGGCGCTGGCGTGCCGGGCGAGCAGGTCGCCGACGACCTCGCGCTCGATCGCCTCCACCGGTATATCGGCGACCCAGTACCCGCCCACCACCTCGTGCGGCCGGAACGCCTCGACGGGCAGCCGGTAGGCGTACAGGCGGCCGGCC
>Ga0187802_10000332_pt1 | contig 11355 bp, 11 predicted proteins | sample NC_wetland_sal_i_FD_130584 | JGI IMG/M metagenome (GOLD analysis project Ga0187802, IMG submission 130584) | Wetland sediment microbial communities from Neuse River Estuary, North Carolina, USA - Control_2 | ecosystem: Environmental > Aquatic > Freshwater > Wetlands > Sediment | place: USA... | reverse complement strand
ATTTTCCCCGCTTCCTGGATCAACGCCAATTTCGATGTCTGGATCGGCAACGCCGAAGACGTCGCCGCCTGGGAATTGTTGTGGGACGCGCGCGAGGCCTATGGCCGTGCCGTCGAGGCGCACAAGAAAGGCTGGCAAGACGGGCCGAGCGTCGCCGGACTCAAAAAGGCCGAGGAATCGCTCCTCGCGGCGGAAGGCAGCGATTGGTGCTGGTGGTATGGCCCGGAGCACAGCACGGCAAACGACGCCGAGTTTGACGCGTTGTATCGCAAGCACCTGACCGGAATTTATCTCGCCCTGGGCCAGGTGGCGCCTGAGGAATTAGCAAAGCCCATTAAGAAAAAGCCCGAACGCGCCTACCAGCTGCCGCCGAGCGCGAATTTAAAGATCAAAGTGGACGGCTACGATTCGAGTTACTTCGAATGGCTGGGCGCCGGGGTTTATTCGCCACTTCAGCGTGGCGGCTCCATGCACGGCCGCGTATTTTATCTGAAAGAGTTGCGCTACGGATTCGAGGAGGAACGCTTCGTGGTGCGCGTGGAATGTTTCCCCGATTCGCTGGCGGAACTGGAGGATCCGGAATTTCGCATAATAATTGGCGCCAAAGAGGAGTTGACGGTTGTGGTGAATCTGGATCGCGGGCACCTGAAGGAATTTGCCGTAGAGATGAATCGCGTGTGTCTGTTGAATCCTGACGCCATCGCTGCCGCAGCCTTTCAGCGCACGCTCGAGGTTGCCGTTCTTAAGGATGCCCTGCAATTGAACGGGCTTGCAAAGATAACCCTCGGCGTGGCGCTCTGGCATGGTGGATTACCTATCGATGTAATGCCAGCAGAGGGCGCTGTCGAGGTTCTACTCGGCGAAGAGAACGCTGCCTGGCCCATAGAGTAACCGCAATGATGCAGCGGCCGAACCTTAGCTTGCTTTGACGAAGAAAAGGATCGGTCAAATGTAGTCTGGCTTTTATGCCAGCCTTCGGTTCTGTGTAGTGGCCAGCCGAACGACAGATCGGCCAAGGGGAACAGTCTCCACCAATAACCGTTCGTCTTGCAGATTCGCAAAGATCCCCAGGGGCGCAATCCTCCGCGCCCCCTGTCGGAATTCGTGCTAGTGGTTTAACAACGAGAAACTGGTATTGCCCACCGGCAGTGTAATTGGTATTGGTGATTCCGTGGTGGCAACCGCAGTCAGCGTGTTGGCCTCGTCAACTTGCTTCTTCGTCATGATGCGCGCAAGCTGCTTACGGTGCACCTCCCCAATATGGTCCCCTCCGGCAGCACCTCGGGAATACCAACTGTATGCGGCAACATAGTCGAGCGGTACTCCTTTGCCCAGTTCGTACAAATAGCCGAGGCTCGTTTCCGCTGCCGCCAAATTCTGTTCTGCCGCTAAACGGATCAACCGCGCCGCTTCGGTGTAATCCTGCTGAATCCCGATGCCCGTGAAATAAAAGTACGCCAGATTATTCTCCGCATCCGGAAACCCGGTTTCTGCCGACTTTCGCAGCCAATAAATTGTCTGCCCGTAGTCCCGCGCCACGCCTTCTCCGCCGTAGTACATATTGGCGAGATTGATTTGCCCCACGGCATTCCCGTGTTGCGCCGCTGCCAGATACCATTCGGACGCCTTGCCCGGATTTTTCTTCACGCCTTGCCCGTGCTGGTATAACGAAGCAATATTGTTCTCGGCCGGCGCGTATTGCTGCTTGGCGGCCGCCTGGTAGTTCTGCATCGCTAGTCCATAATCCCGCGGCACAAACTGGCCGTGCTCGTATAGATAGCCTAGATAAAACTCCGCATCGGGATTGTTTTGTGCCACAGAGGCGCGCAGCCACTTAAGCCCCGTTTGTACATCTTCGGACGACGGATTGTGCCGCAGCATGAATCTTGCCAGCCGGTGTTGCGCTACGGCATCCCCACTCTCCGCCACCGTCAGCAGTTGTGTTGGTGTAAGAGGACGAGTTAGCGTCGTTTGCTGGGCGGTGCAACTTGCCGGTATGCCCATAAACAATCCTAAAAACAGCGCAAGCACAACGAAAAACGAGATCGAGTTCGAGTGACGTGTTCGTGAGTTCATAAGCGGCTCCCTTTGCAGAGTGTTTTTCGAACTTCGCGAAACCCTCCGGCCACATGCCTGGCTGGCGGAATCGCAAGCACCGCAGGCACACCACCGCTAAGGCGTAGGGGCAGGGAAGTGCCGGAACCATCAGCGAGGCACACCAAGACCCAACGCATCGAAACGCCGGTTGCCCAATTTGTCCCACTCGGCTTGGCGGATAGTTACAGGTATAACGAATGAAGGTGCGGAAAAGTTTGGTCGGAACGAAATGAAGTTAAAAAAACACCACAAATACAGGATTTCGAGTGCCCTCCTGTGGCGTGCCCACATCACACATGTGACCATCCCACAGGAAACAAACGGCTTAGAAATCATCTCCTGGGGCGCTCGGACTTAACTTTCCCTCCGTGCCCGGCATCCAATTGTCCGCACATCCGTGTGGTGCGCGCTCAAATTTTGCGGTGTGGCCGGCCAGCAGGCCGCGCGACCAAGGGAGAACGGTAATGGCTAAGAATCTGGCGGTTCAGGTTTCGAAACCTAGTGGCGGTTTTGAATTAGTCGAGCGCGATATTCCCCAGCCTGGCCCCGGCGAAATTCGCATCAAGGTCCAGGCTTGTGGAATCTGCCATAGCGACATGCTCGTGGCCCAGGGCGGTTTTCCCGGGCTCACCTATCCGCGCGTGCCGGGACACGAAGTCGTCGGCATTGTCGATGGAGTGGGCAGCGCGGTCATTGAATGGAAGAAAGGCGATCGCGTGGGAGTAGGCTGGCACGGCGGTCATTGTTTTATTTGCGACTCTTGCCGCCGCGGCGATTTCGTCACCTGCCAAAACGAATCCATCACCGGTGTTCTCCGCGATGGTGGTTATCAACAATACATGCTGGCTCGGCATGAAGCCGTTGCACTCGTTCCTGAAGGCTTGGATTCGGCCGAAGCGGGACCATTGATGTGTGCCGGCATCACCACCTTCAATGCATTGCGAAACAGCGGTGCGCGTCCCCACGATCTGGTTGGCGTCCTCGGCGTCGGCGGTTTGGGGCATTTGGGCATTCAGTACGCCGCAAAATCTGGCTATCGCGTCGTGGCTATCGGACGCGGCCCGGAAAATGGCGCGCTCGCCAAGAAACTCGGGGCATTCGCCTACATCGATTCCAAAGCCACCAAAGCTGCCGAGGAGCTGAAAAAACTCGGTGGCGCCAAAGTGCTCCTGGCCACAGCGCCAAGCGCCAGGGCAATGGCGGAAACGATAGATGGTCTGAGCGTTGAAGGAAAACTGCTGGTAGTCGGCGCGCCGCTTGAACCCATGCAGCTCTCCGTGCTTTCGCTGATCATGGCGAGGCGCGACATTCAGGGCTGGCCCTCCGGCACCGCTCGTGATTCGCAGGACACTCTCGAATTTTCCAAGTACGCTGGCGTGCGGCCTATGATCGAGAAGTATCCCCTGGAAAAGGTGAAGGAAGCCTTCGAGCGCATGGAAAGCGGCAAAGCAGAGTTTCGCGTCGTACTGACCATGTAGCGCACAGATGAGCGTCGCGCCACTCTCACCGGGTCACCGGTGTCCCCCGCGCGATTTCCCGGCTATCTTGGATTTTCTCGACCCGGATGGCTTGTTTCGGCCTGTTGCGTTTTTATCGACCCGGAGCTTCCACGCCGCCTGCAAAGCTCCACGAAGTACGTCCTCGCTGGCCGCCGCGAGCACAATATGGGTCATCCCCATGCGTCCCCAGCCTCCCGGAATAGGCAAGAACACATCGGGCAACTCTTCCACGAAGGCCTGTTGCTGCTCGAGGGTAAGCTGAAGGTTGCCGTAGCCCTGCTTGGCCGACGCTAGCGTGGCAAATATGCGCCCACCCACGCGAAAATCCGCCGCGCCCATGTGCGACGATTCTTCAGCCCCCGGAAAGCTCAACGCAATCCGCCGAAAATCTGCTATATCCATCGAGTTTTCTCGCCTGCAACGATGTTGTCAGCCTGAAGGAGTTCCCTTTGCGCCTGGAAGGATCTCAACCCATCTCCAGGTCTCCTACACAGGCGAGGAGTGTCGTGGCTAGAAGGGAATGTCTTCGTCGTTAATTTCCGGTCCAGGCCCGCCGCCAAAATCATCCGCAGGCCCTGGCCCTGCAGCGTGATCCAAATCCTCAGAGCGTCCGCCGCCCGCCGTCGCCCCAGCGCCCGCGGCCAGACTGTCGCCACGGCTCCCGATAAAACGAAAATCCGTGACGACTATTTCGGTAGTGGTTTTCTTCTGCCCTTCTTTATCCTGCCATTCCCTGGTTTGGAGTCGACCTTCGAAGTAGGCTTCGTTACCCTTTTTCAGAAATTTTTGAACGACTTCCGCCTGCTTTCCCCAAACAACCAGGCGGTGCCACTCGGTGCGTTTTTGGCGCTCACCGTTGCGATCTTTATAGGATTCGTCGGTGGCGATGGAGAAATTGGCGACCGCCTGGCCACCAGAGGTGTACCGAATTTCGGGATCGCGCCCAAGGCGCCCCACAAGAATCACCTTATTTACGGACATGAAGATTAATCCCCCCTGATGAGAGGAAGATAACACGAGCTGCACTAAAAGAGAAATGAGGCGAGGCTGTCCCACACACCGGTGGGACGACAGATTCGCGGTTGGTAGCAGCAGTTTTACGCCGCTGCGTCGCCGCGTTCACTTTCCCGTGAAATGGGATGCGCTCAACGTGGATTGATTCAGTTGTAGCGCGTTCAATTCCCCACGATTCGACTTATCCAACCGGTGAAACTCCGCTTCCATGAACCGCATGTACTCCTGTTTCGACACCATACCGTTCTTGTCCGTATTCATCAGCAGCAGCAATTGCCGCACGTTTTGTTCGCCAATAGCAAGGCGATCCTGCGGTTTCGGCGCAGACGCCTTTTGCGCCGCGGCCGTCCCCAGCACCGTCAACACGGCGACCACAACTACCGCACCAACAACAAGTCTCACCTTGTTCGCATTTATCCACATGGCGGGCTCCTCGAAATTCGCGTTCCGGATTGTTGTGAATGTACCTCCTCAGGTGACCACCCGCTCACGCAAAAAATGCATCGAAATCATCGAAATTCTTCAGCCCGACCCCCTCTAGGTGTCATCCTGAGCGCGCCTTTGCGCGAAGGATCTCTTCCACCGCGTCTTGGCACCCGGTGGCGGTCGCTCGCTCTGCCCACTACCATCCTGTTGCGTGTACCTCCCCGGGTGGCTAATGTAGCCGCAGCAGCATTCCGCAACACCGCAGAAAGGCCTTCACCATGCAGCTAACTCTGCCCGCGCGCTATTACACCGATGAGCGTATCGTCCACCAAGAACTGGAGCGCTTTTATTGCCGCATGTGGGTGTGTGCCGGCCGAGCCGAACTAGTGGCAGAGAGCGGCCAGTATTTCCTGGCAGAAATCGCCGGCGAAAGCATCATCGTTACCCGTGCTCCCGATGGCGTGCTGCGCGGCTTTTACAACCTCTGCCGGCATCGCGGCACGCGTATGTGCATTGAACCCGCCGGGAAGTTCTCCGGCCGCATTCAGTGCCCTTATCACGGTTGGACCTACGGGCTGGATGGAAACTTATTGGGCGCTCCGCATATGGACCCGCAACAATTTCATCGTGAGGACTATCCGCTGCATCAGGTAAATGCGGAAACTTGGGATGGCCACATTTTCTTGAATCTAGCGAAGCAGCCGCAGCCACTCGCGCAACAATTGGCGGATCTGCCCGAAAAGTTCTCCGCGTGGGGCATGGAACAACTGCGCCTGTACAAGCGTGCCACTTATGAGGTCAAAGCCAACTGGAAACTCATTATCCTCAACTACAACGAATGTTTGCATTGTCCAGTGCTGCATCCCATGTTGAGCCGCGTCACTGACGCCATGAGCGGCGAGAATGATCCACCTGGTGCCAGTTACATAGGTGGATCCATGGAATTTCGCGGAGATGCACAAACCATGAGCATCGATGGTGTCCGCCGCCGCGAGTATCTCCCTGGTTTGAACAGCGATCAATGCAAGCGCGTCCTGTACTACGCCATTTATCCCAATCTGTTTCTCAGCCTGCATCCCGATTACGTAATGGTCCACCGCTTATGGCCGAAGGCCGTCGATCGCACCGAAGTGGTGACTGAGTGGCTGTTTCACCCTAAAGAAATGGCCAAGCCCAACTTCTGCGCGGATGACGCCGTGGAATTCTGGGACAAAACCAACAGAGAGGATTGGCACATCTGCGAACTCTCCCAGCAGGGAATTCGATCCCGCGCCTACGTCCCAGGCCCCTATTCCAAACAGGAGCCCCTGCCCAGTGCCTTCGACCGCATGATCCTCCATACCGAGTCCGAGGCCCCGTAGAGGTACAACCCTGCTTACCCTGAGCTTCGAAGGGTTGTGCCCGGTCCGCCGTTACATCTAGCGCCGTGCCTTTAGGCCGGCGTCTCGGGGTTGCTAGTGTCAACAACTACCGAGCGCCAGCCAGGGATCTGCTTTCAACTTCGGTTTTCAGGCTAAGCATACCGAACGACTGACGTCAAAAAACGTTGCGATGAGAAGTGAGGAGCGAGGAGGGAAGCAAAGCGCAGGTCTGGCGATCCTACAAGACAACCGAGGAGATAAGGGCAAGATTAATGCGTGGCGGTCGACGCGGACACCGCTACTCCCATATCCTTCAGCTTCGCCCGCGCCCTTCGTTCTTCTTCAGTTCCAGGATAGCGCTTCACGATCTCGCGCAGTTCTTTAATCCCCGAATTTTTCTGTCCTAACTCCAGCAGCGCCATGCCCTTTTTCAGGTGCGCCGGAACCAGTTTGAAGCTTTTCGGATAATTGTTGATCACCCTGTCGTAGGCCTGCACCGCTTCCTCATAATCTTTTTGCGCATACGCAATCTCGCCCAACCAGAACTGCGCATTCGAGGCCAAGTCGGTATCCCCGTAGTACTTCAAATAATCCTGAAATTCCGATTTCGCCAGATCATATTTCCCGCCGGTCAGGTCGCGCAGTCCATTGGAATACAGCGTATCAGCCGACGGTGGCGGACCGCCCGGTCCGGAAGTTGGTGCAGCCGAGCCCGAACCAGGTCCTGGAGCGGGGGTGCCGCCAGCCCCCGGTGTCATCGGCGCGCCACCCGAGAGCCGCGCATCGATGCTCTGCACCGAGTTTTGCAGGTCCACCAACTGCTGATTCAGCTTGCCAATGCGCGACTTGATTTCCTCCAGATTGTCCGACAGCCCCTGTACCTGCGTCGACATCGTGTCCAGCCGCGTACCAGAATTCGCCTGCACGTCTTGCACGGACTTCTGCAGGCTCGACATGGTGTTGTTCAGCTTGTTCACCGAATCGGAGGACTGCTCGATCAGCGTTTTCTGGACAGTATGGTCCTGGGTCATTTGCTGCTGAATATCCTTTTGCCCCTGCAGCAGGGAAGTAACGTCGCGCTGCAATTCGATAATCTCGCGAGCGACCGCGAGAGCGGGCCTAGGGCCCACGAGGCTGCCGGCTACAGCGCTCAACAACATGGTGCCGGCAAACACAGCAATGGTACGCGTACGCATGGTGAAGCCTCCAGAAAACGTTCAACCAACGAAGCTGCTAGAATCCCAATATTTTAATGTACTGGTAGTAGCGGAATGGAGCAAGTGGGTTCGTGACTGTAGCTGTGGACCTTTCTTCCCTGAGGACCGGATCACAACGCCAGCGTGCCTACGATCACCCGTGGTGCCACACGCTACGCCAAGGTGAGCTTCCCTCTTGCGGCACGAGAACGCCGCACCCTCGCGGGGAGAGAGTGCGGCGCCAACTCGGTTCAATTGTCCTTACTTGTTTAGCGTGAAATGGCCGCGACGATTCTGCTGCCAGCAGGCCTCGTTCGACTCGCTGCAGAACGGTTTTTCTTTGCCCCAGCTGGTGGTGCTCAGCCGGTCTGCCGAAATGCCCAAACTAACCAGGTATTCCTTCACGGCATTAGCGCGCCGCTGCCCAAGCGCCAGGTTGTATTCCGTCGATCCGCGTTCGTCGCAATGGCCTTCGATGGTCACCCGCGCTTGCGGATAATTCTTCAGCCAGTCCGCATCCTTTTGCAGCGCTTCTCGCGCATCCTGGCGAATATTCGCGGAATCGTAGTCGAAGAACGCGTCCGTGACTTCCTTCAGGAACATCTCCTCTAGACTCGGCGCCGGCGCAGCGACCGGAGCAGGGGCATTCACGGAAATGCGCACGCTGGAATCGGCGTTGCCGCCGGGGCCGCTGGCCGTCAGCGAGTACGTCGTGGATTCCGTGGGCGACACGGTTGTGGAACCTTGCGGCGTCACCGCGCCCACTTCCGGCGCGATGGAAACGTTGGTGGCATCCGTGGTGGTCCACGTCAGTTTCACGGACTCACCCTTCGTGATCGAATTGCGATCCGCGCTGATCGATGCGGTCGGTTTCGCTGCGGCTGGCGGCGGTGCGGGCGGCGGAGCCGGAGCCACCGGTGGTTTTTTCTTACAGCCGGAAACGACAAGAGTTACCGCAGCAAACGAAATGAGCAACGAGCGAACAAGCGGGCGGTGCGACTGAATCATGCGTGTCCTCCTAAGACACCAAGTAATCCCGTGTTTGGTCCGCTGGATGGAGCGATAGTGCACCAGAGGGCCGGGTTCGGGTGATATGTCGTAACACGATATATTCTACAGTCTGAACGGGTGAAAACAAAGCGAATATGCTCAATCTGATACCGGTAGTTCTAGCCTGCCGTGCACCCTTATCTTAGCATCAGCGCGTCGACCAGTTCGGTGATTCGTTATGTCCGCTCGTGGTCAGTTGGTGCGGCTGATGTCCAACCGCCAGCATCGTCCAGATCTCTCGTGTCCCGCCGCGCGTTGACTCAAACACGATGTGCCGCCCATCTGGCGCCCAGCTCGGCCTTTCATTTCGTCCCTGATCCCGCGTCAATTCCAGCAATTGATGCGACACCACATCCATCAAGTAAATGTCATAGTTGCCCGACGGCCGCCGCCAGGAAAACGCAATCAGCTGTCCATTGGGCGACCACGCCGGATCGATTACATAACCCATGTCCGGCAGATCGATTTTCCGCGTGTCCGTGCCGTCCGCATTCATTATGTACAGCTGCGGAATCCCTCCGCGATCACTGACAAACACCACAGTCTGCCCCGTCTTCGGGTTCCACGCCGGCGACGTGTCCGCCCCATTCGACGCATACGTCAGCCGCTTCGGCCGGTTCCCGCTCGCATCGGTCACGTACAGCGCAGGATTACCTTGCATCGACGAAGAAAACATTACCTGCGAGCCATCCGGAGACCACGCCGGCGAATTGTTGGTGCCGCGATACCGCGCAAAGGAAACTAATTTGTTTGCGTCAAACGAATACATACAAATCTGCGCGCTGACAATTCCGCTGACCGGCACGAAACAAGTGAACGCGATTCGCGATGCGTCCGGCGACCATCGTGGTGTGAGCGCTACGGAATGGAGATGGGTGAGTTCGTGCTGATTGGCCCCGTCGTAATCCATCACCCAAAGTTCCTTCGCTCCCGGGTTGCCGCGAATAAACGCAATCTGCGTCGATGCAATGCTGGGTAGCCCGCCCGAAAGTTTGCTGATGATCTCGTCCGCGAATTGATGCGCAAATTTCCGCACTTGCGCGTCCGTGGGCGCTCCGCGATATACCTTGCCCACGACCGCTTGGCTGGAAGTGCTGCGCACGTCGAACATCCACGCGAAAATGGCCACTTCCGTTGAAGTTTCTGTCAAGTTGCCGAAGGCCAGGAAATTCGCATTCACCGGTGGCTGCGACCAATCCAGCATCTGCAGTTCGCCGGGTTGGCTCGGCACTCGCTGCGGATAAAAACTTGGGCTGGCCAGATCCACAATCCCGGAAAACGCCAGATCATCCCGGACCACGCTCGTGAACAGCGCCGAGTGCGCTTTATCCGCATCCGTCTTCGGCGCAAAATCCGCCACCGCAATCCGCGGCATTTGTGTGTTCCCCAGCCCGGTGGCGACGTGCACCCAATCCTGAGCGCGACAAGTTGACGAAAATACGATGAGGCTGACCAACCAGAAGAAAATCGCAAAAACGCTCTTTGTTAAACGCAAGCGAACCTCCAGGTCCTGCATGGGTAATACAAAAATCGTTAGCCTTTCCTGCAGCGCAGGGCGATTCCGCGAGCCCTGCGGCTTTTCCGTCACCCGCACCCTCCCGTCGCACTCATTGCGTCAGGCCCAGATCGAAATCGAACGTCACATTCACGTACGTGCCAGAATAGTCCGAAGGGAGTGGAGGAAAACGGTCGATGGACAGCAATGCCCGCTGCGCGGAATCGTCCATGGAACGATTCCCACTAGACTCTTCAATACGAATGTTCTTCACCGAACCGTCGCGATTAATGGTGAAGGTCACGGTCGTCTTGGCTCGCCGCGCCGCCCGCACCGCGGGATCAATCGTATTTTGCATCCAGTTTTGATTGACGGCCCGGCGAATGGCTGCGACGTACCAACCGTAGCGATTCGCGAAATCGCCGCCACCTGGGCCGCTAGCCGCAATCCCGGAATTGCTCAACGGACCAGGCTCTTGGGAATAGCCGGTGGGCATCCGCGGATTACCGCCCTTGCCGTAATTGATGGCGTTATTGGGAGGAGGCGTCTTGTTCTCGAATACCTTGGACTTCTTGCTGGGCGGCAGCGGCTTTTCTTTTTCAAATTTCGGAATGGGAGTCGTGTCTTTGGGCTGCACCGGAGGCTTAGGTTGCGGTTCTTCCATGTTGAGCCCTTTGGTGGGATCGATTACCTGCGAATCCGTCGGATTGATCGTGGGGGGCATGGGGATCCCCGCACTCACAGCGCCGACGAGGTTCACTTTCACAGCGGAATCGCCGCCGCCCGGGCCGCCCCACGATTCTCCGGTGCGCTCCAACCACACGCCAGCCAGCAGCAGCGCGGTTAGTGAGATATGGAATAGCACAGAGTAGGAGAAGTAGCGCTTCAGGCTCAGGTCATCGGAGGTGTACACAGCTTCCATAGCTCAGGGCGTGCGATTCCGATCCGTAATCGGTTGCGTCACGATGCTAATATTTGTGATCCCGCCTTGGCGAAGCGTATCAATCACGCTGCAGAACGCTCCGAAGGGAATCGTCTCATCCGCGCGGAGGTACACCACGTCATTGGCATGCTTTGCCTGTTTCCTGATTTTGTCTGCTAGTTGGTGGATGTTTACGGGTTCGTTGCCCAGATAGACCAGCTGTTTCTTGTCCATCGTGACGACGATTTTCTGTTCCGTGATTTCCTTCACTCTATGCGTCTTCGGCACGTCCACT
>Ga0187802_10000330_pt1 | contig 11375 bp, 10 predicted proteins | sample NC_wetland_sal_i_FD_130584 | JGI IMG/M metagenome (GOLD analysis project Ga0187802, IMG submission 130584) | Wetland sediment microbial communities from Neuse River Estuary, North Carolina, USA - Control_2 | ecosystem: Environmental > Aquatic > Freshwater > Wetlands > Sediment | place: USA... | reverse complement strand
GGCCAGCCTGCAGCAGACAGGACTGGTAAGCGCGATAAAGCACTGGATGGTTGCGGCGGACAAATTTCCGGACGCGGGAGAAACCATCCCTGACGTCATTCTCCTGGACCTATCACGCGACCCAGAACCCTCTTTCGCATTTGGCGCGCATGTGCGGCGGCTCCGGCCGGCGGTGCGATTGATCGCTTGGTCGGCGACATTTCCGCCCAATCAGCAGCTTCTGCTCGATGCCATGCGCCGAGGAGTTCAGGATTTTATCCCCAAGCCCGTCGAGCCAGAGGTTTTGCGGGAAATTCTGACACGCCTCTACCAGGAGGGGCAGCCAGCCGAGCGCCGATCGGTTGAAAAATTGATCGTGGTGATGGGGGCAAAGGGGGGGGTGGGGGCCACCACGGTGGCAGTGAACCTGGGCGTGCAGCTATCGACGCACGCGCGCAAGCGTGTGGTCCTGCTCGACTTCGCACGTCCGCTGGGGAACGTTCATCTCCTCCTCGACTTGCACCCTCGCTTCGGAATTCGCGACGCCATCGAAAACCTCGACCGCCTGGATAGCCACTTTCTGGGGGGCCTGCTCACGCGCCACCAGACAAAACTGGAAATCCTGGGCGGGGCCCTGCAACCCGAGGAATGGCAAACCATCGCAATTCCTCCCCTCGAGCGCATCATCAATGTGTCTCAATCGAGCTTTGAAATCGTTTTGGCGGACTTGGGCTCGCAATTCTCCTCCGATTGGAGCGCCGCGCTGCAGTCTGCCCGATTGATCCTGCTGGTCGCGGAGGCAAACGTGCCGGCGCTCTGGACGCTCGAGCGGCGGTTGCTGGCTTTGACGGGGTTCGGGATCGACCCGGATCGGATCCGCGTGATCATCAATCGCTGGCACAAGGGCGACGAAGAAGTTCTGAAGAGCATCGAGAAAAACATCAAGCGCCCTGTGTTCGCGTGCCTGCCGAACGACTTTCGAAAGGCCAATGAGTCGGTGAACCTGGGGACGCCGCTGATGGAGAACCACAACAACACGCTGACGCACCGCTATCGTCAACTGGCGATGCAATTGGCCGGGATTGACGCAATGCCCTCGGCAAAGCGGGGCGGATTGAGCAATCTGTTTTCGTTTCCGGGGAAGAGGTAACCACAAATGGCACCCGCTTCTCTTCCGGCAGCTCGAACCGATTTCGGTGCGGTGAAAGCAACAATTCACCGAAAGCTGCTTCAAAAGTTGAATCTCGAGCGCCTCACCGAAATTCGGCGGGAGGACGTAAGGCGCGAAGTGGCCCAGATTCTCGAAGCGCTGGTGGTGGGCGAATCCACTCCGATGAATTTGCAGGAGCGGGAACGCCTAGCTCAGGAAGTGCTCGATGAAGTATTCGGCCTCGGCCCCCTGGAACCGCTTCTGGCCGATCCCAGCGTTTCCGACATCCTCGTGAACACGTACAAGCGCGTGTACGTGGAGCGCCGGGGGATGCTCGAGATGACGGGGATCCAATTCCGGGATGATGTTCACTTGATGAGCATCATCGACCGAATCGTATCCGCCATTGGCCGCCGCGTGGATGAATCCTCGCCGATGGTGGACGCGCGGCTCGCCGACGGCTCGCGCGTGAATGCCATCATTCCTCCTTTGGCGGTGGACGGCCCCTGCCTCTCGATCCGGCGGTTTGGCCGCGACCGTTTGATGGCGGAAGATCTGATCGAGAATCACACTTTGACGCGGCCCATGTTGGACCTGCTCGCTGGATGCGTAAAGGCGCGCCTGAACATCCTGATTTCGGGCGGCACCGGAGCGGGAAAGACGACTCTGTTGAACGTCCTTTCATCCTACATCTCCGACCGCGAACGAATTGTGACCATCGAGGACGCCGCCGAATTGCAGCTCCACCAAGAACACGTGGTGCGACTGGAAACAAGGCCGCCGAACATTGAAGGGAAAGGCGCGATTCAGCAGCGCCAACTGGTCATCAACTCCTTGCGTATGCGGCCCGACCGCATCATCGTGGGTGAGGTCCGCGGTGAAGAAGCGCTCGACATGCTGCAGGCAATGAACACGGGCCACGACGGCTCCTTGACCACGATTCACGCCAATTCCCCTCGGGATGCTCTCAGCCGTCTGGAAACGATGGTGGCGATGGCGAGTTTCAACATCCCCGACAATGCCACCCGCCGACAGATCTCGTCGGCACTCGACGTCGTCGTGCAGGTCAGCCGTTTGAGTGATGGCACCCGCAAGGTGTCGAGCATGGCTGAAATTGTGGGTATGGAAGGCGATGTGGTCACCATGCAGGATATTTTCGTCTACCAGAAATGGGGCGTAAAAGAAAATGGCGAAGTGCTCGGCGGTTTTATGCCCACGGGAATCCGCCCGAAATTTGCGGATCGGCTCGCGGTCACGGGAATTCAACTCCCGGCGACGATGTTCGAGCCTCCGCGCCGGTAGTGAGGAGTTAGTGCGGTGATGAAGATGCGATCGCGTGCGCTCGCGATGGAACGGTCAATCGGATGGAGGTCCACGTGGCCCTGCTCATCGGTCTAGTCACGTTTTTGGTCTCGGCGATCCTCTTTCTTGCGATCTGGCTGTTGTTGGGAAGCCAGACGCAGCAAGGGCTCGTGCGAAACCGGATCGAGGCGGTAAGGAAGGCGGAGCGCCGGGGCGAAATCTCGGTGGAGCTGGAACTGCTTCGGGATGAAATGCTCAGCAGTGTGCCGCTGTTGAATCGCCTGATGCTGAATCTAGCCTGGACCACGAAAGTCCAGAGTCTGATTGCTCAAGCAGGCCTGAAGACAAAGGCAGGAAAAGTTCTTCTTGTGAGTGCGGTCGCCGGGTTGGCTACCTACATGGTTGCTGACCATTTTGTGCACCAGATGATAGTCGCAGGCATCCTCGGGCTTCTGGCCGCAGCAGCCCCATTGACCGTCGTAGCCTGGAAGCGCAAGCGGCGGATGCGGCAATTCGAGGAGCGTTTCCCGGAAGCGCTCGATTTGCTGGGCCGTGCCGTTCGCGCCGGCCATGCCTTCACAACCGGTCTGGAAATCGTATCCAAGGAATCCCCCGAGCCCGTCGCCAGCGAATTTCGCGCCTGCTTTGAGGAACAAAACTTCGGGCTTCCCTTGCGCGACGCGCTCTTGAACATGGCCGAACGCGTGCCCCTGGTTGATGTTCGATTTTTTGTCACCGCTCTGCTGGTTCAAAAGGAGACGGGGGGAAACCTCGCGGAAATCCTGGATGAGCTTGCTCGCGTGATTCGCGATCGCTTCCGCATCTACCGCGAAGTTCAAGTGAAGACGGCCCAGGGCCGATTGACTGCCATCATTCTGATCGCGCTGCCCGTCTTTATGCTGCTTGCTTTGCAAGGGGCGAATCCATCGTACGTGCGGGTGCTTTTCCATGATCCGTTGGGGCCGCCCTTGCTGGGGATCGCGGCAATCATGCAATTAATTGGCTCCATCATGATTTGGAGAATTGTCCACATCGAGGTGTAGCTGAAGGAGACAGGGAAATGCTTTGGGTCGTCACAAGCATAACGTTTCTGGCCACTGTTTTTGTTCTGCTGGCCCTTATCTACGCTCTCACCCCGGGCGAATTGGGGGTCGCCGGGCGCCTTTCGCGTCTCCTGAACACAGCGGCCCCGCGGCGGGAGGAGGCATTCTCGGAAAAACATAAGGTGCGCGCAAGAGAGGCGCTGGCTTCCATCGGAAAGCTGCTGCCCTCTGCGCCGAAGCGGGCTTCCCGGGGGCAGTTGATGATGATTCGCGCCGGATATCGCAGTCCGGAGGCTGTTCAGGCCATTGAAGGCTCGAAGATTCTGCTGCCGATTGTTTTTCTCGCGCTCGTGCTGTTCACCGGGGTGTACCGCTACAACCCCTTCTCGATTCTGCTGTTCGCTTTGGTGCTGGGTGTTGTAATTCCGGAGGGCTGGCTCCTGTGGAGAATTCAGGTGCGCCAACGCCGCATTCGGCAGGGGCTCCCAGACGGCCTCGATCTGCTGGTGATCTGCGTGGAAGTGGGGTTGGGGCTGGACCAGGCTCTTCTGAGAGTTTCACAGGAGCTGCGAATCGTTCACCCGGAGTTGAGCGAAGAGCTGCAAATGGTGAACCTGGAAATGCGCGTGGGCAAGACGCGGCTCGAAGCGCTGCGGGAGCTGGCTCGGCGCACGGGTCTGGAAGAAATCAAAGCGCTCGTAGCGATGTTGATCCAGACGGAGCGATTCGGGACCAGCGTCGCGCAGTCGCTGCGTGTTCATTCCGACGATTTGCGGACGCGTCGGCGCCAGCGCGCGGAGGAAATTAGCGCGAAGACGACCGTGAAAATGGTGCCTCCCCTGGTGTTTTTTGTTTTTCCGGCTCTGATGGTAGTGATCCTCGGCCCCGCAGTGATCACTCTGATGCGGGAGTTGGGCACCGCAATCAAGTGAGTGCCACAATCTGGTAGGCCCGGTGGGTGCAATGGGAAGGGTGATTCCAAAATCGGAGGGGTGGAAGATATGGATACCGTAACGATGATACGAGTCGTGGCCGGCGCATTAGCCGTCGTCGTGCTCTTGATCATCATCTGGCGACGGCGCCGCAAAGCGATTGAGTAAAGGGAAAAACTGTCTTGAACCAAAAAACGGAAAGTGGGGCGGCGAAGGTGGCGATGGAAAACAATCACCGGAATCGAGCAGTCTACGTTTACAACAAAACGCGGGAGACGTTCGTCGCCACCGAAGCGGCTGTGGCAGATAGCTATCTGCGCCGGCTCATTGGACTGCTGGGAAAGACCAAGAGGTGGGCCCGCCAGGGATGCGGTCTTTGGATCGTGCCGTCCCGCGGCGTGCATACCATCGGGATGATGTTCCCCATCGATTTGATCTTTCTCGGCAAAGAACGGGAGGTTGTTCACGTTGAGGAATACGTTCGGCCCTTTCGAATTTCCAAGGTTTCGCTGAAAGCGGATAGCGTCCTGGAGCTTCCTCCTCACACGATCTATCGCTCCGGGACGCAGGTGGGGGATAAACTGGAGATTGCCTCGCTGCGCGCACCGCAATAAGCCGCGTAGGGGTCATAGAGTTATCGGACATTCGTGCCAACCGATCGGCTGATACTTGTGACAGCGGACTGGGTGAAGGGGAATGTGCGGGGCTCTCTGCCGAGCAATAGCAGCCCGACTCGATTTCGCGGTTTGCATCTCCCTCCCGCTGCACGCATTTTTTCTCTCTGCGATTGACCAAACCCCCACACCGATTCTGAAGATTCACCTACCTCAATAGAATTTGGATTCCCCGGGCGAGCTCTACTGCGAGATGACCATCTCGGAAGTGCTCTGCATGGCGACCGTGGACCAGGGCAGGAACGGCAGCATGAATTTGAAGTTATAGCTTACTTCCACTTCGACGACGCAGCCGGGGGCATTGGGGGTCCCGGTACAATTCGCGCTGCTGTTCGGATTCCACGTTGTGGTCACTGAGAGCTGTGTCGGATCAATTCCCGCCGGCACCTTGTCGAGGTAATTCTGAATGTCCGAGGAACTTGCGGGACACCCCGAAGATGAGCAGGTGCTCCCGCGAACCATTGCATATCGCGTACCTTCGCGCGCCGCATCGGAAACAAAGTGATAGGCGTAGAGGGCCCGGCCGAAGTCAATCAAACCGAACAGCACCATCAGGAGCAGTGTGAGAACGATCGCGTACTCCACCAGTTCGGTGCCCCGCTCCTTCTCCTTGCCCTCCAAGCTCCGATTGGCCCCACGAAAGGTCAGATGGAGGGCGTTTGAGACAGCTCGGTGTCTGGGTGTTCGATTCAATTTCTTACCGCTTCTCGCACAGTCGCATCGCGCGTAATTTTGCCGCTCATTGAGCAACACGCATCACAGCTTGGCCGCTTACGGTGTAGGACGCGGGGAGTCCCGGATATGCGAACAAGGATTGGAACTGGCCCGTGGTATTCACTTGCACGTATACCAGCCGGTGACTCCCGGAACAGTCGGCTGCCTGGCATGAGGAAGAGGAGCCGTCGGCGCACGTGCAGTAATGCGACGCCGTGGTAGTCAGGCCGGCGATATTCTGCCCGTCGTTGAGCGCTGCGTTTTGCATTCCGGTATTGTCCGAGGCAGTGGCCAGGCTTTGCGCTCCATATTGAACGCCGGCATGTGCAGCGTTGTTGACGAGAATGCTCAGATAGGCCAATCGCCCAATCTCAATCGCGCCCACGAGCAGGAGCAGTACGACCGGCGTCAATATCGCGAATTCAAGGATGCTCTGGCCTGCCTCGCTGCAAAGAATCTTGCGCGCCGGGTGAGTTTTCACTCTTGGGGTTCGTCTCGTGTTCATTCTCATTCCACCAGCACGGCATCTTTAATAGGCGACCCATTCGAAAGCGATGAATAATCGCCACCGAAGTTGATATTGTGGCTGCTGATGGCGAGTGATCCGGCTACGACAAGCGTGTAGGCAGCCCCTAATCCGATGTTGTCAATCGTCAATGTGGTGTTCAAGTTCGGAAAGTAGAGCGCTCCCTGGAACGTCGAGTTGTAGCCTCCTTCCACGATTGCAGATGACGCGTTCGCCGGATCCTGAAAGATTAGAATTCCAGCGTAATTTCCGCTGGTTGGGGCAGTGAGCGAGACCGTGCCGGAGCTGGTGATCGAGACGGACGTACTCGCGGCCGCGTTATAGAAAGTCACTCCGTTACCGGTCACAGTCCCCGAACTATTGATCACAAGACCGGGATTGAAACGTCCGTTCGGAGTTGTGATGTATAGGCCGGAATTAAAAGTTACAGCCGCGGAGCCAGTAATTCTTATCCCACCGCAATACACACCCTGCGTAAGAATCTGATTGCCGCTATTTATGGAAACGTCCGTAAAATCGCAGGCACCAGGATTTTGTGTGGGAAGGAACGCCAGCGGGTCGCTTGCCGGAATCATGCCCCTTTGAGGGGTTGGAGTGATTTGCAAGCCGAAGTTATTCACTGTCCCGGCGACGCCGATCGCGGATGCAGTCACATTTGAATTGTTATGAACCGTGAGATCGCCGTTGTCGATGATGGCGCAATTCTGAGCAGTCACATTGATGCCGTGGTGAATCTGTATGCCTCCCGGCGAAGATTGCAGGCTGTAGACGCAACCCTTCGCGTTTCCCAATTGGGCCACGGCTCTCGCCTGCACCGTAGAATTGGTGGCGCCCCCCGGGACAATGCGTATGAAAAAAGTGGGCTGGACTTTCGAAATCAAAACCTCCACGTAGCCCGAGAGCCCTTGATTCGGGCCTGATGCGGGTGGATTGTTCACCGTGACAGTGACGCCGTTCGACCCGTCGGTGAATCCATTGGTTGCCGCATCGGCCTTCGCCGCAGTCGCTACATCTCCGTAATTGACCTCGGCTGCGCCCGCGATGGCAGCGCTATCGGCAGCGGTCTGAAGCTGGCGCTTCACGAACCGCATGTACCCGATGTCGACCGCCAGACCCAGGATGGCGCCGAGCATTACCATCCCCAGGGCGACAAACACGAGCGTCTGGCCGGATTCCCTGCGCCGTCTCATGGAAATTCCTCAACTCTCACACAGATGTTTCGATGCAAGGCCCGTCTCGACCCAGCCGGGACCATGCTTCGAAAGGGCCACGATTTGAGACCAATATGGGGGAACTCGTCAAGACCCAGGACTAAAAGCCCTCGGCCATTAGGCGCCCTACCTTGGATTTGGGGGTCCATGGGTGACAGAAATTGTTTGCTGCTAGAGACACCAAAACTTACCATCCGTGCACTTTCAGAGACGCAGTTATAGTACTCACCAGCGTCCGCTCAGCCATCCGGCCGTGTTGGTCGGACTCGTAAACAACAGTAAATAGGAGGGTTCTCGGCCATTCCGCCGCAAGATCCCTCGTCGAAGTCGACCTGGACTTTAACTAGCTGGACTGATGCAGCGATACCTCAAGCAAATGAGTGCAATCCAGATTCCCAAACTAGGGGGGTAGCAGTGAGCATCTCGCCTATCCCAATGGCTTCGAAATCGCCGTGGTACTGCTTGTCGATGGGCAGGTAGGCGGTCGTCGAGCCTTCGGTTTTGTTCTCGGGCCCCTGCGGGACGAGCTTCACATCAAATGTTCCGGCGGCATGAGAGGTCGTGGGGGCCCCGTTCTGGGCTGCGGCTGGAGGCTGCGGATGGTACTGCGCGAATGCCAGGAGGCCGGTGCCGAACGCGAAACAGACTGCCGCGATGGTAGCGGCTCCGGCGATTGCACTGGCACCGAAGAGGACAGCCCACGGCTTCGCCAAGGCTCCTTCCTTCGCCAAGGCTTCGGGGGGCGAGCCTATAGGCAGGACGGAGACGGGCTGGGTGGACGCGATATTCAGTATCGAGCTGGTAGGCCTCACACTGCGGAGCAGCGAAGTCTACCACTCGCCGGTCGTCAAATACTCGTGAATCGATTTGGCGGCGCGTCTCCCCGCGCCCATGGCGAGAATCACGGTGGCGCTTCCCGTGACGATGTCCCCGCCAGCGAACACGCCTTTGCAGGATGTGCGCTGGGTGATGGGGTCGGCCTGGATGTAACCGCGCTTGTCCGTCGCCAAACCTGGCGTCGTGCTCTGGATGACGGGATTGGCGCTTGTGCCGACGGAGATGACCGCTACGGATAGGGGCAAATCGAATTCCGAACCATTGATGGGGACGGGGCGCCTCCGTCCGGATGCATCAGGTTCGCCGAGCTGCATGCGCACGCAACGCACGCCGCTGAGCCAGCCCTCGCCATTCGACAGAAACTCAGTGGGATTGGTGAGCAACCGGAAGTCGATGCCTTCCTGGCGGGCATGACGGATTTCTTCAGCGCGCGCGGGCATCTCTGCTTCACTGCGCCGGTATAGCACGTAAGCTTTGCGGGCTCCGAGCCGGAGCGCGGTGCGGATGGCGTCGAGGGCGGTGTTGCCGCCGCCGATCACGGCAACATCCTTGCCACGAATGTCGACGATGGGCTGATCGTATTCCGGAAATTTATAGGCCTTCATCAAATTGATGCGCGTGAGAAACTCGTTGGCGGAATAGACGCCATTCAATTGCTCGCCGGGAATATTCATAAAGAGAGGCGCGCCGGCGCCGGTGCCGATGAAGACGGCATCGTAGCCTTCTTCTTGCATGAGCTCGTCGATGGTGACAGTTTTGCCGACGATTACATTGGTTTCGAACTCGATGCCGGTGGCACGCAAATAGTCGATCTGCTGCTTGATGATGTTTCTGGGCAAACGAAACTCGGGAATGCCGTAGGCCAACACACCGCCCAGCTCATGCAGCGCCTCGAGGACGCGGACCTGATGGCCCCTCTGTATAAGATCACCCGCAACGGTGAGGCCAGAAGGCCCGCTGCCCACGACGGCAACTTTTTTGCCCGTGGGGGGGACGGCAGGCACGTGGAAGACTCCCATGCGCTGTTCGTAGTCGGCGACAAAACGCTCGAGGTAACCAATGCCGAGCGACTCACCCTTCTTCGCCAGGACGCAAGAGCCCTCGCAATGATCTTCTTGCGGACAGACGCGGCCGGTGATGGCGGGGAGAACATTGTCTTCGCGAATTTTCGCGGCGGCGCCCAGGAAGTCGCCGGCAACAATCAAGTCTACAAATTCCTGGACCTTTACGCCGACCGGGCAGTTCTGCATGCAAAGAGGCTTTCGGCAGTCCAGGCAGCGCAGCGCCTCCTGCAAGGCGAGCTCCTCGCTGTAGCCGAGATTCACTTCACTGAAATTTGCGGCACGCTCGATCGCGGGTTGCTCCGGCATGTGCTGCCGCGGGATCTTCATGCGCTCGCGAAGAGGCAGCGAAGCCGGCGGGCATTCCGCTCTATCGGCCATGGGACTCCATCTCCTGATAGCATTGGTCCATCGATTTTTTCTCGGCTTCGCGGTACATCGCATTGCGGCGCAGGAGCGTGTCAAAGTCCACGCCATGCGCATCGAATTCAGGTCCGTCAACGCAAGCGAATTGACTCTTGCCATCGACTAAAACGCGGCAGCCGCCGCACATCCCGGTCCCATCCAGCATGATCGGATTCAAGCTGACAATTGTGGGGATACCTCTTGCCCGTGTAAGGTCGGCCACCGCTTTCATCATGAGAATGGGGCCGACGGCCAAGACGCGATCTATATGTGTGCCTCTTTCGATGATTTCTTGAAGCCTCTTAGTGACCAATCCCTTGCTGCCGTAACTTCCATCATCCGTAGTGATCATCAACTCATCGCTGACCGAGCGCATTTCGCGCTCGAGAATCACCCTTTCTCTATCGCGTGCGCCGACAATGCAAATGACGAAGTTGCCGGCCTGCTTCAGAGCGGCAGCCGTGGGATAGGCCATTGCCGTGCCCACGCCTCCACCAATCGTCACCACGGTGCCGAATTTCTCGATTTCAGAGGGCTGGCCGAGCGGGCCGACGACGTCCAGGATGGCGTCGCCGGTCTCCAGACGATTCAGCAGGTGAGTGGTCTTGCCGACGGACTGCACGACGATGTCGATCGTGCCGCGCTGCGGATCGGATTTTTCAATTGTCAGAGGGATGCGCTCTCCCTCTTCGTACACGCGGACAATCACGAACTGGCCGGGCTTCTGCTTTCGCGCAATGCGAGGGGCCTCGATCTGAAGCCGTCTGATCCCAGGTGCCAGAGTCTCGACGCGCACGATCCTAAACAAGGAGCCTCCTTGCAACTACCTTGCATTACGGCCTTTAGGCACTTCCGCAATCCGAAAACCCGTCGATCGTAGCTCGAACCCTAATATGCGGTTCGAGAGCATTCATTCTCGGTGCCAAGAGGCACGGCCCGATGTGACAACGGTCACGGACAGGCAACACGTGGCTTGATTTGCGTGCCGCAGTCGGGGGGGGCGGCTTTGCCTTTCCTTCTCCCCTTGAAGCTATGTCCCGGATTGGGTGCGTGCCTTGCATCACCGTGGGTTGTGAGGATAGTCACCGAAGTCCCGGGCTTGAAAGCAGAGACTGGGTGCTGATAAGGCGAGGAATGGGATGTTGCTCCTGCGCGCTGCCGTTGTGGTCCCGGTTCCACATCTTGAGGGGATATTGATTACACACGAAGAATTTTTCTGCCCGGCGGCAAATTCGACAGGCGGGCTGCGCCGGAGGGGGCCAGAAAGCACCTGCACCTGGAAACATGAGAATGAAGAAATCCCGGCGATCAGCCGCAATCCATTTTGAACGAGGAGACAAGCAATGGCGATTACGAAACAGGAAGCACTGAATTATCACTCCACACCACGGCCGGGAAAGATCGAAATTGCGCCCACAAAACCTTGCCGGACGCAGCGAGACTTGAGCCTGGCCTACACGCCGGGTGTTGCAGAGCCCTGCCTGGAAATCCAGAAAAATCCACACGATGCATTCAAGTACACCGGCCGCGGAAACCTTGTC
>Ga0187802_10000328_pt1 | contig 11388 bp, 7 predicted proteins | sample NC_wetland_sal_i_FD_130584 | JGI IMG/M metagenome (GOLD analysis project Ga0187802, IMG submission 130584) | Wetland sediment microbial communities from Neuse River Estuary, North Carolina, USA - Control_2 | ecosystem: Environmental > Aquatic > Freshwater > Wetlands > Sediment | place: USA... | reverse complement strand
GCAACTACCGCGTGAGACCAAGCGCGTTTTGCCTGCGCAAACAATACACAAAACCGACACAAAGAAGCGCCGGCGTTCTTTGACCTATATCAAATCCCGATTTGATTTTTGGACGTAACTCTTGCCTGCCATAAGCGGCCATGAAGCCTCTAGCGGCGGAACCGCTTTAAATCTCATTTCCAAGCTTCAAAAGAGGGGACTCGGCCTCGTGCGCTCCGAACCACAAGCGTCTTCTTCGCCAGATGTGAATAAACCTGAGACCTTGCCGTTCAATATGTACGGCCCCGCCATCGAGTATCTCATCGATGCCGCGCAGCGCAGCGTCTTGTTTTGGGAGGTGATGCGCCAGCGCGGTAACCAATATCGCGAGCATCTCGCCGAAACGGCACCCCATGTGCTCGACTATGAGGTTGAGCTTCTTATCGACGGTCGCAAGCTTGATCGGCCGGTGAATTACGCGCTCGCACGCGTTGTTCCACCAAACGGGATCGAAATCGATCCCAAACGGCGGCCGTTCGTTGTGATCGATCCCCGCGCCGGCCACGGTCCGGGGATAGGCGGATTTAAAGCCGATAGCGAGATCGGCGTAGCCTTCACGGCGGGCCATCCCTGTTATTTCGTCGGTTTTCTTCCCGATCCGATGCCTGGCCAGACGATCGAAGACATCGGCCGCGCCGAAGCAAAATTTCTAGAAAAAGTGATTGCCCTGCACCCGCAGGCGGACGGCAAACCTTGCGTGATCGGTAACTGCCAGGCCGGATGGGCAGTGATGATGCTCGCCGCCCTGCGTCCGGAATTGTTCGGCCCGATGATCATCGCCGGCTCGCCGCTTTCCTATTGGCAAGGCGTGCACGGTAAAAATCCGATGCGCTACACTGGCGGGCTCCTTGGCGGCAGCTGGTTGACGGCGTTCGCGAGCGATCTAGGCCACGGCAAATTCGACGGCGCCTGGCTCGTACAGAATTTCGAAAATCAAAATCCGGCGAATACGTTGTGGACCAAACAATACAATCTGTATTCAAAAATCGATACTGAAGCGCCGCGCTATCTCGGTTTCGAGCGCTGGTGGGGTGGCCATGTCAATCTCAACGCGGAGGAGATCCAATTCATCGTCGATGAATTGTTCGTTGGAAATAACTTGGCGGCCGGGAATATTCGCATCTCAGATGGCACTGCGATCGACCTGCGTAACATCCGTTCACCGATAGTCGTATTTTGTTCTCAGGGCGACAACATAACCCCGCCGCAACAAGCGCTAGGATGGATCCTGGATCTCTATGAGGATGTCGACAAGATCCGCGCCTATGGGCAGACCATCGTCTACACCGTCCACGAAACAGTTGGTCATCTGGGTATCTTTGTCTCGGGCGGCGTGGCCCGTAAGGAGCACGGTGAGTTCTCAAGCAATATCGATCTGATCGATACCCTGCCCCCGGGCCTCTATGAGGCAAAGTTCGAGCGCAAGGCGGGAGAAACGGTCAATCCAGATCTCGCTAGCGGCAATTGGATAATGCGATGCGAGATGCGGACGCTCGATGACATTCGCGCACTCGGCGGCAACGACATAGCAGACGAGCGTTGCTTCGCCACAGCCGATCGTGTTTCGCAAACGAACCTAGCGCTTTACCGCGCCTTCGTGCAGCCGGTTGTTCGTGCTTTCGTCAACCCGAATCTGGCCGACGCCATCCAGCGATTGCACCCGCTGCGTCTCCAATACGAAATGTTTTCAAATGCTAATCCGATGATGGCTCTGGTCTCCGGATGGGCCGAACAGGTACGGAACCGGCGAAGACCAGCATCTGCGGATAATCCGTTCGTCGCGATGCAGGAAAATGTATCTAACCAGATCGTGGCAGGACTCGACGCCTGGCGGGCCGCGGCCGAGGATTTGTCCGAGCGCCTCTTCATGGCGATCTACAGCTCGAAGCCGTTCCAAGCCGCAATGGGAATAGGTACGGCGAATGGCCAGCCATTGCGACGCGCGCCAAAGAGCACGCTGCATCGCGAACTGATCAATAAGCGTATCGCTGAATTGAAGGCGCGCATCTCGACTGGCGGCTTACGCGAAGCGACGATCCGGGGTTTGATATTCGCGGGTATGGGTCGCGCCGCCGTTGATGAGCGTGGCTTCGAAGCGTTGCGACGCATCCGCGAGAAGTACACCAATATTACGCTGACAGAATTCAAAGCGATCGTGCGCGAGCAATTCTATATGCTGTTGCTCGACACCGAGGGCGCCCTCTCGGCTATTCCATCGATGCTGCCTCCGGAGCCTGAAATCCGGCAAAAGGCGTTCGACTTGATCAGGGATGTGCTGAGCGCGCGCGGCGAACTCTCGGCTGACGATCGAGAGCGGTTGCAGCGCATTACCCGATTGTTTGGAAAAGAGGATCGGCTAACCGTCGTGAGAAATCCGTCCCCCTCCGCGAGAGGAACGACGTCCAAGGCGTCGTAGCGCCAGTTGAAGCAAATGGAGCCTGCATGCCACGAGAACGAGAGAGCGAAATTGGCACGCTTAAGGCCGTAGCTCCCGCCGCCCATCCTCCGGAGTCGAAGTACGAGCGCCTGATCGCCAGGGCGAAGCAGGTGGCGGCGGCGCAAACGATCGTCGTGCACCCCTGCGATGAAAGTTCGCTCCGTGGCCCGGTCCAGGCGGCGGAACTCGGCATCATCAAGCCGATCCTCGTCGGCCCTGCCGCCAAGATCAAAGAGGTCGCCAGCGAGCATGGCATCAAGATCAACGATTTTCAGGTCGTCGATGCGCCGCACAGCGAAGCGGCGGCCGAACGCGCGGTCGAGCTGGTGCACGAGGGTAAAGGCGAGCTCTTGATGAAAGGGAGCCTGCATACCGATGAGCTGATGCGGGCCGTGACAAGTTCGAAGACGGGTTTGCGCACGGCGCGACGGATCAGTCACGTCTTCATCATGGACGTGCCTACCTACCCAGAGACTTTGTTCATTACCGATGCCGCAATCAATATCTTTCCCGACCTCGACGCCAAGCGCGACATTATTCAGAACGTCGTCGATCTGTTCACTCAGGTCGGCCTCGGTACACCGCGAGTAGCCATCCTTTCCGCTGTTGAGACCGTCACATCTAAAATCCCCTCGACGATCGATGCGGCGGCGCTTTGCAAGATGGCCGACCGCGGACAGATTACCGACGCGATTATCGACGGCCCGTTGGCGTTCGATAACGCCATCAGTCCCGAAGCGGCCAAGATTAAGGGCATCCAATCACCAGTCGCCGGTAAAGCGCAAATCCTGGTGGTGCCGGACCTCGAAGCCGGCAACATGCTGGCGAAAAACCTGATCTTCCTGTCGAAGGCGGATTCCGCCGGCCTGGTGCTCGGCGCCAGGGTGCCGGTTGTTCTGACCTCACGGGCGGATTCGGTGCGCAGCCGCATGGCGTCATGCGCCGCAGCCGTTCTTTACGCGGCAGCGCGACGAAACAGAGCGTCCCTACCCGCTGCGTGATCTCCCATGGATGCGATCCTTGTCGTCAACGCGGGCTCGTCGAGTGTCAAATTCCAAATATTTGACCAGAAAGTCTCCGGTGACCCGCAACGCCTCATCAAAGGCCAATTTGACGGAATTGGCACGCGGCCACGGCTTCGTGCTGAGGCGCGCGACGGCAAGCCTCTAATCGACACGACGTACACTGCGCAGGAAATTGCGGACGTCGCTACGGCGATAGGCGCCGCGGGCAATTGGCTGCGCGAGACGCAAAAAATTGAGCTTGCGGCGGTTGGACACCGCGTCGTTCATGGCGGTCCTGACTATGATCGAGCAGTCGTGATAAACAAAGATGTGCTCAAACGGCTCGAACAATTCAGCTCGCTCGCCCCGCTGCACCAGCCGAACAACCTCGCCCCGATCCGCACGCTCATGGCAAGGCGGCCTGAACTACTCCAGGTGGCATGCTTTGATACTGCGTTTCATCGCTCGCATAGTCCACTCGCCGACCATTACGCGATCCCCGAGCGGTTCTATCAAGAGGGCGTGCGGCGCTACGGTTTTCACGGCCTGTCTTATGAATACATTGCCGGCCGATTGCCGGAACTTAATCCTGCGATTGCCAAAGGACGCGTCATTGTCGCCCATCTTGGCAGCGGCGCCTCGATGTGCGCGCTCGCAAACGGACGAAGCGTTGAAAGCACGATGGGATTCACTGCGCTGGACGGGTTGCCCATGGGCACGCGGCCGGGCCAGATCGATCCGGGAGTGCTCCTTTATTTGATCGCGCAGAAAGGAATGTCGGCCAAAGAGGTTGAAGACCTGCTCTACCGTCAAAGCGGCTTGAAGGGACTGTCTGGCATCAGCAACGATATGCGCGAGCTGGAAGCCAGCGCCTCACCTGCGGCGGCGCTTGCGATTGACTATTTTGTCTATCGCATCGCGCTGAACGCAGGAATGCTGGCGGCGGCGCTTAACGGTCTCGACGCTTTCATCTTCACCGCCGGCATTGGCGAGAACTCGGCGAGCATTCGCGCGCGGGTGGCCGAGAAGCTGGCCTGGCTTGGTGTGAACTTTGATGCTGCCGCCAACAAGGCTGGCGGGCCGCTGATTTCTACGCTGCAGAGCAAGGTTGCCGTCTACGTGATTAGCACGGACGAAGAGCTCATGATCGCCCGGCACACCATTTCGCTTCTGTCGCGTGCCAGCAGCGTAGCTTCGTTGGAAAAGACTTAGCTGCCGTATTTAGACCGAGAGCATCGGCTTGGGACCGGCGTGAGCACAAGGCGCTCACGCGCGTACATCAAGCCTTATTTCGACATTTACTCCTTTCGTTCCGAGATTGAACCGCAAAGGGAATTAGAAAATGTCGAAACATAAAAAGCACCACCACATGCTTACCGGCGTGTAGAGCGGATTTGCCACCTAGCTTGTTGATCGGTGGGCTAAAAAACAATAATAATGACCGAGCAGAACATGTTTACGCAAGCGAACCTAAAGACTCCTAGGGCCGCCGCGATTGCTGGGATACTGTTTTCAGTCCTTCTGATCCTGGTTCTTTGGCTATTGAGAATTGCGGTACCCGACGATCCTCAAGAACCCGGATCATGGCTCAAGTCCGAACCCAGCACGGTTGCTCTCGCGGTCAACCTTGTCCCATTCTCAGGAATTGCATTCTTGTGGTTCATTGGCGTCTTGCGCGACCGTCTTGGTGAGCGCGAGGATAAATTTTTTTCCACCGTGTTCTTCGGGAGTGGTCTATTATTTCTAGCAATGCTATTTGCCGCAGCTTCTGTAGCGGGTGCGCTTATCATTTCATTTGAAGCTGCACCGACACAACTGATCAATTCCGCCACATTCCATTTTGCCCGGGCCGTCGCCTACAACATCATGAACGTCTACGCGACTAAAGCGTCCTGTGTCTTCATGTTCACGACGTCAACCATTGCGATTTACACCGGATTTGCACCACGTTGGCTAGCGATCCTGGGCTATACTTTGTCCTTGTTACTTCTGTTCGGGAGTCATTACCTGAGCTGGAGCTTTGTCGTTTTCCCGGCATGGGTGCTTGTACTGAGCATCTACATTTTTTGTGATGATTCTAGCGCGAGGTTAGCCCGTGCGGGGACTATCGGTGTAAACAGACGTAATGCGACTGACGCCACTGACGACGAAGTGAGCAAGTGAGGTGTTGGATGTCGCCTGCTGGCCCTTAATGGACATCCCAGAGCACTCAACTGATGTCCGCTTTCGGAGCTAAAGCAAACATAGGTCAGCACGATGTGCGGGAACAGCAGCCTCTTCGCTTCATACGCTCGCTGAGCGGGATCATCAGTTGGTGTTATTGCACGCCTTCACTGGTGCGGGAAAACCGCATCAAGCGCAGTCTCGATCTTCTCGCAACTGCGAAGTTTGATTTGGATCAAATACCACTTCGCAAGCTGCTCCTAAGCTTTTAAGCACGAAAGAAAGAACCAAACCACCGGAGGCGCGCCATGGAGGGTACAGCGGCCATATCCAAAGGCCAAAAGGACGAGCGCTGCTGGCGCGGCTTTCAGCCTGGTGCTTGGACAAGCTCTATTGACGTGCGCGATTTCATTGTCCGGAATGCCACGCCGTATTCCGGCGATGAAAAATTTCTCGCCGGACCTTCGAAGCGCACTAAGGCGGTCTGGGAAAAGCTTCAGCCCTATTTCCAAGACGAGCGGAGAAAAGGCGTTCTTGCCGTCGACGCGCACACACCATCGACGATGCTGGCGCACAAGGCCGGTTACATCGACAAACAGAACGAGGTGATCGTCGGACTACAGACCGATCAGCCGTTCAAACGAGCCATTTTTCCCTTCGGCGGCCTGCGCATGGTCGAGGCCGGTCTCAAGGCCGCCGGCTTTGAAGCCGATGCGAATGTTCATCAGACCTTCACCAAATATCGCAAGACGCACAACGATGGCGTCTTCGACGCCTACACGCCGGAAATCATGCGGTGTCGCAAATCCGGGATCATTACCGGCTTGCCGGATGCCTATGGCCGCGGCCGGATCATTGGCGACTACCGGCGCGTGGCGCTTTATGGCGTCGACCGATTGCTCGAAGTCAAAAAGGAAGAACGCCGGCAAATCGACGATATGTGGCCGACCGACGAAGTGATCCGCCAACGCGAGGAGCTGGCGGAGCAGATACGCGCGCTCGAAGACCTCGCCGCCATGGCCAAACTCTACGATTGCGATATCGGGCGCCCAGCGTCCGACGCGCAGGAAGCGGTGCAATGGACCTATCTCGCGTATTTGGGCGCGGTGAAGGAAGCAAACGGCGCGGCGATGTCGATTGGCCGGATATCCTCATTCCTTGACATTTATATCGAGCGCGATCTGCGCGAAAAGAATCTGGACGAAGCCGGCGCACAGGAATTGTGGGATCAACTTGTACAGAAGCTGCGTATCGTTCGGTTTTTGCGCACGCCGGAATACGACGCGCTGTTCAGCGGCGATCCGTATTGGGCGACCGAATGCGTCGCTGGAATGAGTTTGGACGGACAGTCGCTTGTGACCAAGAGCAGCTATCGCATGATGCACACTCTGACCAATCTGGGGCCGGCGCCGGAGCCCAATATCACGGTGCTGTGGTCAAAGTTCTTGCCGGAGAATTTTAAAAAGTACTGCGTCAAAGTCAGCCGCGATACATCTTCGTTGCAATATGAGAATGATGACCTGATGCGTCCCTTCTGGGGCGACGATTACGGCATTGCGTGCTGCGTTTCGGCAATGCGGCTTGGCAAGCAGATGCAGTTCTTCGGCGCGCGCGTCAATCTCGCCAAGGCGCTGCTCTATGCGATTAACGGCGGACGTGACGAGATTTCGGGTGAGCAGGTCGCTCCGGCGAGCCCGCCGGTGACAGGCGAAGAGCTCGACTACGACGATGTGTACGCGAAATTCGACCGCATGATGGAATGGCTCGCGCGCACTTATGTGCATGCGATGAATTGCATCCATTACATGCACGACAAATATTTTTACGAACGCCTGGAGATGGCGCTCCACGATCGCGACATCCTGCGGACCATGGCGTTCGGCATCGCCGGCCTGTCAGTCGTTGCCGATAGTCTTGCCGCAATTAAATACGGAAAAATACACGTCATTCGCGACAATACGGGTCTGGTGGTCGATTATAAAAACGAAAGCAAAAATCCCGTGCCGCAATTCGGCAACAATGACGACCGCGTCGACAGTATTGCTTCCCATATTGTCACCGAGTTCATGCAGAAGATCCGCAAACATCCAACCTATCGAAACGCCACGCACACGCAAAGTGTCCTGACCATCACGTCCAACGTCGTGTACGGCAAAGCTACCGGAAATACACCGGACGGCCGGCGCAAGGGAGAGCCGTTCGCGCCGGGAGCCAATCCGATGCACGGCCGCGATAGTCATGGGTGGCTGGCGTCATGTCTGTCGGTTGCGAAGCTTCCTTACAAGGATTCGTTGGACGGCATCAGCTATACCGTTTCGGTGGCGCCGCAAAAGGCGCACCTGTCAGATAAAGAATTGGTCGATGCCGCGGTGAAGGCGTTCGACGTGTATTTCGATCAGGGCGGGTTCCATATGAACCTGAACGTGATCGACAAGAAGACGCTCGAGGACGCGATGCGGCATCCGGACAAATACCCGCAATTGACGATCCGGGTGTCAGGCTACGCCGTCAATTTCGTTCGCCTCACGCGCGAACAGCAACAGGACGTCATCAGCCGCACGTTCCACGGGCAGATTTAATGTAGCGAGGTGCAACGATGCTCCAGCTCGGTCACCTACTTGAGCCCGGCAGCCGTCACGACCTGCACATCGGCCTCTCGCCTGATGCTCCCGACGAAAGTGCGCTTCAGGAAGACTCCCAGGGTGCACTCGGCTACGTCCACTCTTACGAGACCGCATCACGCTATGACGGACCGGGACTACGGGTGGTCTTGTTCGTGTCGGGATGCCTGCTTCGCTGCTCGTACTGCCACAATCCGGATACCTGGCATCTCAAGGACGGTACATACCTCGCAGCGCAGGAGGTGCTCGATCGGCTCGCCAAATTCGCCACCGCTTTGCGGGCACTGGACGGCGGTCTGACAATCTCGGGCGGCGAGCCGATGGTGCAGCTTGCTTTCACCCGGCGGATTCTGGCGGGCGCCAAGCAACTCGGCCTGCATACCGCCATCGAGACCTCGGGCTTTCTCGGCGATCGCGCCGATGAGCGATATTTGTCGGTCCTCGACCTCGTTTTGCTCGATATTAAGAGCTCAAATCCAGAAACATATCGGGCGGTCACCGGACGCGATTTGGCTCCGACGCTGCGCTTTGCCGAGCGCTTGGCGTCAATTGGAAAGCCAGTATGGGTACGCTTCACGCTCGTGCCCGGACTAACGGACGATCCCGCCAACGTCGATGGCATCGCGCGCTTTGTCGCGCCCATGAAGAATGTCGAATGGGTCGAGGTGCAGCCGTTTCATCAACTGGGTGCATTCAAATGGGATGCCATGGAACTCGAATACAAGCTCGCGCGTACCGCGCCGCCGACGCCCGATCTGGTGGAACGCGTTCTTGAGCAATTCCGCGCGGCTGGTTGCCGCGCGCGCTGAACCCGGCGTCTGGGGAGAACTCGCATCTGCGGTTGGAGGCACTTTCATGATCGATCTGGCGCGGGAAATCATCGGCACTCAGCCAATCCTCACGGCATTTCTCGCGATAGGTCTCGGATATCTTGTCGGGCAGATCAGCATCGGCAGCTTTTCGCTTGGCGTCGGCGCCGTCCTGTTTGTCGGACTGGCGCTCGGCGCTTTTGCCCCGAAAGCGCAGATTACCGGTCCGATCGGCTTGATCGGCCTGATCATGTTCCTCTACGGCGTCGGTATTTTGTACGGCCGGCAATTTTTTGAAGGCATGACTGGCGCGGCCGGCCGCAAATATAACTTTCTCGCTTTCGTGGCGGTCGTCGTCGGGCTCCTGGTCGCGCTCGGGCTTGGCAAAGTCTTCGGCGTCAGAATAGGCCATACACTTGGCATCTTTGCCGGTTCGATGACCAGTACCGCAACGCTTCAAGCCGCGCTCGACGTGATGGGCAACAAGGAGCCGTCGATCGGCTATTCGGTGGCCTATCCGTTCGGTGTTATCGGGCCGATCTTGTGTATCTATTTCATGACCCGGCTCGTGCCGCCGAAATTTCCGGCGAAAGAGCCGCAAATGCACATGGGCGAAATTACGCTCGGCCCCAATTTGACGAACGTGACCTATGATGAGCTCCGCAGGGACCTGCCAGGTGGGATTCAGGTCACGATGGTGAGAAAGAAAGGGGAGAATGTCATTCCATCCGCCGGCCTTTTGCTTGAGGCCGGAGATGGCCTCTTGGTCATAGCCGAGCGGCAGGACGCGATCAGCGAGGCCGCGGCGCGGCTTGGCAAGCTCGAGCCTGGCCGTATCGTCAAGGACCGTTCGGCTCTCGATTACATTCGCGTCTTCGTCGGCAAGGCGAGCGTCGTCGGCGTGCCGCTGGCGCAGCTTCCGCTGCCGTCCGGATTCCCAGTTCAACTCCTGCACGTACGCCGTTACGACACCGACATAGTTCCGGCGTCCGATCTGACGCTAGAATTCGGCGACCGCGTGGGCGTACTCATGCCTCCCGACCGCAAGGATGCCATACGGCAATTCTTCGGGGACAGCGTCAAAGCCGCGGCCGAATTCAGTTATGTGTCGCTCGGAATCGGCATGGTGCTCGGGGTCCTCATTGGGCTCATTCCGATTCCGATTCCGGGCGTCGGAACAGTCACTTTGGGGATCGGTGGCGGCCCGCTCATCGTCGCGCTGATCGCAGGAAAGCTGCGCCGGACCGGCCCGCTACTCTGGGTCATGCCGTTGCCGGCGAATATCGTGCTCCGCAATTTCGGTCTCGCGCTATTTCTTGCAACCGTCGGAGTCAATGCCGGCCAGCCATTCGTCAAGACGGTATCCGAAACGGGGTTGCTGCTTTTACTGATCGGCGTTGTAGTTCTTCTGGCTACGGTCGTCATCGTGCTGCTGGTCGGCTACTACCTGTTGAAGATCCCTTATGACGACCTCCTCGGCATCGCATCCGGTGCGACCGGCAATCCCGCCATTTTGGTGTATTCGACGCGCATGGCGCCGACCGAGCGACCCGACATCGGCTATGCCATGATCTTTCCATCGATGACGATCGTCAAAGTGATCGCGGTTCAGATCGTCGGCCTCCTATTCGCCGCTGGCGCGAGCTGATCTGGGCAAGTTGCGCGCTCCTGATCAGTCGTTCAACCCCGGAAAGACATCCTTCGTGATATCGAGACCAATTATCGGTATCGCTTGCATGCTTGGCTCCTCCGGAGCATCAACAGCTGCAGCTCAAGGTGCTTCGCGCACCAGCAACACCTCCTGCATCTGTTCTTCCCGTTCGCGTGGATTGAGATAAGTGAACGGCAAGCCAACAAGTAAAACTCCTCCAACCACATTTCCGACGGTGCTGAAGAACAGGTTGTGCAGTGCCTCACCTAGCGTGAGAGCACCGCCCCCAAGAATCGCCATCGAGAACGTTCCCATGTTGGCGATCGAATGTTCGAAGCCAAGATATACAAAGATGAACACGATAAGAATCAGAGCCAGGATTTTGGCAATTTCCTCCCTGCAGCGCAGCGCTATCCGTACAGCCAGGCAGACAATCCAATTGGCCAGAATGCCTTTGAAGAAAATAATAGTCCCTGTTTGTTGCGCCTTGTTCATGGCGCCGTCAAATAGGGCATGGTCAGGGGGCAGTTGACTGAGAGAGCCGGCGCCAACAAGCAGCAATGAAACAAAGATCGCGCCAGCGAGATTTCCAACGTAGCATGAAATCCAAAGCAGTGCGGCTTGTCTCCAATTTGTCCGCCCTTCGGCGGAAGATATGGTCAGG
>Ga0187802_10000327_pt1 | contig 11401 bp, 8 predicted proteins | sample NC_wetland_sal_i_FD_130584 | JGI IMG/M metagenome (GOLD analysis project Ga0187802, IMG submission 130584) | Wetland sediment microbial communities from Neuse River Estuary, North Carolina, USA - Control_2 | ecosystem: Environmental > Aquatic > Freshwater > Wetlands > Sediment | place: USA... | reverse complement strand
TGCAGAGGTGATCGAGCCATTTAGATCCATGGTGCTGGTGGATACAAGACGCTTCATGGACGGAGGGCAGCCGCCGGATTCTGTCGAGGCGTTCGTATCTCTATCGGGCGATAGATGCGACGGAAAGACGCCCTTGCTGAAGTTCTCCATCGTCGTCAGGAATACCACCGAGGGGACAATCGTCCTGAGCCGGCATGCGCTGTGGAACGCGCAGGTGCGGTTTGCGGCGACCGACGCGGACATGTTGGCCGGCAAGTACGAGAAAATCGTCGTGTTCGTGGACGACAAGACCGACTATACGGAAGAGAAGGCGTTTTTCGCGCTCGGCCCGGGCATGTTCTACAACCAGGAGCATGAGTATCCGGTCATGGGGGCCAATCTCAAAGGCAAGTCGGCTGTGCAATTCCTGTTTTTTACATGGCCGCTCGGGCAGGATAACTTAATCGAGGGGCAACGCACACGATGGTCCAAAGTGGGTTACCTGTTCACGAACCCCATCGAAACTCCTCCTGCGACGCTGAAGCTTGATCCTCAATTTTTGAACGGCTGCCCAAGTGGGTGACCTTCAGAAGCCACTGGGTGGTAATTCGGATTACGGGACGACTGGTCGCCCAATATCCGCATAAAGGAAGTGGAGCGGAGGGCCAGAGGAAACAAGGATCGCCGCGCAGGGCCGGAAGGCGTATGATGTACCTGCCTTCAGGGAACCGCAGCCCGCTCAGCAATCAACAGTCTATTGAAATCGATGATGGGAGGCACCACACATGAACATCAGCAAGCGCGCAGTCGCAGCCGTCGCATTCGCAGTTGCCACGTTCACCTTCATGCCTGCATCCGCCTTGGCTGCAGATGAAGGCGCGGATCTTTACAAGGCGAAGTGCGCGATGTGCCACGCCCCCGACGGGACCGGCAAGCCTGCGATAAAGGCTCCCAGCCTGGTCTCCGATGAGGCCAAGAAAAAGTCCGATGCGGAAATGACGGATATGATTGCCAACGGCGGCAAGGACAAGAAAGCGTCCCACGCGTTCTCACAAAAGGGCCTGACCGCTGACCAGATTAAGTCACTCGTAGCCTACATCCGCACCTTGCAAAAGAAGTAGCCCAACTCCATCCAATCAGGATCGCCCGCGCGTGGGAAGGCGTCAACTGCCCCAAAGGGGCGATCTTCCCGTGTGCGGGTTAGCCGCTGCCTACGGGCGGTTTGGGTGAGGGTTTCTCCTCTGCGGGTGGGTCCTTCCTTTGTTCTTCCTCTTTGAGCAGCTCTTCGTAATAGGCGGGGCGGGTGTGGCGGAGGTGATCGGCGGAGGCTTTGCCGGTGAGCCAGGAGCGGTCCATGGGATAGACATCGGGATCGAAGATGACCGTGTACATGTGCCAGATGAGGATGGAGAAAGTGGCCAGAATCGCTTCGTAGAAGTGGAGAGCGGTGGCGGCGTCGGAAACCCACTTGGGAAAATAACGCAGGGCGAGATTATTGAACCAGAGAATGAAGCCAGTGAGAGCCATGACGGCGGTTCCCCACATGTAGGCCAGGTATTCGATTTTTTCGACGTAGTTGAATTTTCCGAAGGTGGGGCGGGTGCCCGAGAGGCCGAGGTTATAAAGGAACATGCCGACCATATCCTGCATGTCGCGGAGTCCAGGAAGGATATAGCGCAGGATGGCGCGGTCGCGGCGAACGAGAGTGAGATGGACGATGTGGTAGCCGACCGAGGAAAGCAAGACGATGGCGGCGAGGCGGTGGATCACGCCGCGGAATCCGAATCTGCTCTCCCACAGCAACAAAGGCTGCGCCCACCAGGACTCGGGGAATTTCAAGGCAAAGCCGGTGAAAACGAGCACGGGGAAGCTCGCGACCGTGAGCCAGTGCGCGATGCGGAAATGGAGGTTCATGCGCATGATTTCGGCGCCGGAATCGATCCGCGGATGGGGGTGCAGGAACTTTCGCAGGAAATCCAGCAGATGGTGGGAGAACATGAAGGCGATGGCCAGCGGAATCATGATCCAGTAAAACCAGCGGATGGATTTCACGACGATGTGTTCAGACCGCGATTGAGCAAGGATGTGAACGGGGCCAATGGCGAATTTTTCGCCCGCGCCGGGATGGCAAGCGCCGCAGGTGCGGGCGAGATTGGCGGGATTGACGGTGGAACGCGGATCGCTCGAGCGAAAGATATTATGGGTGCCATGGCAGGAGGCGCAATTGGCGACGGTCTGGCCGCCGGCGCGCGATTCGAGGCCATGGAAACTATTGGCAAAACTGGGGACGCGATCAGGGGGGAGATCGTAACGGGCGTTGAGGCGCTCATCGCCGTGGCAGCGGCCGCAGGTGGTGTCGGAGACGCGCGCTGGGTTCACGGGCGATAGAGGATTGCTGGTGGCGAGGATATTGTGCTCGCCGTGGCAATCGGTGCAAACGGGGGCGTCGCTGACGCTGTGAGCCACGGCCTGGCCGTGAACGCTCTGGTCGTAGATTTTTTCGATTTCCGTGTGGCAAGCGCCGCAGGTGGCGGGAACATTCCAATGATTGATTTTCGAGCGCGAGTCGCGAGCGGGAAAAATGGCATGGCTGGCGTGGCAATCGGAGCAGGAAGGCGCGGCCGGGTTGCCGGCGGCAAGGGCGCGACCGTGAACGCTCCAGCTGAAGGTTTCCACCGGGTGGGCGATGGGAATCTGGTGCTTCGAGAGAAAATCGGGGTTCGAATGGCAAGAGCCGCAAGTGACCGGAAGATTTTTCTTGGCGACCCGTGACGCGGGATTATCGGCGGGAAGAATTTTGTGCACCGGTCCGTGGCAGGTCTCGCAGCTGGGAGACTGCTTATCGCCATTCTTCGCCGCCTTGGCGTGAATGCCGGAGAGAAATTCCTTTACCTGATCGGCGTGGCAGGACGAGCAGATTTTCGGCGCGATGGTGGCGCCGGGCAAGACGTAATGAGCCGGGCCGTGGCAACTGGAACAAGCCTCGGGGCTTAAAACTTCGTGGACGCTCTTCGAGATATCGTCGGCGGGCTCTTCGTGACAACTGGAGCATTTTACTTTGGCGATTTTCGCGGGGTGCGGGAATTCTTTTATGTCCGTGTGGCAGGTGATGCAGTTCAAATTGGCGTGCACGCTGGCGTTGTGTTTCGCGGTGTCGACGAAAACGCTGCGGCCGCTATCGGACTTCAGGTCGGGCTGGTTATGGCAGGCGAGGCAATCGGCGTCCGGATCGGCTTCCGCCTCGGGAGCCTTCTGCGCGTGCACAGGATGGGGCGCGAACGCCAGTGCCAGCCCCAGCGCCAGAAGCAGACGCGATCGTCTGATGCATGACATATGGTTGTGCGCGCGTACGGCGGACTCCTGACGGCGACAGCTACTTCATACCCAAGTCGGCCAAGACTTTCGGATTTTGCTCCTCCATCGCAAGAATGGTGTGGCAAGTATCGCAATCATTGGCAATCGTGCGGCCGTCGGCGGTGGAGTGGCTGCCGTCGTGGCAGCGAAAGCACCCAACGAAATCCTGATGCCCGAGATTATCGGGATAGGTGCCCCAGGTGATTTTCATGGCGGGGAAAATATTGCGCACGTAGATGGCCTGGACTTGGGCAATGCCGGTCTCGAGCAGGGCGTGTTTATCGCGGAAGACGTCCGGGTAGGAAGCGCTATAGAAATCGTTGAGCTGGGCGGCGATTTTAACCGCGGCGGTATCACGGTCCGGATAATCCACGCGCAAAACTTCGACGGCTTTCTTTTTGATGAAAGGCAGATCGGGACTGATGCGTCCCTCCGACATGGCCTCGTCCACGGCACGATCGGGAAGCTGGAAGATGTGGGTGGGACGGTTGTGACAATCCATGCAATCCATAGTGCGGTGTTCACCGGCCGTGAGCTGCGCGGGCGTGGGCTTGGAGTCCGAGGAGAGGAAAGCGACTTCCTTGCCGGTATCGTCGAGGTAGGTGACTTCCGGAATCACCTGGCGCTGCCGGTCAGTGGCAATGTACTGAACCCTGGATTTTGCGTCGAGATGGCGGCCGTGAATGCCGACGGCGCCCTGCCAGGTGCGTCCGCCGACTTTGAGAAGGAGCACGGTGGTGAGGCGGGTATTCTTCTCGTCGTCTGAATACTTGGTGTGGACGATGAACTTATCGCCAGTGAAAACCTGGGGCCAGTGGCACTGCTCGCAAGTTTCACGGGCGGGGCGCAACTGCAGCACCGGATATGGAATGGGCCGATCGTAGGTGTGGAAGGTGACCGCGAAGACCTGACGAACGCCGGAAACTTTCGAGCGGACGAACCAACCTGCTCCCGGCCCGATGTGGCAAGCCACGCAGGCAACGCGTTGGTGGGGCGAGTTAATGTAGGCGGAGTACTCCGGCTGCATGACGGTGTGGCAGGTCTGGCCGCAGAAATTTGCGCTGTCCATATACTCGACGCCGCGATAGGACGCGATGCTGAAGATGACGACATTTGCCACCGTCAGCGCGCCGACCCAGGCGAAGGCCCGCCGCAACAGCGGTTCCGAGAGATCCACATTTGGGTAAACGGTGGGGAGTTGGCCGGCGGTGATCAGGCGCCGGCGCTGCAGGATTTCGCCGAACGGGATCAGCACAAGCCCGATTATGAAGATCCCGGGAAGGATCAGGAAGAAAATGATCCCCGTGTACGGGTCGACCGAGCGGGCCATCAGAATGTTGAAAATCCAGAATGCAACGAGCGTGAGGGCTGAACTGGTGGTGAGTACGGCCCCGGTTAATGTGAGCGAGTTGCGGCCGAGGAAGACCGCGGGGCGAAGCAAATGGACAATGCGATCGCGGAGGCTCATGGATTAGGCGGAGGGAAGAATCGCTGCCAATTCCCTCGATGCTGCTTGCGACTCCTCACTTCGACGCGCGCCGCACAGCCCTACTTTTTCTTGGCCAAGTCCCGAATGGTGGCGACCAAATCCTTGATATCAGCGGCGGAAACCTTGTCCTTGTAAGCGGGCATCTTTTCTTTGCCATCCGTGATGATGGTGGTCAATGCGGCATCGGACTGCTTCTGGACATCGGCGGAACGCAAGTCGCGAAGGTTGAGCTTCTTACCCATGGTGGTCTCGCCGCTTCCATCGGCGCCGTGGCAGGGCGCGCACTTTGCTTTGAAGGTGGCTGCGCCGTCAGCCTGGACGCGGACTGGGAACGCAAAGAGAGCAACCGCAGCGGCAAGAAGAAACCCGGCTGGAAGCATACGAAGTAAAGCTCGATTCATTGGTCCCTCCTCAAGGGGCTGCCGAAAGATACCACACTCGATTTGTTTGCCACACACCCAGTTTCAGAAAGCATACCGGAACGAGAAGGTGGCGTTGCTGCCGTTGAAATCCTGCAACGGGATGGCTCCGAGGCCGAACGGGCTGGTGTCTCCGCGCTGATTGAACCCGTAATAGTTCCAGGCCATCTTGTAGGTGAGACCCTTGTACAGCTTGATCGATATCGAGCCAAAGGGGCTGAGGTAGTTATAGTCGAGCGTTCCGGCGGGAGCGAGCGGATTCAGGAAGGTGGTGTCTCCGCGGACGAAACTTCCAGCATAGCCGAGTCCCACAGTAACGCGCTTCACGGGCTTCCAGATCAATCCCGCATGAGCGAAGTGATCGTTGCTCGAGTAGACGGAAAGCGTGCCCTTTCCAGCGGCGGTAACGGATGCCCCGGCAATAGGGCAAGGGGTGGTGACCACTCCCGGGGGAGAGGTCTGGAAGGCCGTTGTCGGAGGCGAGTAGCTGACGGTGTAGTTGAAGCAAATCTCGGACTGCGTGTAGATCTCCCAGTAGTTGTAACCAAAGTCGAGGATCAGGCGCGGGTTGACGGGCATCATGGCGGAGAAACTGTAACTGCGGTCGTGCTCGAGGTTGTTGACGTCGAGGACGTTGTCGCGGTTTTCATGAATCTCGAAGGCGCCATCGAGGATGGCCCAGGGCTTGGGAGTGTACGTCGCGTGGACTTTGTAACCCTGCACCTGGCGCGGATCAATGCGGGTGAAGGAATTGTCGTTGTAGCCAAACTCAAAATCGCTGGTGATTCTCAACTTGTCGATGGGGCGGAGGACAAATCCGGCAAGGCCGGCCTGCTCGTGGATATTGGTAATGGAGCGCGTCGTGTCGTTGCCCGTCTCCGGGACCAGATTTCCCGGCCCGCCCTCCACAATCGCACCGGCATTTGGACCGGTTGTAATCGGCACGCACCCTGCGGGAGGCGCATAGGGCATACCCGCAGGTGCCGTGGAGGCGCAGTCACCACGCCCAGCCAGGAAGGCATTCGTCCCATTGGCACCTGTGCCCCCTGGGAAGTAAAACTCGCCCGTATCGAAGGTGGCGCTGAATTGGGCAATGGTCCGGTCGGTGTAGAGGTAGCCGATGTGGCCGGTCAACCAGCGCTTGAAGTCGTACTGGAGCTCGAAGGTGTTCGAGATGGTCTTTTGGCCGAGGAATTGATAGGAGATTTCGTTGGTGACATCTGCGCCGGAGCCGCTGGCGTGAAGCGGGCAGCCCGCTGTGTTATAGGGCGCGGGGCATAGCGTAGCGAATGTCGTGGGAGTAGACGGTGACACGTTATTGAATAGGGCTAGCGGGTTCTCCAGGCCGACCAGGCCGGAAAGCTGCTGGCCGAAGATGTTGGTTTCAAATGTGTCCCACACGCCGGGGATGCGCCAGTTGTCGTAGCGGAAGAAATCCTCGATGCGGAACTTGTCGGTGACGGAATACACGCCGGACCAATCGGCATTCACGGAGACACGCTTGGCCTTTGCCGGCCCTCCGGTGGTGTTTACGCGCGCGTCGGTGCGGGTGGTGTACCCGTTCAAAATCTCGTTGAAATCGGGGATGGTGTTGTCGGAGGTGCTGTAGCCCACGGAACCCGCGGTCGTGAACTTCTTGAAGTAGTTGGACTGGAATCGCGCCCTTTCCGTGGGAATGTAGTTCCGCGGCCGGCCAACCTGACTATAGCTGAGGAACCCGTTGCAGTTGGGGTTGGTGAGGGTCGGCGGCGAGGTTGCGCTGTTAATGATGGGAGCGGCGATGGCCGAGCACGGCAAGGCTTCCGCGGGCGTCTGGGTGCTCCAAACGACGCCCAAATCCACGGGAGTGCCGTTGGCCAGCTGGTAGCCGAAATTCCCAGGCGTAGCCATGGGGTTACCGGTGACGACATTGTCTTGCTTGAAGTAGGTGAGAAACTGGTCGTAGGAAATGGTTGTCCGCGCGAAGACCTTGAAATCCACACCGGCGCGGTAGGCGTTCGTTGTGTAGCTATAGTTTTGCGGAAAATCCGGGATCGTTCCGCTGTCAGTGGTGAAGAAGCCGGGGCCTTCGTCGCGGTCATGCGAAAAGCCCAAGCGGAACCTTAGGCGGGACAGCGGAAACAATGTGAGATCGTAATCTTGCATGCGGCGGACAAGATCCAGCCCTTGCGGCGAGTTGGTAGCCGGAATGGAGGGGTTGGAACAGTACGCCGGGAGCCCCGGGTGAGCCGTCGAAGGCGGGCTGACGATGCAACCGCTGGTCTGGGAACCGGCTGGGTTCAAGGCCGCGGGATTCAGGGGATTGGCAAAGAGGTTGTAATCCCAGAAATTCTTGTCGCGGCGGAAGAGGACACGGAAGTCGTACCACTTGCTCTTCTCGATGCGCAGGCGGGAAACGTCGTTCGGATCGCCGCCGTAACCGAAGTTGCTGAAGCTCAGGTTGTCGAAGAGCAGCCCGTCATGGTGAATGGAGCGCATTTCCAGGGTGTAATTGAACAGGCGGACGCCGGAACCGAGGTTGACGAAGGTGTTGTAGGTGTCCTTGTTCCCGTCAATCTCGTTGGCGCGGTAGCCGAATTCAACGGTTTGCTGAATATTGTACCCGAGGGAATCGACCCCTTTGTTTTCGTCGGAGCCGTCCTGGGCGAAGGATGCGGGCGCAAAAAACATCGCGCCTGCGAATAGGAACAAGCCGAGCGAGCGAATCCCCCAGCGGTGACTCATGATTTTTCCCCCTTCTTCTTGGAGGGCGCAGCAGCTAACGCGCCCTGACTCGGCCTGCGTTTCTTCCCCACTCCGTGCCGCTCGCGAAGTATTCATGGCAGCCTCTATTTGAAGAACGTAGAGCTAAAGTTGGACCCGTGGATGGCGATGTGACACAGCGTGCACGCCTGGAAGAAAGTTGCCTGGTTATGGAACGAAGGTGCGCCGGGCGCGCTGGAGAAGGACGACGTCGTGTGGCATTGCAGACAGAGCAAATTCATGTTGCTCAACTTCAGCATGTGCGCGTTGGCCCCGCCGTGAGTCAGGTGGCAGGACTGGCAGCCGTCGACTTTAACGGGAGCATGCTCGTACACAAACGGGCCCTGCTTGTCCGTGTGGCACTTGAAGCAGACGGCATCCTGCGCCGCGGAAGTCCGGACCTGCTTGGGGCCGACCGTCCCGTGCGGGTTGTGGCAGTCGCTGCACTGGATAAGGCCCTCATTCACGCGGTGGTGGAAGGGCATTTCGAACTGGGCTCTCTGCTGGAGGTGGCAGGTGTAGCAAACCTCGGGCTGAGACTTCACGAGCAAAAAGTTCGAATCTTTCCCGTTGTGAGGAGAGTGGCAGGAGATGCAACTGACGTTCGCTCTTTCGTGTTCGGAGTTGCTGGCATTCGCCTGCTCGTGGTCACTGGCGTGGCAGGTGAGGCAGCGCTCGTTGATTTCCTTGGTCGAATGATCCTTGAAAATAAAAATCTTGGTTTTATCGCCGCCGCCATCCACGTGCGCGCTGCCTGGCCCGTGGCAATCCTCGCAGCCGTGCTTGGCGAGGCCGCCTTCCTTGAAGGTCTGCTTCCAATGCGGGCTCTTCTCCCAGCCGTTATAAAGATCTTCGTGGCACGTCTTGCAGGTTTCCGCGCCCACGAACGTGGCTGCGGCTTCCGGCGCGGCGGCCGACTTGGCAGGAGTGGAAGCTTTTTCTTGCGCTTGAATCGGAGGTGCAAGCGCACCGAACGAGACGAGGACCACGGCCAGCGAACAAAAAAGCACCCACGACCTCGTGCTAAGTCTCATAGGATCATCCCCCAAAGTTAAGCGGTCGCCAAGGCGTTGCCGCAACGGGCACACAATGCGCCGCTTTGAAACTGGTAGCTATGACGTACGTCACAAATCTTTGTGACGCATGTCACAAATCCAAAACATATCGTTTCTTGGGGCCTGGAACTACAGGAAGGGGGAGAAACGTGGGAGTCAGTGAAAGAGACACTCCCAAGAATTTCTCGGGGGAGATGCTACCTTTGAAAAGAAATTCGTGCAAGCAATTTTTTTGTGATTGCTCAATGGAGTAACTGGCCTGTCCTAATCGGAAAGCAAGTGTTGGAGCTTTGATTTGTCGCGCACGACCAGCGTCGAACCTTTGACCTCCAGGAGCTGCTTTTTCTTGAAGTCGGCGAACAGCCGCGTGACCGTCTCGCGGGAGGCGCCGATCATCTGAGCGATCTCCTCGTGGGTCAGAGTCAATTTCGCGTGGATTTCCCCCTGCCCGCTTCCGTGGGTGTTGCACCAATCAAGAAGGAAACGAGCCAATTTTTCACCGGCAGAGTGGGAGAGGCCGATGGAGCGCATTTCAGCGATCGCGGCATGATAGGTTTCGCCCAATTGTTGGGCCACGCGCAGGGAGGCTTCTCCAAATTCGCGAAGGAAGGCTAGGAAATCCGTGCGCGAGATGAAATTGGCCTGAGTGGGCTCGAGCACGTCGGCCGTGAGCTCGTAGGGAGTGCCGGTCACCGTGGCCGGCAATCCCAGAATTTCTCCCGGATCGGAAATTCTTACGATGAGCGTCTTGCCGTCGACCGAAGACGTGGAAAGCTTCACGCGCCCGCTACAGAGGATAAACACGCCGCGCGCCGCCTGGCCTTCGACAAAGAGGGTTGCGCCTTTTGGATAAGAGGAGGCCGAGGTGATCGCCGCAAGGCGTTGCACGGCGGGCGGCGGTAGATTGCAAAACAAACGGTCCTCGCGATGCGGGCAAGTGATGCAACTTTCGATGATTTCGAGACCGTAGGGAGCGCGCATTTCAGGTTTCGTCCACATTGTACTCCCTTTTCCACGTGTGACAATCCTGAAGCCGCTTGAACTATTCTGCGCCATTGTTTCGCCGATTTGGACCTTGCTGCTATTCTTTGCACGATTGGGCGGCCGGGTAAGTGATGGGAGTCACCCCCAGCCGTGACGCTGGTCACAGCGGGGGTACCCTCGAAAACAGATACTTTTAGAAAGGAGTCGCCATGTACAAGGATGAGAGAGACCTGCTGGAAGTCCTCAAATTTGAACTCGAATTCCTGGAAAAGGGCGGATATGGGCGTTCGCCGAGGGAGCCCTGGAGACCGCTGGCGATTTTCGAGGACTCTCCCACATGCATGAATTACGATACCAAGGAGAATCCGGAACCCTGCGGGGCGTGCGTGCTGATGCACTTGGTTCCACCCCAACTGCAGTCCGAGAAGATTCCCTGCCGCCACATTCCGCTCAACGCGGATGGAGAGACGCTGGATTCTCTGTACCGGTGGGGCGATCAGCATGAGATCGAGGATACCGTGGAAAACTGGCTGCGGGCGACGATCGCGAAGCTGGAAGAGGAGCGGAAAGCTGCTCGCGACGAGCGCAAAAACGTGCCGCCGGGCGACAGCATCCTGAGCGGAACGCCACTGCATCACAACCTGCACCCGAAATGCGCGAATCCCTCTTGTCCGACGGCCTTTCATTGGCTGGGTGGCGGCAAGTTTTTTCGGTTTCGGCCCAGCGAGGCCGCTGAAGGTTCGAGTGGTGCGGCGAGCAATTCGCCGGAGAATTTGCATGACGTGAAGCATTTTTGGCTTTGCGAGCACTGCGCGCAGGTTTTTACCCTGGTGTACGAGGAAGAACACGGGGTGGTGCTCAAGCTGCTGCGATTGGAACTGCCGGTGACGGAGACTCCCAACAAACGCCCGGCAACGCAGCCAATCTGAAGCAGCTTTGCTGGAAGCCGAACGAATAAGCATGTTGCATCCGGGCCTGCCCTGCCTGCATTGAATTCAAACTGCAAAGAAGCGTTCGAGACTCGCGCCCTTCCTGAGCTTGTGCAAAATCTTCGTTGGGAGAATCCATTTTGCGAGCCTCCTGAATTTCGTTTGGGCCGAGCGGCGCGACGCCGGCGAATTTCGAAGCTCGCATGCGCGGCCCTGGCGAGTGCGGTAAAATGTCTCACGCCGGAGTCGCCGGCGATGAGCGAGGTCGGGCCGATTATGGGAGGATAAAGAAATGTCGTCCGCAGCGTCCACAGGTTCGGCAATTCCTTCAGAAACCACTCAGCCCTTAAATTCCGAGGAGCTGCGCAAAATGCACGCGTACTGGCGCGCGGCAAATTATCTTTCCGTCGGGCAGATCTACCTTCTCAAGAATCCTCTTCTGCGCGAGCC
>Ga0187802_10000326_pt1 | contig 11405 bp, 5 predicted proteins | sample NC_wetland_sal_i_FD_130584 | JGI IMG/M metagenome (GOLD analysis project Ga0187802, IMG submission 130584) | Wetland sediment microbial communities from Neuse River Estuary, North Carolina, USA - Control_2 | ecosystem: Environmental > Aquatic > Freshwater > Wetlands > Sediment | place: USA... | reverse complement strand
GCAGAAGAAACAGCAGAAGAAACAGCAGAAGAAACAGCAGATCCCTCACCCAACTGCGGCTGGGTTCGGGATGACAGCGCAGAGGCAAGGGGAACCGCAACGACAGCCGGCGGTGAACACTCGACTGCCGCCGAAGGCTACCAGTTGACCTTCAGCGCGAACTGGAACGTGCGCGGATCGTAGGCCGCGGTCGGCTGGCCGCCCTGGCAGGTGGACAAGCCGGCGGTCGGGTCGCAGACGGGATTGACGTCGCTGGCGTTGAAGCGATTGAGCATATTGAATCCGTCGGCAATCACTTCCACATTCCAGCGCTCATTGATGGGAATCTTGCGCGCGATGCGGAGGTCCATCTGGAAGAAGCCCGGGCGCGTGAAGGCGTTTCTGCCGAGATTTCCGATGCAGCCCCAGAAGGGAAGAGTGTCCGGGAAGGAGAAGGACTTTCCGTTGCTGTCAATGCAGAAGTTTGGCGGAACGAAGGCGTAACCCGGGATGTAGGGCGAGGTCGTCGAGCCCGCCGGTGGCGAAGAGGTCTTGATGAAGGAAGGCCGGCCGGTGGAGGAACCGAAGTCGAGATTGGAGTCATAGCCGATCAAAAGGTTATAGGGGCGTCCGGAGGAAACCTCGACGATGGGAGCGACGGTGAAATCGGCCAGGAATTTTTTCCAGAAGCCGGAATCGCTCGAATGATAGGGGGTCTGATAAACGGCGCTGGTAATCCAGCGATGGCGCTGGTCGAAATCGGAATTGCCGCGGTCGTATTGCGGGAAACTGTTATCTTGCGGAGCGAGGAGAGTGGAAAGGTCCGTCGAGTCGTCGATGGAATGCGACCAGGTCCAGCCCGACAGAACCTGGAAGCCGTGAGAGAAGCGCTTCGTGACCGTGAGAGTGAAGGCATTGTAGACGGAACTGCCGGTTGAGGACTGCGGGTCCACGTCGCTCCAAGGCACCTGGACGCCATTAAAGCCCTTCGGAAACCCTAAAGATCCTGCCAGTCCCACCAATTGCGCGTAACCGCCAGGGAACAAGCCGGAGAACGAAGGGTTCGGGCCGCCGGGCCGGAAGAAATTGAAGACGGCCGGAGTGACGATGGTTCCAGCGGGAAGGAGGGGACTCCCGCCCGTCACCATCGTCCCCGTGGGCACTCCTCCGGCGCATGGGCCAGTAAACCCAGTTCCCAAAATTCCCGGAATCGCGACCAAGACGCTGCCCGTAAGAGGAGCGGTGGCCGTGACACAGCCGGGAGCACCGCCATTGCCCGGGACAGAAACGCCGAGAGGGTTGGAATCGATGGTCACCAGTCCTGCTTGGACGGCGTTGCTGTCGTTGGCGACGAGGAGCGCGGGGTTCGTGACGTTGATGTTGACGGTGTGATCGAGGTGGGTGCCGTGGGTGTAGTTGTACGCGAGGCTGATCTTCAAGTCTTTGGTGATTTCGCGCTCGATCGAAAGATTGGCCTGCTGCGCCAGGGCGTATTGGAAATTCTTTTGAACGGGAATCGTGAAGGGCAAAATCGGCAGTGGGTAGCCAGCGCCCGAGCCATTCGGGGGAGGAGGAGAGTATCCCTGAACGGTCAGAAAGCGCTGCTGGTTAAACAATGAATTCGTGAAGGTGGAGTTGAAAATCTGCGGGCTGGAGGTGAAGGGCGCATGGGCCCCGCTGACGCCGAAGCACATCGTGGGGGCGGCGGTGGAGCAGGAGGTGATGGCAGGAGCCAGGGGGTTGATGGTATTGGGATTCGAACTGAAAACCGTGCCCTGGAAAATATTCGAGGCGTTCAATGCGCCCGCGTTTCCGACGTTGTTAAGGTCTGCACCAGCGGGGTTGAGGACCGGATTGATGGGCGTCCCACCGGCCGCTTCCAATTGTGCGGAAAGTGCGCCGTCTTCCGTCGTGGAGAGGAAGGCGAGGGCCAGGGCGGGGTGGTCGTAGAAGAGGCCATAGCCGGCGCGGACGACGGTCTTGCCGTCGCCCCAGGGATCCCAGGCGATGCCGATGCGAGGCTGGACGTTGTTGCTGTCGTGGGGGATTCCCTCGACTACATGAAAAGCCTGTTCGGCGATGGCGTTGAACGTGGTGCCGGGCGTGAAAATGGGCAGCCATTCGCTGTCGTAGCGCAGGCCGTAGTTCACGGTGAGCTTGCGATTGACTTTCCAACTGTCCTGCACGAAAACGCCCAGGACTTTATTATTGAAGAGGCGCCGGGATTGGCCAACGCCCTGGTAGTAAACCGTGGGAATCCCGAGACCGTATGCCTGGACAGCGCTGAAACTCGGCAGGCTGGAGAAGGCAGGACTGAGCGAGCCGGCAGTGAGGGAGCCGAAATCAAAGACGCCGCCGTAGTTGAGAGTGAAGACCTGGCTGGCACCGGTGCCCAAAGTGATGAAATTGAAATCACCGCCGAATTTGATGGTGTGGGTGCCTTTGGTCCAGGTCACGTTGTCGGTCCATTGAAAGCGTTTTTCGATGCGATCCTCGGTGGTGAAAGGCTCGCGGCCGGTGAAGGCGGCGCCGGCGATGTTGTCCGCCGGGAAACTGCCGCCGAACAAATCAGAAAAGCCATAGTGCAAACCGCGACGAGCCGCCTGAAAACGAAACTCGTTGAAGAGATTGTCGTGAATCAGCGTGGTGTGCTGGGCGATGATGGCCCAATCGCGGGTGGTCTGGTCGGAGGTGCGGTTGCCGGCATTCTGGCCGAAGGTTTGATTCTGGGCGTTGACTTGAATGCCGGTGGTGGTGAAGGGCGAAATCATACCGCGAAGGAAAGTGCTGTTCTTCGTATTCCAATTGTGGTCGAGACGCAGCGAATAAATGCTGCCTTCCTCCGAAGTGGGATAGTTGCCAATCACGGAGGCAAGCCCCTGGAAAGTGGAGGGCAGGGGAACGCCATCCTCGGGAAATCCGTTGAGCGCCGGAGGCAAGGCGCCGGTATTGCCGAAGAGCGCGACGGCAGAAGAGGCGCCGCTCAGAGCGGCTGCCTGGATGAGTCCGGCGGCGAAGGGACTGGTGCATCCGCCCGCTTCCGCGATTGCGGCCGGGTAGAAACCGGCTTGTGAATTGGGACTGTTGGCGGGGCCGGTGAGCAGCAAAGGCGTGGCGGAACAAACGCTGGCGCCGGGAACGGGGACGAGGCCGAAATTGTTGGCGCCGATGTTGGTGAAACCGGTTTCCTGGCGGCGAGTGGTCTCGTAGCTGAAAAAATAGAAGGTTTTGTCTTTCTGGATGGGGCCGCCGATCGTCGCGCCGCCCTGGACGCGCGTGTAGGACTGCTTGACGGGGGTGGTTCCGCAGGTGAGGGCGGCGGCATTGCAATTAGCGGTGACGGAGAATGGGTCGCGCGCCTGGATGGCGCTGTCGCGGAGATAACCGAAGAGATCGCCGTGAATGGCGTTGGAACCGGACTTGGTGACGATATTCACCACGCCGCCCATCGCCCGACCGTATTCCGGCATGTAATTGCTCGTGATGACCTGAAATTCCTGGACGGCTTCCTGGGAGACGGTGGCGCGCACGCCGTTGGTGGAATTGTCCACGGCGTCTGCGCCGTCTACGGAGACCTCATTCGAGCGACCGCGCTGGCCGCCGAAGTTGAGGCCACTCGTGGGCGCAGCGCCGATGGAGGGAGTATCGTCGCGGGCCGCCTGGGAATTGAGCAGGGTGAAATTGATGTAATTCCGGCCATTGATCGGCAGGTTGTCGATTTGGGCCTGGGTGATGGTGGTGGAGACATCGGTTTTGGTGGTTTCGACCAGATCGGCTGCGGCAATGACGCTGATGGTTTCGCTTGTGGTCTTCAATTGCAATTGTGGATCGTAGGTGGGCGAGGTGCCGATGATGAGCGTCAAGGAGGGATTCTTCAACGCAGCAAAGCCCTGGGCCTCGACCGTGAGGGAATAGTTTCCGGGAGGAAGCCCAACGATTTCGTAGTGGCCGCTGGAATCGCTTGTGGTGGTGCGTTCGGCGCCGGTGGCCAGATTTACGACGGCGATTTTGGCGTTTTTCACCGAAAGACTTTGAGGATCGAGCACCGTGCCGGATAGGTTGACGGTGTTGATCTGGGCATCAATCTGGCGCGGAAACGCGAGGACCATTCCAGCCACGAGCAACGCAAAAACCAAAATGCTTCGCAGACGCATGGACACACCCTCCCCTGGATTTGCCCAGCTCGATTTAAAAGCGGCCCTGCGGCCGCGCGCACGCAGAATTGCGAGAGCCAAAAAGGATTTGCTCCACACCCCGTGAAGCCCCCGTCGGCTAATGCCGGACTTCTAATCCAACCCCCCTCCCTTTGCAATAGATTTCTTGAATGAGTTGCATAGCGATTTCTTGAATCATGAGTGAAGGAATGGAAAACGCGAGGGTAGCAATCAAATTCAGGTAGGATTGCGGGCAGCCGCGCGTCAGTTGCGCGTGGTGGAGCCTGAGAGCTGCACGAGCGAGTCCGCGGAAAGCGTGGCGCCCGATTCGAGCGTCTGCGGCGCGCGCCAGGAATCCACGACCGCGATTTGGTGGACGCAGGAGACGGTGCAGCGCGGGGCGCAGCCTTTCTTGGTGCGGAACTCGCGATGACGCTGCTCATTCGAGTACTCGGCGAGCGGAATGCCCGGATAACCGCGCTGCTGGGAACAGTAGTGGACCAGGCCGTCTTCGCAGATATAGAGGTAGCGGGAGCCGGCGCGGCATCGCCAATTGTTTTCTTTTCCCTGGGCGATGTTGTGCTGGAAATTATTCACGCGCGAGAAGGAGCGTTTCCCGAGCGACATGATCTCTTCGAAAATTTCGCGCTCGCGCGGGCCGAGCGGCTGGAGCTGCCCATTACCGTCGTGGAGAATGCCGACGGTGGAGGTGAAGCCCAGGGCGATGGCGCGATGCGCCACTTTCAGGGCGTCTTCCGGATTGTGGATGCCGCTTCCCAGGACGGAATTGATGTTGACGTGAAATTCGGCGTGATCGGCCAGGAGCTCGAGTTTTTGGTCGAGGACTTTCAGGCTTTTCTTCGAGACATCGTCCGGCATCAGGTTATCAATGCTGATTTGAAGATATTCGAGCCCCGCGCGATTCAGCGCCTGGATGCGAGCGGCGGTGAGAAGGTAACCATTGGTGATCATCCCGGCGATGATGCCGTTCGAGCGGATGCGCGCGATGATGGCGTCCAGTTCCGGGTGGAGCAGGGGCTCGCCGCCGCTGATGGTGACGATGCCGGTACCTATGCCGCCGAGCCGGTCAATCCGGCGAAACATTTCGTCCGTGGCAACGGGCTTCGAGAAGTCGTCGAACTCGTTGCAGTAGGTGCAGGCGAGATTGCAGCGGCGGATGGGGATCACATGGACGAGCAACGGATGGCGCGTGGAGACGAGTCCCCGGGCAATCATGCGCATTTCCCGCAGCTTGCGGTGCGCCGCGAGAAGCTTCCTTCGAATTTTCGTCTTTGCGGTCAAGAAATCATCGAGGAGAGGCAGATGGGTTCGAATCCCCCGTGGCCCCGCCGCCTCAATCGCCGAGAAATATTATGCCATATCGAGGCGGTGGTCTCCGCGAGGTTCCTGCAACGCCACCTGCGATTGTCTATTCGGCAACGGCGGCACCTTCGACGAGACTGGCCACGAGAGTGCAGTGGCGGAGTTTCCCGACAAGGAGGGAGGCTCACGACCGTGCCTACCGATTCGGGCGCTTACTTCAGGAGGCCCACCGCGTAATTCAGGCCTGAAAGCTGGGCTTCGTAATCGTAGCGGGCGCTGGTCTGCTCGATTTCGGCTTGGGTCTGATTCAATTGCGCCTGGCTCAGCTCGATGATGGAACTAAGCCCGAGTTTGTAGCGCTGCGTGGCGAGATCGAGGGCTTGATTCGCTTCGGCGAGGAGCTGATCCGTCACGGCCAAGCGCTGGAAAGCGGTATTGGCGTTGAGCCATGCTTTTTGAACATCGCGGATGATGCGATTTTGGAGATCTCGAAGAAACTCTTGCTGCGCCTGGGCCTGCGCATTGGCTTCGGAGCGGAGGGCTCCGAAGAGATGGCCGTTGAAGAGGGGAACGTTCACGTTGAATCCAGCGGCCGCGTAGCGGGTGGCGAGCTGGTCCGCGCCATAAGGGGTAACGCCGGCGGCTCCGACAGCGGTGATGGAGGGAAACCAGAGGTCGCGCTCCGCCGTAACGTAGCTCTGCGCCGAACTTACATCGAGGCGCTGGCCGATAAGCTCCGGCCGATTTTGCATGGCATCCTGGATGAGCTGGACGATGTCCGGAGGGGGAGCCGCCGGCAGAGGCTCCTCGGCGAGCGAGTATGTGCGCTGATCGGAAAAACCCAACGCGGCGGATAGCTCCGCGTAAGCAGACTGGAGATCGTTTTGAGATTGGAGCAGCAGGAGCTGGGCATTCGAGAGGTCAACATTTGCAAAGCTCACGTCCAAGCCTGACTTGAGCTTGTTTTGCGCGAGAGCGCTGACCTGATCGGCGACGAGCTGGCGCGTTTTCACGGTCTTCTCGGCGACTTGGAGCACAGCGAGCGATTTGAGGGCACTGTAATAGGACTGATCCACGCGGAGGAGAACATCGGCGCGCGTGGCTGACACGTTTTCTTGCTCGGCCTGCGCGTGCAAGTTGGAGCTTTTGACGAGCTCGTGAGTGCGGCCGAAATCGGTGACGAGTTGGCCGATGGTGACCCCATTCGAATAGCGCTCGTAAATGATGGGGTTATTCAACGCGCCGGCGGCGATGCGGCTATTGTGCTGTGCGTCCGCGCCCGTAAGGCTGCCGTAAGCCTGCGGGTAATAGGCGGAGCGAGCCTCCTGGACGCGCGCGCCGGCCGCAGCGGCGAGGTAAGAGGCAACTTGAATCTGCGGATGATTTTGGATGGCGAGCTTCTCGGCATCCGCGAGCGTGAGGTGCTGGACATTTTGTGCGGTGCAGGGAGCTGCGGATAAGGCAAGGAGAAGAAAGAACCGAAACGAAGGGCGGCGGGACATTAGTGGGCCTCCTCTGCCAAAACGGGTGCTCTGGCTTCGGCGCGGCGCCGATAGATCAGCAGGTAGGCGGCGGGAACGACGAAGATGGTGAGCACGATGGAAGTGAGCAGGCCACCGATGATGACGCGCGCGAGCGGAGCGTAGGCCTCGCTTCCGGTTTCGAGCTTGAAGGCCATGGGGAGAAGGCCGACGACGGTGGCGAGCGAGGTCATCAGAATGGGCCGGAGGCGGATACGGCAGGCGTGGGCCACCGCCTCGACAATGGTGTGGCCTTCCAAGCGCAGCACGTTTGCAAAGTCCACGATCAAGATGCTGTTCGATACGACCATTCCTTGCAGCATGACAACTCCCATCAGCGATTGGATGTTTAGCGTGGTGCCGGTGAGAACCAGCGTGAGAATTACGCCCACGAGTCCGGTCGGAACCGCGAGCACGATGAGAAAGGGATCGATGAAGGAAGCGAATTGGGCCACCAGAATAAGGTAAACGAGCAAAATTGCCAGCAGCAGACCGAAGCCGAAGCTGCGGAAAGAGGCCTGCATGGTCACGATCAGCCCGCGGACATCCACGCGGATGTTGGAGGGTATGGTGGTGGCTTTGATGATTTTCGAGATTTCGCTCGCCGGCTTACCGAGATCTTCGCCCGTGGGGGCGACGTACACGTCCACGGCACGCTGCAACTGGTAATGATCCACCTCCGTGGGCGTGAGGATGGGTGTGACCTCGGCGACCTGATTGAGATAGGTGGGCATGCGCAGGTCCGGCGAGCGCAGCGGCATGGCTTTCAGATCCTCGAGCGACTTGACATGATTTTCGGGGTACTGGACGCTCACAAAATAATTGTTGCCGGTCTTCGGATCCACCCAGTAGCTGGGGGCGATCATGACGTCGGTTGTCAGCGCCGTAATGAGATTGTTGATCACTTCCTTGGGGCTGAGGCCGAGTTCGCTGGCGCGAGCGCGGTTTACGTTGACCTGCAATGCGGGATAATCCATGTCTTGCGGGATGTAGACGTCGGATATGTCCGGAAGAGCTTTGATCTGCCGGGCCATATCTTGAGCGATGCGGTCGTCCGTTTTCAAATCCATGCCGCTTACCTGGACGTCAATCGGCGCGGGCATGCCCTGGTTGAGAACGGAATCCACCAGGCCCCCGGACTGAAAATAAGTGCGCAATTGAGGCAGCTCGTTGGTGATGCGTTGGCGCACTTCTCGCATGTAGGTGAAGCTGCTCTCTTTGTGCTCCTCCGCCAGACCCACCTGAACGATGGCCGTGTGCATCCCGGAATTGGGAGTAAATAGGGAGGAGAGGTCGGGTGTGACGCCGATGTTGGAGACCAGGGTGGTCAAATCCTCGGGCTTCACCACCTGGCGCACAATTTCTTCCACCTTTTTCACGTAATTTTCCGTGAGCTCGATGCGCGTTCCCGTGGGCGCTTTCACGCTGATGACGAATTGACCGGCGTCCGTCCGCGGGAAGAAAGCCACACCGACGAAGGGATACAGCAACAGGCACAGCAGAAAGAAGATCACGAAACCCACGACTACCTCGCGCGGCCGGTCCAAAGCTTTTCGCACCCAGCGCTCGTAAAAATTGAGCATTTTCTCGAATTTCGCGTTGAACCTGGCGTGGAACCGCTCGCCCCAGGATTTCTTCGAGGCAGCGCCTCCTCCATGCTCATGGAGGGGCTTGAGAAAGTAGGCGCAGAAAAGGGGGACGACCGTCACCGCGTCGAAGTAGGAAGCGAATAGGGCGATGACCACCGCCAGCGCGAGCGCCGAGAACAAATACTTGCTCACGCCGAAAAGGAAAGTCACCGGGAAGAAAACGACCACGGCGACGAGCATGATGGCCAGAACCGCTAGGGCCACCTCGTTTGCTCCCTTGACGGCAGCCACTTTCGGATCCTCGCCCAGTTCGAGATGGCGATATACGTTTTCGAGGACGACCACCGAATCGTCAATCAATCGCGAAAATGCGAGGGCCAGGCCGCTCAACACCATGCTATCGATGGACCTGTCTCCGGTATGGAGCACGAAAAAAGTGATCATCACGGAAAGAGGAATGGAAAGGAAGACCGCGGCCGTGGCGCGAATGCTTCCAAGGAACAGCCAGATCATCACGGCCGTGAGCACGATGCCTATCCCCCCTTCGCGCATTACCGTGGAAATGGCCGCTTTCACGAACAAGGACTGATCGAAAACGACGTGGCTCTTCAGTTGGGAAGGGATATCGCGCAGGTGCAGGATGGCTTTCTTGATTCCGTCCACAACTTCGATCGTGTTCGTGTTTCCACCCTGCTTCAGGATGGGCACGTAAACGGATCTTTGGTCGTTTACCCGCACGATGTTGTATTGAAACGCGGAACTGTCCGAGGCCTTGCCGATATCGGAAACGAAAACGGATTTCTGGCCTTCGGTTTTCAGCGGGACCTGATTGAGGAATGCGGCGTTGGGGACTTGAGCGTTGGTGTAGATGTTGTAATCGAGCGGGCCGATGCGGACGTCGCCAGCGGGGAGGATGAGATTCGAATCGTCCACAGCTCGCACCACATCCATGGGGCTCAATTGATGAGCCTGCAAGAGCAGCGGGTCCACATCCACCATCACCTGGCGGTAGCGACCGCCATAGGGCTGCGGGACGGTCGCTCCGGGGACTCCCGCCACCTGGTTTCGAATCTGATATTGCAGGTAATCGTGGAGTTGTGTCTCGTTCAGCCCCTGGCCTTCCACGGTGAGCAGGCAAACCGGCAGGCTCGAGGCGTCCACTTTCAACACCACGGGTGGCAGGGTTCCTTGAGGCAATCGGCGCAAGTCGGCCATCGCCAGGTTGGAAATCTGGGTCACATCCGCATTGGCATCCGTGCCGGGCTGGAAATAGATTTTGATGAGGCTCACACCGCTCATGGACCGGGATTCCATGTGGTCGATGCCGCTGCCAAGCGTGAAAAAGCGCTCGAAGGTGTCGGTGATATCCGCTTCAATCTGCTCGGGGGGCATGCCGTTGTAGAAGGTGGCCACGAGCACCACAGGGATGTTGATGGGTGGAAACATGTCCACGGGCATCCGCGCCACGCTGGTCAAGCCGAGCACACAAATAAAAAGGCACAGAACGATAATGAAATAGGGATGTTTCAGTGAAAATGTTGGCATAGGACCGCCTACTCCGTTTCCGCAGGCTGAATCAACTTCGGTTTTACGAGTTCGCCGGGCCTGAATTGGCCCTGCTCGCCGTACACGACCATCTCATCCAGCTGAAGTCCGGATACGATTTCGACTTGCGTGGCCGATTGAAGCCCCAACTTGACGGTTTTTTTTTCCACCCGATTGCTGCTGTCCACAACGAGCACCGTGCCCTGTCCCTCTCCCCCGGATTCGACTGCCTGGACAGGAACGGCCAGCACATTGGCGGCGGAATGGAGCGGAATTTTGACGGAGGCATACATCCCCGGAACAAGCTCATATTTTGGATTGGGGACTTCCACTTCCGTGTGCATCGTGCGGGTTTGCGTGTCGATTTGATCCGAGAAGCGGACGATCTTTCCGTCGAACGTCCTCTTGATGCCTGAAACATCCACCGCGATGGTTTGCCCGACGCGAATTTCCGAGACGGCTCTTTCCGGTACGGGAATCACCAGGCGCAGCAGATTATTTTGCGAGAGCCGGCACAAGGCCAGGGCGCCCTTGCTCGAGGATGTTCCGGCCGGGAGCAGGGCCCCGGTATAGCCATAAATTTCGGTGACGACCCCATCGAAGGGAGCGGTGATGCGCGCGTAATCGAACATGGCCTGATCTTTTCCGAGCGCCGCTTTGGAAGCCAGCAATCCTTGCTCGGCCGCTGCCAGCGCGTCTTTCGCCGAGGAAACGCCCGCGCTGGCTTCGAGGTCTTTCCCCTGCGCGACGTCGATTTCCTCTTGCGCCACCAGTTCGGGGCGCGACTTCTGCACCTCGGCAAGCCGGGTATAGGTCAGGTGTGCGACCGTGTAGGAAGACTCCGCACGGCTCAGTTCTTCCCGTGCGCGCGAAAAGTCTTGCTCGCTTCGGCGCACGGATGCTTCGTCCTGCTGCAACTGCTGCTGGAGCTCGGGAATTTCGAGCACCGCCAACAGTTGACCTTGTTTGACGTGCGTTCCCCAATCCACGTACAGCTTGCGGATATAGCCGGAAACCTTGGCGTACACTTCGATTTCCTGAAAGGGCTCCAACTCCGAGGCGATTTCGAGACTGTTGGTCAGATCGCACCGCGCTACTTTCACCACCGCGGCGGACGGAGCGTTCGCCGGGTCATCCGCATGGGCGTTGTGTCCGCTCCCGCAGCCGGCCATCATGCCTGCGATGAGGCAAAGCGCCAGTAGTTCCGGAGGTTTCGTCTTTTTCATTGGTTCACCTGACATATCATCGAGATTCCTTTTATCCGCGGAATAAGCCGATCACGAGTTCGACTCCCT
>Ga0187802_10000323_pt1 | contig 11450 bp, 8 predicted proteins | sample NC_wetland_sal_i_FD_130584 | JGI IMG/M metagenome (GOLD analysis project Ga0187802, IMG submission 130584) | Wetland sediment microbial communities from Neuse River Estuary, North Carolina, USA - Control_2 | ecosystem: Environmental > Aquatic > Freshwater > Wetlands > Sediment | place: USA... | reverse complement strand
CGGTATTGCCGCCGTCGCGTGCGTCATTGACCAGCGTCCAGGCGCGCGTGAGCGCGGCCGGCCCAAGATAGCGGTCGTTCCAGCGCACGGTATCGCAGGCTGAATAGCAGATGCCGCAATTGATGCATTCGATCGCGGCGTCCACGGCCATGCGCGCGGGCGTATCGGGCCTGATCTGCGCTATCGCATCGTGGCGGGTCTTGGTCGGCGCGAAAGCCCCCTTGGCCCCCTGCCACTTTTCGAAAAACGGCTGCATGTCGGTGGCGAGATCCTTGATCACCGGCAGGTTTTCCAGCGGACCGATTTCGAGCCGCCCGCCGTGCGACACTTTGGTCACGTGGGTGCGGCAGGTCCAGCGCGGTTTGCCGTTCACGGTCATAGCGCACGAGCCGCAAACGCCGACGCGGCAGGCAAAACGATACGACAATGTCGGATCGATATGGCGCTGCACGAAGGTGACGACGTCAAGCACTGTCTGGCTTTCCCGTTGCGGTACGTTGTAGGTCTCGTAACGGCCGTCCGCACCGCCGCGCCACAGCGATACCGAAAGTTCCGAGTGCATGCGGCCGGTCCTCCTTAGGCGCATCTCTTGAGGGTTCTTGAGTGTTTGCGCTTATTCCAAGCGGTTTGGCAAGCGAGGCCTTAACAAGCGACACTCGCCATACAAAGCCGGTACGCCCGCGCTATAATCGCAGCCAGCCGATGGGGGAGGAAGGTCAATGGCCGGGCTTGAGCTCAGTTATGTCCATGGTGCGAGCAATCAACCGCTGATCGGCGAAACCATCGGGCAGTTCTTTGACAACGCTTGCGCACAATGGGCCAGTCGACCGGCGCTGATCGTGCGCCATCAGAAGGTCCGGCTTACTTACGCCGAGCTGCGGCAGGCGGTCGACCGGCTGGCCGCCGGCCTATTGACGCTCGATCTGCATCCCGGCGATCGCGTCGGCATCTGGTCGCCCAACAACAGCGAATGGGTGCTGACGCAGTTCGCCACCGCCAAGGCCGGGCTCGTCCTCGTCAATATCAACCCGTCCTACCGCACCGCTGAACTCGAATACGCGCTCAACAAAGTGGGCTGCAAGGCGCTCATCCTCGCCGAACGGTTCAAGACATCCGACTATGTCGGCATGCTGCGCGAACTCGCGCCGGAACTCGGCCGCGCTCAGCCGGGAAAGCTTGAATCGCCGCGCCTACCGGCGTTGCGCTCGGTCATCCTGCTCGGCGACGGCTGGCATCCAGGAACGTTCCGTTTCTCCGAAATTGCAGCGCGCGGCGGCGCCGCCGAAGCGGCGCGAATTGCCGAGCTTGGACCGCAATTGCAGTTCGACCAGCCGATCAATATTCAGTTCACGTCGGGCACGACGGGATTTCCGAAAGGCGCGACGCTGTCGCACCACAACATTCTCAACAATGGATATTTCATCGGCGAAGCGATGCGGCTGACGCCCGAGGATCGGCTGTGCATTCCGGTCCCGCTCTACCACTGCTTCGGCATGGTGCTCGGCAATCTGGCGGCGGTGACCCACGGTGCGTGCATGGTGTTTCCAGGCGAAGGTTTCGATCCCCTTGCCACGTTGCAAACCGTGGCGGACGAAGGCTGCACCGCGCTCCATGGCGTGCCCACCATGTTCATTGCGCAACTCGATCATCCGGAATTCGAGAAGTTTGATCTTTCCTCGCTGCGTACGGGGATCATGGCCGGTTCACCGTGCCCGATCGAGGTGATGAAGCGCGCCGTCGCCAAGATGAATCTTTCGGAAATTACCATCGCCTACGGTATGACCGAAACAAGCCCGGTAAGCTTCCAGAGCTCGACAAAGGATCCGCTCGAGCGCCGCGTCTCGACCGTGGGCCGCATTCAGCCGCATATCGAGGTGAAGATCGTCGATCTCAACGGCCGCATCGTGCCGACCGGCACGCCCGGCGAGCTTCTGACCCGCGGCTATTCGGTGATGCTGGGCTATTGGGGCGACGAAGAACGCACGCGTGAGGCGATCGATGCCGCGCGCTGGATGCACACCGGCGATCTCGCCACCATCGATGCCGAGGGCTATTGCAATATTGTCGGGCGCATAAAGGACATGGTTATCCGTGGCGGCGAGAACGTCTATCCGCGCGAGATCGAGGAGTTTCTCTATCGTCATCCGAAGGTTCAGGACGTCCAGGTGATCGGCGTGCCGGACGATCGCTACGGCGAGGAGATTTGCGCCTGGGTCAAGCTGCGTCCCGGCGTCGCCGCGAGCGAAGAGGAAATCCGCGCCTTCTGCCGCGACCAGATCGCCCACTATAAAGTGCCGCGCTACGTCAGATTCGTCGACGAATTTCCAATGACCGTCACCGGCAAGATTCAGAAATTCATCATGCGCGAGCGCACGATCGCCGAGCTCGGGCTGAAAGTGCAGAAGACGGCGTAAAGACCTTCGTTAGCACCCAGAGTTTGTGAAGTTCCCGGGTCAACAGCGCACCATTTCATGCCGCGCTGCGCCCCGGAAACGCCGACCGTTGGGCGCTCGCAATGACGAGGTCTTTTATACTTTGACCTTCTCGTCCTCGACGACGCGCGCGACCGCGGGGCGCTTGAGCAGCTGATCCTTGTGCGCGGTGTAATTCTTAAGCTCCGCCATCGGCAGCTCGCGGCGCACGCCCCAGGTGTAGAATACAAACGCATAGGGGTCGAGGACCGAGTAGCGATCCGAGAGCCATTCGCGGCCGGCCAGCATGCCATCGATCTGTTTCAAATAACCGTGGAAAGTCTTCAGTCCCATTTCCTTGATGCCGGGAAACGCTGATGTGTCGGCGGTATAGCGTTCCGGCCGGCCGACATGCGCGTGAGCGGGGTGCACGTTGGTGGCAAAGTAGCCGATCAAGGACAGCGCCTTCGCTTCGGCCGCACTATCACCGGGCCACAGCCCGAACCGCTTACCGAGATAGGGCAAGATTGCCGTGTTTTCGGTGACCGGCTCACCGCTATCGAGGCGAAGCACCGGCACGCGGCCGAGCGGATTGATCTTCAAATAAGCTTCGGTGCGCTGCTCGCCACCGGCAAGGTCGACCTTCTTGGCCTCGTATTTCTCGCCGCCTTCCTCGAGGACGATATGCGAAGCCATCGAACAGGCACCCGGAGCGTAGTAGAGCGTCAACATAAAAAACCTCCCTTTATTGACATTTAAAAAATCGGCCTCCTCACGAGGCGTCTTGGTTCAAGGATTGGGTTGATTCAAGGTAGCGGGGAAAACGTGCGTGCTTCTTCACTTTATCTTGTTTAAGAGCGGCAGCCAGGTCTGTTGTTCCTTGTCGACGAAAGCGAGCGTTTGCTCGGGCGTCATGGCGCGCGAATAGCTGCCGACGTTGGCGAGGCGCTTCTTGAATTCCGGATCACTAACGACTTTGGCGAGATCGATGCTGGCCTTGCTGACGATCGGCGCCGGCGTCTCGAGCGGCGCCACCAGCACCTGCCAGCCGGTCGCGGAAACGCCCGGCAGCGTCTCCGCAACAGTCGGCAAGTCGGGAAACTGGGGCAGTCGTTCGGCGGCGGCGACCGCGATCAGCTTCACCTGTCCGGCTTTGACCGCGCCGACGATTCCCGAATAGCCTTCGATGATCATCGACACCCGCCCGGAGCCGACATCGGCAAGCGCTGCCGCCGGTCCGGCATTGTAGGGCACAGGGAGGAGCTGGATGTCGGCCCGCTCTTGCAACAGCAATCCGGTGAGATGCGTAAGCCGGCCGACGCCGGTGACGGCGATCGAAATGGTGCCCGGCTGTTTCTTGGCGAGCGCGATCAGTTGCGGCAGCGTGCTGACGCCAAGCGTCGGACTGACCGCGATGAACATCGGATTTTCCGCCGTGAATCCGATCGGCAAAAAATCGCGCGGCAGCTTGATCGGGAGATTGGGCGCGGTCGTTTGCAGCGACGCGAAGGTCGAGAGCGCCGGCATGAACAGCGTGTAGCCGTCGGGCGCGGCCTCCGTTGCAGCACGCGCGGCGATACTGCCGTTGGCGCCGGCGTGATTGATGATGACGACTTGGCGGCCCCAGGACTGGGTCAGGCCATCGGCGACGAAGCGCGCGTCCACATCCGGCGTCGAGCCGGGCGGAGCGTCCGAGATTATCGAAACGGGCTTGGTCGGGTAGTCGTCCGCTTGCGCATGCGCCGTGACGGCCGCCGCAGTGAGCACGCAAAACGCAGCGATGCCGAACCCATAGCGACCAACAATCATTCCGTCCTCCCGAGGCACGGCGCCAATGATATGCGGCACACCCGGTCGTTTCCACCGTCATGGCGCGCCTGCGCCAAACCGACACGGGCCGGCGCAGCCGGTGAGGTTTCTAAAGTTTTTTCGAAATCCATGCTTTTAGTTTTCGATCAGGTCGAGGTTCGCCGTAATCCGCGTGATGACGCGGCGGAAACAAGCGAGGTCGCGGACAGCGATGCCGTGTTCCGCGTCCTGCGTAATGCCGCGCGCGAGCGTGAGCAACTCGTCACGAAGCTTCTTGGCTTTGGCGGTAAGGAACACCCTCACCTTGCGGCGATCGTCGTCGCCGCGCAGCCGGCGAATGAGACGCGATCTCTCCATGCTGCGCAGCGCAATGGCGGTGGTCGGTTCCATCATGCCGACGCGAGCCGACAATTCCCGCTGCGAAAGCCCGTCGGCGTCCCACAGCACACGGAGAAAGTACCACTGGCCGCGGGTGACGCCGTAAGCCGCAATGCGCCGCTCCAAGAGCCGCTGAAAAGCGCGGTGTGCGTCGCGCACGAGATAGCCGGACGAGAGCCGCGGCGGAAACTCATTGGCGCGTCGCGGTGATGCTTTTGCTTTAGCTGAAGGTCGCGGCTGCATCGGCGTTGACAGGTGAAGGAGAGCGTGACGATAATACTTAGCATTCTATGCAATGGGAAAGCGAGCGATGCAACAGTCACTGCGCAGCAAAGAACAGAGCGAGGAACACGCGGCCGCGATGCCGAACCAGGCCTTCGATCTGCGCAGCACGCTGGAATGGTTGCGCGCGTCCGGCGAACTGATCGAGACAGACAAGGAGGTCGATCCCGATCTGCAGGTCACCGGCCTGCAAAAGCACATGGACGGCGGCTGCCCGGTTCTGTTCAACAACGTCAAAGGCAAGCCGAACCACCGCGTCATCACTAATTTGTTCGGCGACATGGCGATCATCAATCGCATGTTCGGCTGGAAAGACGATGCCGATCGGGTGCGCAGGCTGGCGCACGCGCTGTCGCATCCGATCAAGCCCGTGGAAGTCGCGCAGCGCGATGCGCCGTGCCAGGAACATGTGATCGAGAACCCGCAGGACGTGAACGACTGGCTGGTGCCGATCCGTCACACCACCTACGAGCCCGAGCTTACGGTCGGCTCGGGCATACGCTGCGTCACCGGTGCGCAATTCGATGGCGGGTCGGACCTCGGCTACAACCGAATGAATTTCCGCTGGGGCAATGTCGGCACGTTCCAGATTTCGCCCGGCTCGCACATGTGGCAGGTGGTCAACAAATATTACAAGGAAAACCAGCCGGTGCCGATCACGGTGTGTTTCGGTGTGCCGCCGGCCTGCACGCTGTTAGCCGGCGCCGGCTTCGACTACGCGGTGCTGCCGATGGGCTGCGACGAGATCGGCATCGCATCCGCCGTGCAGGGGGCGCCGGTTCGTCTCGTCAAGGCGCGCAGCGTTGACGCCATGGCGCTCGCCGATTGCGAGCTGGTGCTCGAAGGTCACGTCGACCCGCGCGACCGCCGCTTCGAAACCAAGGAAGCCGAAGATGCCGGCGTGCAGGGCCGCTATCATTTCCACCCGGAATGGGCCGGCTATATGGGCAAGTCCTACAAGGCGCCGACCTTCCACGTCACCGCCGTCACCATGCGCAAGCCGCAGTCGAAGCCGATCATCTTCGCGCTTGGCGTCCATATGCTCGACGACCACAACATCGACACCACGGTGCGCGAGGCGGCGATCTACGAGCTGTGCAATCGCTTGCAGCCGGGCATCGTGCAGAACGTCGTCATTCCGTACTGCATGACCGATTGGGGCGGCTGCGTCATTCAAGTGAAAAAGCGCCATCAGATCGACGAAGGCTGGCAACGCAATTTCCTGGGCGCGGCCCTGTCGTGCTCGCAAGGCATGCGGCTTGCGATCGCGGTGAGCGAGGACGTCGATCCCTATTCGATGGACGATGTCATGTGGTGTCTCACCACGCGGGTTAATCCGCGCACCGACATTCTCAATCCGATTCCGGGCGGCCGCGGCCAGACCTTCATGCCCGCGGAACGCATGACCGCCGGCGATCGGCAGTGGACCGCCTCCAACACACAGTTCGAGGGCGGCATGGGCATCGATGCCACCGTGCCGTTCGGCTACGAGAGCGATTTTCTTCGGCCGGTTTATCCGGTCGACAAGGTGCGCCCGGAAGATTTCTTCTCCAAGGAAGACATCGCCAATGCCAAGAAGCGCATGCAGGGCTGGGTGCATTCGCTGGCGAGGACGGGGCGTTGATTTATCTGCCCTCTCCCGCAAGCGGAGAGGGAACGCTCGCGCTCACTTCGCGATTCCATCTTTCCACCAACGCCCGGCGGTCGAGCTTGCCGCGCTCGGTCTTTGGCAGTGAAGCGCTCAGCACGATTTGCTTCGGCGCCTTGAATGCCGGCAGCCGCGCCGCGCAGTGCTTCAGGAGCGCTTCAATATCGAGGCGCGCGCCCGGCCGGGTCACCACATAGCTGACCACTTCCTGGCCATAGACCGCGTCAGGGATGCCGATCGTGGCGGCCTCGATGATTTCGGCGCATTGCATCAGGCAGGAATCGATCTCCATCGGCGAAATCTTGGCGCCGCCGCGGATGATCAAGTCTTTCTCCCGGCCAGTCAGCGTCAAAAAGCCATCGGCGTCGATGCTGCCGATATCGCCGGTGCGGAAGCGGCCGCGGCTGTGGGTCCTGATCGCGCCGTCTTCGGCGAGATAGCGAAACGGATGGTCCGGCCAGCCACCGAGCTCGACATGGCCGATCTCGCCGGCGGCCAGGCGGCGGCCTTCGCCGTCGACGATGGCGAGGTCGTGATAGTCGAACGGCCGTCCCACCGTGCCAAGGCGGCGCCGTTCGCCGGGAATGGCGGCGATCCAGCTTGCTTCGCTGGCGCCGTAGCCTTGCGCGACAGGAACGCCAAATCTGTCCTCGAACCGCTTCCATTCGTCGAGCAACAGCGGCGCCGAGCTCGACGTGATAAAACGCAGCGCCGGCAGTTTATCGCGGCGCGCTTCGGCCGCGGTGTTGAGCAGGATGTTGAGCGTGGTGGGATTGCCGGCGGCGATCGTCACGCCGCGATCGCGCAAGTGACTGAAAAACCGGCTCGCCGAGAATCTTTCCCCGAGCACCAACGTCGCGCCCCGATTGACCGGGACGAGCGCGCCCAAAAGCTGCGCCGACGCCCAGCTGAACGGACGGAAATCATAGAGCCGGTCGCCGGCGGCAATGCCGAAACCGTCGGCCAGCGGGTCGATATTGGAAAGGTATTCGCGAAAATTCAAAACCACGCCCTTGGGCTTGGCGCTGGTTCCCGACGTGAAAAGAATGACGGCATCGTCATTGGCCCGCGCGGGCCGCGCTCGCTCGCTGGACACGCAACGCGCAAGCTCGCCGAATAGAGTGTCGGCGTTCGGCTCCTCGTAGTGGCCGATGCGCAGCCGCGGCGCATCCGTTCGGGCCAACAGATCGTCGAGCCGCAATTCCTCTTGATAGAGAACGAGCTTTGGTTTCAATCGCGCGAAAATGTCATCGAGCTGGTTGCGGTTCATCTCGACGTGAATCGTGCAGACGGTTGGGCCGGCCGCCATGATTCCGAGATAACAAAAGAGCTGCTCCATCGAATTTTCGGCAAGCAGCGCGACCCGGTCATTAGGCCCAAGGCCGCGGCCGCGCAGGAAAGCGGCGAGCTTACCGGTTGTGTCGCGAAGCCGGCCGTAGTCGATGGTCCGCCCATCGTCGGCGCGGACGAGCCAGGGTTTGTCCGCCGCGTGAGCGGCCGCCCGCGCGATCCAGCCCTGCAAAAGATCGGAGCCGAAATCTTGGTGCATGCCTTGGTGCGTGTTAGGCTAGCTCGCAATTCCTTAGCATCATAAGCATTTCCCATAGAGGGAGAAGGCCGCCATGGGCAATGATGCGTCTCCGCAATGGCCGGACCTGCCGTTTAAGGCCTGGAGCGGCACCTGCAATACTTTGCTCCTGTGGCTACAGGTCGTCGGCAAAGTGCGCATCGCCTGCACGCCGCTCATCAATCATTGGTGGAACGCGACATTTGAGGTGACATCGCGCGGGCCGCTCGCGCCGGCGATGCCGTACCGCGGGCGCGCCTTCGACGTGCTTTTCGACTTCACCGATCATCGTCTCCTCATTGCGACGAGCGATGGCCGTACTGAAACGCTGGCGCTCGCGCCAATGGCGGTGGCCGATTTCTACGCCGCATTCATGCAGGCGCTGCGCGGGCTCGGCATCGATGTGCATATCTGGACCATGCCGAGCGAGATCGAGAATGCGATTCCGTTCGAAAAGGACCGCACGGACGCGCAGTACGATCCGGTCTACGTGCAAAAATTCTGGCAGGCCGTGCTGCAGGCCTATCGCGTAATGACCGAGTTTCGCGCCCGCTTCATCGGAAAGGCAAGCCCGGTGCACTTTTTCTGGGGCGGGCTCGATCTCGCCGTTACGCGCTTTTCCGGCCGCACCGCGCCGCCCCTGACAAGCGTTACGCCGAATGTCGCGGCTTGGGTCATGAATGAAGCCTATTCGCACGAGGTGTCGAGCTGCGGTTTCTGGCCGGGCAACGGCGGCTATGACCGCGCCGCGTTCTATGTCTACGCCTATCCGGAACTAGCCGGTTACGGCGACACCAAGCTAAAGACCGCCGAAGCCGCTTACGACCAAAAGCTTGGCCAGTTCATTCTGCCTTACGATGCTGTGCGTCGGTCGCGGGATCCTGATGCCCTCCTGCTCGGCTTTTTGCAGGAAACCTACGTGGCGGAGGCGAAGCTCGCGAATTGGGATCGCGCCGCGCTGGAACGTCCCACATGACCGCTGCGATAGGCCGCCTCGGGAGCTGCTCCACGCGAACGATCGGTCTCGTGACGCGTTATCTATGGGCCGCCGGGTGGCAACCGGCCACAACAGGGAAAACGGACGCAGTTGATTTTGCCGGTTTCTAACTGCGGCACCAACGCATCGGTACGCGCTTGCGTCTAACTTGTTCCCGGCGGACCCCCGTATTTTTATCTTCACTTTCGGCTCAGGTCGGCTGGCCACGGCGAACGCCAAATAAACTTGGCAAGGATCATGCTCATGTTAGCAGTTCGCGCCGCACCAGCGCCGCTCCTTCGGCCATGGTTTTCATTTTGCCGAAGGCAACCGGCCGCGGCAGGTATTTCATCCCGCAATCCGGCGCCACCACCAGCCGATCGGCCGGCACGTGATCGAGCGCGTTGCGGATGCGAGCGGCGACCACCTGCGGCGTCTCGACCGTCATGTCGGCAAGATCGATCACGCCTAGCACGATGGTCTTTGACGGCAATTGCCGCAAGATTTGAAGGTCAAGCCGGGGCTGCGCCGCCTCGATGGATATTTGTTGCGCCTTGCATTGTTCCAGCTCCGGCAGGAACGAATAGCCGGACGGCTTGTCGTGCACGACGGCGGCGTACCCGAAGCACAGATGCACCGCCACCGTACCGGTCACGCCTTCGAGCGCCCGGTCGAGCGCCTTGACGCCATAACGGCGCGCCTTGTCGGGATGCTGCTGCACCCACGGCTCGTCGATCTGCACCACATCGGCCCCGGCCGCGAACAGGTCCTTGATTTCGGCGTTGACCGCCTCCGCATAGGCCATCGCCACAGCCTCTTCGTCGCCGTAATAGTCGTCTTGCGCCTGGCGGCCCATCGTAAACGGGCCCGGCACCGTGGCCTTGATCTTGCGGTCGGTGCCGGCGCGCAAAACCCTAAGGTCGCGAAGCTCGACCGGGTGCCGGCGCTTGATCGGACCGGCGATGCGCGGCACTGGAATTGGCCGGCCGTTCCGGTTGATGACCGTACCCGGCTTTTTGATGTCGATGCCGTCGAGCGCGGTGGCGAAGCGATTGGAATAGCTTTCGCGCCGCTGCTCCCCGTCGGTGATGATGTCGAGGCCGGCGCGCTCCTGGTCGCGTATCGCCAGGATGGTGGCGTCGTCCTGTGCTGCTTCGAGCTTGTCGGGCGCCACCAGCCACATATCGTCCGCCCGCACGCGCGGCACTTGCTTTGACAGCTTCTCGCGGTCGATCAGCCATTCGGGCTGCGGGTAGGAACCGACAAGAGATGTGGGGAGGAGCATTGCGGTTGGCGCTTGTGGTTATTCGCCGGCGGGTTCTTCGCGCCGGCGAGGGATCATTCGTTCGTCGCCATTATTCGTTCGTCGCCATTATCCGTTCGTCGTCACTGACGTTCGGCCGACGACAGCCGGCCCCTGTCCTCGCCCTTTTCAGGGAGAGGCGGACCTCGAACAGTCAGACCGATCGCGCCTTATCCCAACGCCTTCTCGTAGGGAAAGATGACGCTGCCGGTCTTCTCGTCGGTGGGGGTCAGCACCGTCTGATAGCTCATGCCGCGCCAGGTCTCGAGGTTCGCAGCGTCGGTGATGCCGTGATACTGCACCTGGAGCATCGCGGATTTCGTCCATTCGCCGTCTTTGCCGAATCTCAGATCCGACACCATGATGGTGTCGAAGGCATTGTTGCGCATAAAGTCGGCGATCTTGTCGTCGTTGACGCTCTTGGTTGCCTCGACCGCCTTTTGCAGGACCTGCAGATAGGCGTAGCCCCAGCCGCCGAGGTAGTAGCCGAGCGGATCGACGCCTTGCCCCGCCGCGCGCGACTGGTATGTCTTGAAGAAATCGGCCGCGGGAGCCATCAATTTCGGCGACGGCACCCAGGTTTCGTAGTTGATGATGCCGTTGAGTTTGGACTTGAGCTTGTCCTTGAACGCCGTCGCCTGCAGTCCGACCATGCCGCCGCCCATCATCTTCGGCTTCAGGCCAAGCTCGTTGGCGGCTTGCAGCATGCCGACCGAGCTCAACGGATACGAACAGATCACCACCATATCCGGATTGAATGCCTGAATGGCGCGAATGATTGGCGAGAAGTCGGTCGTATTCGGCGGATAGGTCTTGTCGTAGACCAGATTGAAGCCGTACTTTTTCACGTTGTTGCGCGCGCCGTCAGCGCAGTTGCGCGCGAATTCGGCGTCCTCGCTGGTAATGGCGATGGTTTGCGGCTTCGGATTCTGCGCCGCCGCTACGTCAAAGAAGCCCTCAGTAAACGATTCTTTCGGCGTCGGGCCGGAGGGCAGCATCGAGAAGTATTTGGGGTAGTGAAATTCGCTGTTCGCAGCGAGCGCGAACAGGCCGATGAAAATCTTGCCCTTTTGCAT
>Ga0187802_10000320_pt1 | contig 11541 bp, 10 predicted proteins | sample NC_wetland_sal_i_FD_130584 | JGI IMG/M metagenome (GOLD analysis project Ga0187802, IMG submission 130584) | Wetland sediment microbial communities from Neuse River Estuary, North Carolina, USA - Control_2 | ecosystem: Environmental > Aquatic > Freshwater > Wetlands > Sediment | place: USA... | reverse complement strand
GTTATCTCATAAATCTCGGGTCTCGATCAAAAGGCGCTGCTTCAGGGGCTGAAGCCCAGTGAAGGGCATTTTTTTCGGCGGGGTTAGAAACCCCGCCCTTCCACCTCGGCCATTTATGAGATCGCTTCATTTCACCCTCTTGAGCCAGCCTAGCAGCCAGGCGGCTGTTACGTACATCGAGAAACATTCGAGGGCGAAGGGGAGGAAGCCTAGGTAGCCGGGGGCGGGCATCTCGAAAATTTTCGTTTGCTGGAACATGGGGAAGATATAGTGCCATTTGCCCGCGGCCCAATAGTTCCAGAATTCCCAGAGCCAGCCGCAAATCCATCCGGCGGCGAAGAAACCGTAGACGCGGCGGCGGAAGCCCTCCGAAAGATCGCCGAGGAAGGAGGGGAGGCCGAGGCGGCGGTTGATAGGGTCGAGGAGGAGAAGGAAGCCGAGCCAGAGGAGCGCGAAGAGGTAGGCGGCTATGCGCTGCGGGACGGCGAGGGGAAGGATCAGGCAGGCGGCGCCGGCTGCGAGGCAGGCGTTTTCGGCGGGGCGCGAAATTTTCCATGGTTCGCCTGGGAGCGGGGGCAGGAGCGCTTGGACGAGATCGGAAGATTCGAAGATGGCGGGAGAGATGGTGGCGAAGGACCAGGCGTAGCCGAGGAGTGCGAGGGGCCATTCGCGCGGGACGCCGACGTAGGTCCAATTTTGGAGGCGGAGATTATAGGCTTCGAAAATGAGCCAGAGCGGAATGGAGAGCAGGGCCATGCGGGCGAGGGTGATGGGCGCGTCGTGGAGGCGGGAGCGATTGGTGAGGGCGAGGACGGCGGCGTCGGCGGTGAGGATGTAGGCGGTCCAGGCGATGGGGGTGAAGAAGGTGGCGACGGGCTCGACGCGGCGGAAGAGGAGGGCTTCGGCAGCGGCGAGAGCGAGGATGCCGATCCAGCCGTGCGGGGGGAATGGGCGACGTCGGCGGGTGCGGAAATAGCCCGCGATGAGGAGGGCGATGGTGCCGACGGTGACGCCGATGCCGAAGCCGAGCATGCGGCCACATGGTAACGCAGGTGGGCGAGTTTCTAGCGCGATGGCAAAACTTGGCAGTGGGTTAACTTCCGATTACCGCATTTATAACGAGTAGCACGGTTTCTTACACGGATTCGGAAATGGTTATGCACCTTTGTATTGAACTATTCACCGGTTGCTGGTTTTTCCAACCCCCCTTGCGCCCCGCAAGCCGTTCCGGGCGTGGCGCACGCTCAGAATCGAAAGGGATTACCGCGCGCTCTGCGAGGCCATGGACATTGGAACGCGTATTGCATATAACCATGGCGATCGCCCACCGGTTCCAAGGGCAAATCAGGTAAGGGGGAGCAAAATGGCCAAGAAAAAGTTGAAGAAGGCGAAGAAGCTGACAGCAACAAAGGATACGACTGTAGTGAAATTCCGTTAAGGCGCAGTTTTGGTATGAAGAGCGCACTGAGGAACGGAGCGCGGTCTGACCGGCCTAATTGGCGCAGGGACAACATATAAGTGTGGTGACCGCCCACGGGGGCAATCTCACAGAGGGGGAGAAATTACGTGGCGACCAAGAGAACGAAGAAAGCAGCGAAGAACTTGAAGAAGGGGAAGAAGTTGGAAGCGACCAAGGCGCTTTATTGGAGACAGACCGGGTAATCTCGCTAACACAGAAATGCCAAGGGAGGGTGGCAGAACCTGCGCCAATCAGGCAGGAAAAGCATTGCCTTTCGTCTACCGTCCGTCCCTTGGAGAACTGCTCCCGCCCGATCCAAATCCCGAAGACAACAAATAGCTTTCCTGCGAGGTTCGATCGCATAGTGCCGGCAACATTTGGCACAGGTGTATCACCACTCATCCGGCCTCGCAGAGGCTGCCTAACTCCTGATTCGTCGAATCATCGGAAACGGAGCCACCCCCCAAACCTGCCGCGCTCCGAAACGCGCCGCGATTCGCGGCCTTTCTTGCTATGCTTTGCGTTCGTTTGGGCGGCGAAAAATGATGAGCGAGCCGGAAAAACTCGAACGCGGGCTGGGGCTGCTCGAAGCGACGTCGCTGAACATGACGTTCATGGTGGGGATTGGGCCGTTCATCGTGATTCCGTTCATGATCAAGGCGATGAACGGGCCGCAGTGCCTGATTGCGTGGGTGGGCGGGGCGATTCTGGCGCTGCTGGATGGATGCGTGTGGGCGGAGTTGGGGGCGGCGATGCCGCAGGCGGGCGGGACGTATGTTTTTTTGCGCGAGGCTTATGGCGGGGAGCGGTGGGGACGGCTGATGTCGTTTCTTTTTATCTGGCAGACGCTTTTTCAGGCGCCGCTGAGCATTTCGTCGGGGGCGCTGGGGTTTGCGGACTATTCGTATTTCTTGACGGCGAAAATTCCGGGCGTGATGTGGTGGTCCGGTGCACACGCGGCGCAGATGGTTGCGATTTATGCGAATTACACGCGCGTGGTGGCCGCGGTGCTGATTGTGATTGCCGTTGCGTTGCTCTACCGGCGGATCACGGCGATTGGCAAGATTTCGACGATTTTGTGGGTGATCGTGGTTGGGACGATTCTGTGGCTGATTTGGGGCGGAGCGACGCATTTCAATTTGAAGCTGATTTATCCTTTTCCCGAGGGGGCGTGGAGTTTTTCGTGGATTTTTTTTGCGGGGCTGGGGCACGCGTCGGTGCAGGCGGTGTACAGCTATTTGGGCTACTACAACGTGTGCAACCTGGGCGGAGAAATGAAGGAGCCGGAGAAGAATATTCCGCGGGCGATTTTTCTTTCGATATTCGGGATTGCCATACTTTATTTTTTGATGCAGACGAGCATTCTCGGGGTCGTGCCGTGGCAGGAGGCGAGGAATTCGCCGTTTGTGGCGAGCCTGTTTTTCCAGAGGACGTTTGGGGAGCATGGGGCGACGCTCGCGACCGGGCTGATTCTGGTGGCGGCGTTCGGGTCGGTATTTTCAGCGACGCTGGGATATTCGCGCGTGCCTTATGCGGCGGCGCTTGACGGGAATTTCTTTTCGATTTTCGCGCGCGTGCATCCGACGAAGCGGTTTCCGTATATATCGCTGCTGGCGATTGGGGCTGTGTCGATTCTGATCTGCCTGACGGTTTCGCTCTTCTCGGTGATTCGCTCCATCCTGGCCATGCGCTGCCTCATCCAATTTGCGGGGCAGGCGGTGGGGCTGATATTGCTGCACCGGCGCGGGGTGGCGGAGCGGTGGCCGTTTCACATGTGGCTGTATCCGGTGCCGGCGGTGCTTGCGATTTTGGGATGGGTGGCGATATTTGTATCGACGGGGCTGCGGCCGATGCTGGCGTCGCTGGCGGCGATGGCCGGCGGTGTGGTCATATATTTGTGGCGGGCGTTGTTGTTGAGGCAGTGGCCATTCGAGGAGGTCACTTGATTCGGAAGACTTATGCACGGCTGGGGTGGCCATTCCTGGCGGCGCTGCTGGGAGCGCTGGCGGGGCCGGCGGTGGCGCCGCGCGGTCAGGTGGTGTGCGCGCAATCGTTGCCGGAGACGGTGGAGGCGATCAACAAGGCGCGCGTCTCGACGCGAATACTTTTTATTACCGCGCATCCGGACGATGAGTGGTCGAGTTTGCTGACGTACCTTTCCCGCGGACAGGACGCGGACGTGGCGCTGCTGACCATCACGCGCGGGCAGGGCGGGCAGAATGCGATTGGGCCGGAACAGGGAGGACCGCTGGGCGTGATACGGACGGAGGAATTGCTGGCGGCGGGGAAAGAGTATGGAGTGCGGCAATTTTTCACGCGGGCGCCGGACACGGGGTACGTGAAGACGCCGGAACAGGCGAGGAAGATTTGGGGCGGGCTGGCGCTCGAGGATATGGTGCGCGTGATTCGCACGTTTCGGCCGGAAGTGGTGATCAACGGGTGGGGCGGCGTTCGCGGCGGGCATGGACATCACCAGGAGAGCGGAATTTTGACGCCGCAGGCCGTGGCTGCCGCTGCCGATCCGAAGATGTTTCCCGAGCAGATTGCGGAGGGGTTGCCGGCATGGAAGGTGGGGCTTGAAGTGCGGCTGGCGCGCGAGAATGTGGCGGGCGCGGTGCTGATGCCGACGAACGACGTCTCGCCATTGTGGGGGAAGAGCTACACGGAGATGGGCATGGAGGGGCACGCGAATCATCGTTCGCAGGGCACGCCGGCATTTTTCGGCAATCCATTTTTCCGGCGGCCGATTTATTTGCTGCGGGAGAATGAGAAGGGCGAAGTCGTGGGCGGATTCGATGCCAAGGGGCTGAGCGAGCCGATCACATTACTGGAAGCGCGGTTTCCGGGTCTTCGGGCGATTTTGACGCCCGGACTCGCTTCGGCGGATGGGCACTTGGCTGCGGCGAGAAAAGCGGCGCTTGAACTCGACCGAGGGGCTGCCGCGAGATCGCTTGCGGAGGCGGGGAAAGAGATTGCGGGTTTGCAGGAGCGCGTTTCGAAGGAGGGCGGGAATGAATCGGGCGGCGCGCTCTGGGAGTTGGAACAGGTGCGGAGCAGGATTGATCTGGCGCTGGTTGAGGATGTGGCGCTGCCGATCGAGGCGCAGGCGGAGCGGCATGAAGTTGTCGCGGGGGAAAGTTTTTCGGTGGACGTGAACGTTCAGGCAAAGCCTGCGGTGGCGGTGAAGTGGACGCTCGACCAATCGAGCCTGCTGGTGCCGCCGGGGTGGACGGCGACACTCGGAGAAACGAAGGAAGGCGGGACGAGCTATCGCTTCACGGTGAGCGTTCCGGCCGGCGCGAAGCCGCCGAGTTCTCCGGGCGATGTGATTTTGGCATTTCCGCCGCCGCTGGTGCGCGTAGGGGCGCGGGTGGCGGTGGAGGGGTATTCGTTTCGGGTCGAGGAGCCGGTGCAGTCGGTCGAAGCCAACACGACGGGGATTCATACCTATCCGCTGAGTCTGGTGCCGGCGGTGACGCTGACGGTGGACCCGCAGCAGATTATGGTGCCGATCGAGCGGGCGTCTGAGCCCGTGAGATTGCTCGCGCGGGTGCGTTATCACGGAACGAAGGCTGCGAAGGTGACGGTGGGTCTGGACGCGGCGGAGGGCTGGGCGATTCAGGCGGTTGCGCCGCTCGAATTCACGGGGCCCGGGGATCAACTGATTCGGTTTTTGGTTACGCCGCCGGCGCACGCGGCGCCCGGAGCTTATCCGCTGCATCCCTTTGGGCAGATTGGGAAGGAAATTTTTCGTACATCGCTCGAGCCGATTCCCACGCTGCCGACGCGGAATTGGAGCGAGCCCGCGGATGCGACCGTGCACGTGACGGATCTCGCGGTGCCGGCGCATCTCCGGGTCGGATACGTGACCGCTGAAAACGATCCCCTCCCGGAAATTTTGCGGCAGATTGGCGTGCAGGTGGATTTGCTCGATGAAGTGTCGCTGGCGTTTGGGGATTTGGGGAGCTATGACGCGATCGTCGTGGGGATTCGCGCGTACGAATTGCGTCTGGACCTTTTCCGCTCGAATGCGCGGCTGCTGGATTACATGGAGCGCGGCGGGACGCTGCTGGTGCAGTACCAGCGCGATTCGGAATGGACCAAGGCGGCGCCGTATCCGGCGAAAATGCCGGACGCGACCTCGCGGGTGACGGATGCGAATTCTCCGGTGCGATTTCTTGCGCCGGAAAATCCGGTGCTGAATTCGCCGAACAAAATCACGCTGGCGGATTTCGAGGGGTGGGTGCAGGAGCGGGGGCTGTATTTTCTGGGGACGTTTGACTCGCGCTACACGGCGGTGCTGGGGTTGAAGGATCCAGGCGAGGCGGAGGCGACGGGGGCGCTGGTGTACGCGCCTTATGGCAAGGGTGTTTACATTTATACGGGGCTATCGTTTTTCCGGGAGTTGCCGGCGGGGGTGCCGGGGGCGTACCGGCTATTCGTGAATTTGCTGAGCCAGACACAGCACCGGGGCGGGCAGTAGAGGCGGGAGCGGACAGGCCATTCGGGGCAGAAAGGAATGTGTCGCGCCTACGGCGCTTGGGGAGTTTGTATGGTATTGACCCAGCCCTTGCGGGCTGGGCTAAATTGTGCCGCGCCTCCGGCGCTCGGGCTGCCTTGAGTGATTGGAATCGAGAGCGCATCGCAGTGCCTCGTGGTCGAATTTTTCGGAGCGAAGTCGATTGCCTGCCGCGGGAATGGTAGTTCGTCGGAGCGCAGACAGGAGTGTCTGCGCCACTTGGGTGATTGAGAGCGCAAGAGAGTGAGCGAGACGCTGCCAATCGAAAGCTGGGCCGTGGCGGGGTGGGCCGAGCCGCGCGTGGTGCGAATCCCGGAGGGATGGTTTTGGATGGGGAGCGACGCGGGGCAGGAAAATGAGCGGCCCGTGCATCGGGTTTGGGTGGGGGCGTTCGAACTGGGGGCGTGCCAGGTGACGAATGCCAAGTACGCGCATTTCCTGGGGGCGACCGGGCACCGCAAGCCGCTGCAATGGGGCGATGCGGATTTTTCGGATCCCGAGCAGCCTGTGGTGGCGCCTTCGTGGTTCGACGCCGTGGCTTATTGCGAATGGCTGAGCGAGAAGGCGGGGCGCCGGTATCGCTTGCCAACCGAGGCGGAATGGGAGCGGGCGGCGCGCGGGGGGCTTGAGGGCAAGATGTATCCGTGGGGGGACGCGCCGCTGGAGTCGCTCGCGAATTACGGGGCGCGCTGGAGGACGGCGCCCGAGCCGGTGGGACGGGCGGAGCGGAACGGCTACGGGTTGTGCGATATCGGCGCGAACGTGCATGAATGGTGCGCGGATTGGTTTGACGCGGATTATTATCGCGTCTCGCCGGAACGCGATCCGCAGGGGCCGCGGGAGGGGACGAGGCGCGCTTCGCGGGGCGGATCGTGGCGGCATGCGACGAAGGTGTCGCGCTGCGCGGCGCGATCGAGTATTCCTCCGGAATTTCAGTACGCGGATTATGGATTTCGCGTGGCGCGGGATATTTGATGGACCACTTCATGGCTCCGGGAGAACGTTTCCGCTTCCTCATGAAGTTTAGCGCGGGGCACCGAAAATCCCAGGGCTGAAGCCCAATTCAAAAGCGAAGGATCTTCCGCTGGACTGAAGTCCAGCTCCCCCCTGCTTAAGCAGGGGGCTCCCACCAGCATGCCGTATCCCTACGGGATTTCTTCGGCGGGGTTCCTTGAAGCTCACCGATTGTTTTGCGGGCGAGTTTTCTAATCGCCAACAGGGGGCGGGACATCACGGGATCGCGCGCTTGCGCTCGTGCTATTCTTCGTGGCGGGCAGGAGGGATAAGGGAATGATTTCGCGAAGCGCCGTGGCGCGTTGGTGCGCAGCTTTCATCGTGGTTTTGCTTCTTTCTTCGGCGGCGTGGGGACAGAAAAAAAAGAAGAATCAGCCGGCGGATACTTCGCCGATGCCGGAGCTGCCGTTGCCGCCGGCGGAGAAAATAGACAACAACATTGGAGAGATGCTGGGCGCGTTCCAGGTGGGCGATATCGAGGCCATGCACAAATACTACTCGGATAGCGCCATGTTTGTGCGGTCCGCCACCTTCGAGCCGCCGCTGGTTGGCTGGCAGAGCTACGCCAACCTGGTGCAGCAGCAACGAGCGGCCTTCCCCACGGGGATGCAAATCATCCGCCGGGACACGAATATATTCGTGGTCGGGGAAGTTGCCTGGGCGTCGTATGCCTGGCAATTCCTATCGCAATACGAGGGGAAGCCATACGCGGCACGCGGCCAAACCACGCTGGTCTTCAATAAGGTGGGTGACAGCTGGCTGATCGTGCACAACCACACGTCGCAAATCCCCGACGCATCCATGTGCGGACAGCAGCAGCCAGCACCGCCTCCAGCACAGAACGCTCCCGCAGCCGCGCCGGGAGCCGCGCCCGCGCAACCGAAGCCCTAGGGCCGGCCTTGGCAGGCAGTCCGCACTTGCGGCAGCCCTGCGGCTAGAAATTCTTGAAGCCTTCCCAGAGCCAGAACCCGGCGATCACCACCAGCAGTCCGCCTGAGACGATGACGAGCAGCATGATGGGCCGGCTGAGTTTGTCTATGCGGGAAACCAAGGCGCGCTGTTCGCTGGCCATGGACTCCCCGGCGGCGTCGAGAAAGATTTGATCACCCTCCCGGGTTTCGAGAGTGCTGCGGTAAATCAGAAGGCAAATCAGCGCAGCGGTGATGATTCCCCAAGCAACGAGCAGCGCGTATAGCAGGTCGTGAAACGTATCCATGGCTGCCTCCCCTACCCGCAGGCCGTGAGAGCAAAACCGAGTGGGGAACGGCCCGCGCGGGCCCAATAGCGAGTACCACTTGGCGGGATTATAGCACTACCGGCGGCGGAGGAGGGCAAGCGTTCAGGTGCGGCAGGGGGAGGGGAAACTAGGCGCGGCGTTCGTCCGGGAACTGAATGCCCCAGAAATTGTGCTTGGGATAGAGAGTTTCGACGCCGAGCTCATACTGGCCGTCTTCCTTGGAATCGCTGATGCGAATGACGCGAAATTCCTGGGTTTCCTGGGAGAGGGCGTTGAGGACTTCGATGCGGGAACCGAGATCCGGGGAATAGGGCGAGCGAAGAAGAGCGCCATAGCGGCTGACAGCAATGGCTTCCGCCTGGGTATCAACCTGCTGGCCGAAAGCGCCGCTGATGAAGACTTTTACGGGGATGCGGATGAGGACGCGGCTGGAGCGGCGGCGTTCGATCATCGCTCGTGCGGATGCCATGGTCTTGCCCCTCTTACTTTCTGACTACCCAATCGACAACTTTAGGCCGTGCAGGGACGGGGGTCAAGGATTCCTGCGTGTGGTGTGCTTCGTTGACAAACCTAGCGGGGCGCGGCAAGATGGGAATGCCTCGTTTTCCCGCACAGAGTGCCCAAGTGGCGGAATTGGCAGACGCGCTAGCTTCAGGAGCTAGTTCTCGCAAGGGAGTGGAGGTTCGAGTCCTCTCTTGGGCACCATGAAATTAGAAGGGTTGGGCTGGGTTTGCCTGCCAGTACCGTTTCCGAGTTGAGCCGTCCCCGAGTTGAACCATCTCCGAGTTGAATCATCTGAGGCAATTGCCGGGCGAATTCCAGCGGCTTCGGTGGCTATTTCGACTTTCTTGGCGCGAGCAGGCGCTCGGCGTTGAACGCGCCGACAGGAGTGTCTTCGTGCTTGAAGTAGAGGAAGACGTCGCCGCGGCGGGCGAGACGTCTGACCTTCTCTGCCAGCTGCTTGCGAGCTCTGGGCGAATACTTTTCCTTGCGCAGGCGAAAATAGAAGAAATCGGCGGTTTGGACGTGGGGCGTTTCGAGTTTTTCGCTCTCGGCAAGGCAGAGCGCGACATTTGCTTTGCACAGCGTGGCGAACACTTCTTCGGTAAACCATGACGGGTGACGAAATTCGAAGGCGGCGCGCTGATGCGGTGGGATTGCAGCCAAGAACTTTGCGAGCAGCGGCGGATCGCATTTGAAATTCGGGGGCAACTGGAAGAGGATCGGGCCGAGTTTGCGCGCTTTGCGCAAAGGGTGCAGGCAGGCTAGGAATTTGGCGGTGGCGCCTGCGGCGCCACGGAGGCGCTTGAAGTGCGTGATGACCTGAGGGGCCTTGACCGCGAAAACGAAATGGGGAGGCGTGGCCTGGATCCACTCTTGCAGCAAATCCCGGGTGGGGAGGGTACGAAAGGTGTAGTTCACCTCGACGGAGTTCAGGCGGGTCGCGTAGTAAGCGAGGAAAGTAGCTGAGCCGAGGTGCGCGGGATAGAAGGCCGGCCTCCAACTGGGATAGGCCCAGCCGGATGTGCCGGCATAGAGGTTTGCCATAGGGCAGGGATTGTAGCGGGGAATGCACGTTTTTTGCGGGATGCGTTTTTGCGCGGCCCGGCCGCGGCGGCGAAGGTGGAATTTCGACAGCTGGCTTGACGTGGGTAACTAAGATGTTAGAGTGACCCTCACAATCTAGAATGCGCGCCCGGTAATCGCACGCCACCGCACGACGCACCAGGAGAAATTGGAATCATGGCTCGCGCCAAACTTGCCCGCCACGCATCAACCGCAACGCCACGCAATGCAAACGGCGATCACCAGGCCTTGACGCCGCGGGAATCCCCCGGTCTGCGCGAGCGCAAAAAGGCGCGGCTCCGGCAGGACATTCTGAAGGCGGCTATAAAGTTGTTCCGCAAGCATGGCTACGAGAACACGCGCGTGGACGACATCGTGCAAGCACTGGAAATCAGCCAGCCCACTTTTTTCCGTTATTTTCCGAGCAAGGATGCGGTGCTGCGCGAGGTGGGCCGGCGCGCCTTCGAGCGCCAGGCCGAAATCCTGAAGACGGAGCTCTCGACGGAAGCGACGACCGCGGAACGCTTGCGCCGCTTTTATGATTCGCTGGCGGAAGTGACCGAAGTGGGCCGGCCGCTGTGGCAAGCGGTGATTCTGGCGGGGGCGATGGATCCGGTGCGTTCGCCGGAATTGCGCGGGCCGGAGGCAGCGACGGTGAGCCTGCTGCGGGAGATACTTGCCGAAGGGCAGAAGCGCGGCGACGTGACGCGGGCCTTTCCCGTGGTGCACCTAGCGGAGTTCATGGAAGGGCTTTTCAATACCGTGGTGCGGCAATGGGCCGTGGACCTGACCGGGCCGCACAAGCTCTCCGAGCGCGCGCGCAATGCCGTGGAGTTTTTTCTGCGCGGCGTACAGCCGTGACGGCACACTTCCCCGCCCGCTTCCGCCATCCCTGAGAATTTTCGAGGCGCAATCGATGAAGGCCGCCATCCTGCACGAATTCAAGAAGCCGCTTGTGATCGAGGAGGTGGCTCCGCCGACGCTTGGAGCGGAGGACGTCTTGATCCGAGTAGAAGCGTGCGGGGTGTGCCATTCCGATTTGCACGTGGCGGACGGAGATTGGCCGGAGTTCGCGCGGATCGTGAAGAAGCCGCTGATCCTGGGGCATGAGATCGCGGGGCGCGTGGCGGAAATAGGCGCGGCGGTGCGTGGGCTGGCGGTGGGCAACCACGTCGGCGTGCCCTGGCTGCACTGGAGCTGCGGCGAATGCGAATTCTGCCGCGAGGGCAATGAGAATCTGTGCACGAAACAAAAGATCACGGGCGTGACGGTGGACGGCGGGTATGCGGAGTTCGTGAAAGCGCCCGCCAGCCACGCGTTGAAGATTCCCGAGGGGCTTTCCTCCGAGCAGGCCGCGCCACTCTTCTGCGCGGGCGTGACGGTCTATCGCGCGCTCAAACAAGCGAAAATTGCGCCGGGGCAGCGGCTGGCGGTGATCGGGATTGGCGGGCTGGGGCATCTCGCGGTGCAGATCGGGCGGGAGATGGCGGCGCAGGTGACGGCAATTGATATCGCGGATGAAAAACTCGAACTTGCGAAGACCTGCGGAGCAACGGATATCGTGAATTCGTCCGCGAAGGATGCGGCGAAGGAATTGCGCAGCCGGGGCGGGTTTCATGCGGTGATCGTCACTTCGGCCGCGAAAGCAGCCTACGATTTGGCGTTCAGTTGCCTGCGGCCGACGGGGAGCCTGCTGGTGGTGGGCCTGCCGGCGGAAAACATCTGCTTTCCGCCGATCCTGATGGC
>Ga0187802_10000318_pt1 | contig 11551 bp, 9 predicted proteins | sample NC_wetland_sal_i_FD_130584 | JGI IMG/M metagenome (GOLD analysis project Ga0187802, IMG submission 130584) | Wetland sediment microbial communities from Neuse River Estuary, North Carolina, USA - Control_2 | ecosystem: Environmental > Aquatic > Freshwater > Wetlands > Sediment | place: USA... | reverse complement strand
TCCTTCGGGTAGCGGGCGAGGAGATCGTTCATCGCGGCGATGGCCGGGACGAGCTGGCCGTTCTTGGTGCCGTTCATCCAGCGAATCAGGAGGCGCTCATCGGGTGTAGCGGTGGCGATATATTTCACGGCCAGGGCGCGATGGCGTTCGCCTTCGACGGGGTCGAAGGTGACGAATGCGAGCGTGGCGTGGCCGAGTGCAAAGCGCGGGTCGGCTTTGACCGCCTGGCGGAGGAAATCGAGGCCTGAATCGAGCATGAGCAGATCTTCGAAGTGCTGATAGCCCAGTTCGTAATCGCGGCGGGCTTCCGCGGACTTCGTGGTCACCGGAACTGTGTCCGGGCGGACCATGGGGGCGCTCACGGAATGCTTCGTCGAGGTGAATTTCTGCGACGTCGATTGCGCGTGTGCGGCGCCGCCAGCGAGACCCGCCAGCAGAGCGACGACGATTGCACGTTCGAAGGAGAATCGGATTTTCATAGTTCCTCGCAAGGAATTTATTGGATTAGTGCCCTTTGAGCGCATAGCCGGGATCAAATGGCTGCTTGTCGTCAATTTTGATTACCTTCACGCCGCCGGTGATGTTGTAAACGTCCACGATGCCGAGGGCGCCGGGGCTTGCCTCGACGGCTTTTACGACGTCCTCGTCACCGGGGACGAAAACCACCGAGGAGGTGGATTTGCGGCTGGCGTCCGTCAGCGCGGCTTTGCCTTCCTCAAGGCCGACGCCCATCACTTTCTCGATCACGAATCTCATCGCGGGCTGATTGGGTTCGCGCAAGACCAGGGTGATGTTGCGGCCGGAGGGCCACATGACGGATTTGCCTTTGAAGATTTTGCCAAGCTCGACGAGTGTCATGGCGCGGACAGTATTCGTGGGGTGCACGATCACGGCGAAATCTGTCGCGTAGACGGCCACGGCGAGAGCCGCGACCGCAAGCGAGACAGCCAACAGCCCTACAGCCAGCAGACGTAATCGCATCGGAAGATTCTCTCAGCTCGATTCCCGGATTCCTGCAGGGCGTCGTTTGCCCTGTTAATTTCAAAATTAGCATTCCTGAGGGAGGAGGGAAGAGAAGAGGGAGGACGCGGTGTCGAACTAGGTACCAGTACTATCTTTCGAAGCGGCATCCCGGGCGGCTGCAAATACAGGGTTGAGGGTACTTCCCATACCACGTGCTAGGAAGTCGCCTGTTTTTAGTAATTTAGGTCATCTTCTGTCGCCTGAAAGTCTTCCTCATCTCGCTTACCCTCAGAAGTGGGGATGACGTTTAGGAAATCGTCCGCTTGATTTTCTGGCCTCAGCTTCCCGCCGTGAAGTATCTTATCGCCCGGGTGCGTCCTCCGCGCCCATGCCGCGGCGCCAGCGGAAAACCCCACGAAACGGGGATGCCCGGCCATTGAGCCGGGCAACGGAGGAAAGCATGAAGCGTGTCATCAGTCTCTGCGCCGTGGTGTCACTCGCTCTTTTTCTTACCCCGGCGGTATACGCACAAGCCAATCAAATCCAGCCAGGCACACAAGTACGCCTGACGCTTCTCAACGGCCTCACCACCAGCGTGGCACATGATGGCGATCCCTTCACGGCCATCGTTGCCGAGCCGGTATTTCTTGGCAGCGAACTCATTTTGCCCGCGGGAGCAAAAATTCACGGGACGGTCACGAGCGTTACGCGCCCGAAATTTTTCTCCATGTTCCGCGGCGGAGCCTCGATGAACCTGGTCTTCAACTCCATCGAAGTGGAAAGCCGGATCTTCCCCGCGCAGATGAGCATTCTCTCGATCTATAGCGGCGGCACGGACGCGGGCAAGAGGCGGAAGGACGTGAAGACCGTCGAGGGCGTCGTGATCCAGGAGCGGCGGGACATCAAGGGCGACATCACGGACGTGGGTCTCGGCACAGCGGGAGGCACGGCGGCGGGCGTTATCTTCGGGAGCATCGTGCGCGGCTCGGTGATCGGTCTGGTTGGCGGCACCGCGTACATCTGTGCGAAGAAGGGCAAGGAAGTGGAATTGCCGGCGCAAACAGGCATCCTGGTTCGGCTGGATTCAAGCGTGTCCTTGCCAGGTTCGCTGCTGCACAATGCCGCGTACGTGACCAGCAATCGCTGAGCGCAGGCGCAATCATATTCGAGGGTTCGCACTCGCGCCAGTTGGTTTCGCAAGGGTCGGTTCGGAGGGGGCAAGACGGCGCGCAGTTCGCTCAGTCGAACCACGCGCCGCCGGGGGCAGGTGCAGGGAGGAAATTAGACGATCGGCCGCGAGGTGTGCTCCATCGCGGGGAAACCGACGGTCCACATGGCTCCGGGCTGGAGCTTCGAAGCTCCCAGCGTAAAACCATCCGGCAATTCTTTAGACCAGTTGATTTGAAATAAGACCGGCCGGGCATCTATTTCTTGTCCATTTCTGCGCAGGTTCACGCGAATGGCGACGATGGACTCTTTCTCCACGTCGGCGCGCAGCGGGAATTGGCAGCCACCGTCGCTGACGTCGAATGTTGTTGTTTTCTCGCTAAAGAAGCGGCCATGGCGATTGAATCCGCAGACTTCAATGGGAACTTTTTGAATCGTACGAAATTCACGGCGACGCTCGCGGTTTGCGTCAATCTTGAGCTCTTGCCAATCAGCCAGTGTGGTTGTCATCTCATCACCGAAGTTGGTTGAGTGCATTTCAATGGCCATGAGAGGCGCCTCCTGCCGGTTCATTATTCAGGGTTTAGCGAAATGGAGTGGGCGGGACCTTGATGCAAGATGGGCCGGTGTCCTCAACTGAAACATGCCTGGCTTGCTAGGCGGCGCCGCGCGCTAGAGACATTTTCTTCGTGCGTTTCAGGAAGCGGTAGAGGCTGGTGCGTCCAATGCCCAGCACTTGCGCAGCGCGCACGCGATTGCCGTGGCACATTTCCAGCACGCGCTGAATGTGCACGCTGCGCACTTCATCGAGCGGCAGAGGCCGCCAATTTTCTTCCAGGCCGCCACGACTCGCGGGCTTCTGGAGATTTGCAGGCAAGTCGCCGACATCCACAAAATCGGCGCTCGCCGTGATGGCTGCGCTGGAGATGACATTTTCGAGCTCGCGGACGTTTCCCGGCCAGCCATGCTGGAGCAGCACGATCTGCGCGCGCCGCGAAAGCCCCTGAAACGTCTTTCCGTAGGCTTCGCTGTATTTTTTCAAGAAGTGCTGAACGAGGATGGGGATATCCTCGGGCCGCTCGGAGAGTCCGGGGACGCGAATTTCGATGGAGCTGAGCCGGTAAAACAGGTCCTCGCGGAAACGCCCGGCGAGAACCTCGGCGCGCAGGTCGCGATTGGTGGCGGCAATCAGGCGAATGTCTATCTTTTTCACTTCCGGCGAGCCCACGCGCTGAATTTCGCGGTTCTGGATCACGCGCAGCAGCTTGGCTTGCATGGCCAGCGAGGTTTCGCCGATTTCGTCGAGAAAGACGGTGCCGCCATTGGCGTATTCGAAAAGCCCGGGGCGAGTGTCGCTCGCTCCCGTGAAGGCGCCGCGAATGTGGCCGAATAATTGGCTTTCCAGCAAGGTATCCACGAGCGCCGAGCAATTGCAGACGGCGAAGCGCTGCTGCCCCACGGGGCTCATCTGGTGCAGCGCGCGAGCCACTAATTCCTTGCCGCTGCCCGTGGGCCCGGTAATCAGCACGTTCGAATAGTGCCGGGCCACTTTCTTGGCCAGTTCAAACACTTCCAGCATCGCCGGGCTTCGCCCGACGATTCCGTGAAATTGCAGGTTGGTGAGGAGTTGGTCTTCAAGGCTGCGAATTTGCGACTTGCGCGTGAAAAGCTCCGCCAGGTCGTCGAGAGTCTTCGTCAGGCGCGCGTAATCCACCGGCTTGCAGACGTAGTCGTAGGCCCCGCGCTTGATCGCTTCAATCGCCGAATCCACCGAATAGAACCCGGTGACCAGAATGACGTATATCCCAGGGTCGCATTGCAGCGCTTTTTCCAGGAACGCGAACCCGTCCATTCCCGGCATCTTGAAGTCCGCCAGGACCGCCCGGCATTCTCCCCGGCGGATCTTCTGAAGCGCCTCCTGTGGGTCGGTGGTGCCAAAAGCCGGAAAGCCGTACTTCGCCAGCCGCTCCGAGGTCAGCTCCACCTGGTCCGCTTCGTCATCCAGGATACACACCGGGAGATTCTTCCGCGCCAATCCGATTACTGGCCTCTCTTCGACCATCGCCATGGTGGAAATCTTTAGGCAATGCCAGGGCCAGAACTCTCCTTAAGGTTCAGGATTGTGCAAGTTGCGCAAGCTCGACCGGAAGCGATGCGGAGCCTCGTTAATGCCTATGAATACTTCGCTGTACTAGCATAGAGGACAGAAAAGACGAAATTTCGAGCGGTTGACTCTAAAACACGGGCCATTTCAGAATGGCAGTGACTCGTTCCAAACAGGGAGTGCAAGTCCAAAGGGGGAATCGGGTGAGGATTCTCTAATCGGTTTTCACCGCGGGCCTTTGTTTCCTAACCCCGCTCTGTCCTTCCGCCTTCACGCCACCTTGATCGTGGTCTTTACCGCCAGCTCGATCGTGTCTTTGTAGGCTGCCCGTGGCCGCAGACGCTCGAGTCCCACGCGCGCCCGGCCGTTCGCGTCCTGACCGGCGATCGTCCTGGTTTGATAAGCGATTGGAAAATTGTTGCCGGATGCGATGGGCTGGAGCAAGCGCACGAAAACTACCGAGCCCTCTCGCAGCGGACTTTTGAGCGCAATCTCCTTCTTCCCCTCGCCCTCCCATTCAAGAATCGTCTTCTCGACGAAGAAAGTTTCCTTCGAGTCCCAGCCCGAGACTTCCACACGATAACCGCTGGATGTGTCCATCTGGAATTCCATGATTCAGCCTCCGCATGGGGATATGCAGAAGCGTTGCCAAAGGTCGAGCGCTGGGCGCGATAGCGGGTAAGGACTTGCGGTCTTGTGAATGGAACACAAGGCAGACCAAGTGTGCCCTTCAAATCATCTGTGCGCGTTTGAACCAGATTGCCCGGCGCCGCCTTGCTGCTGGGAGGCCGCTTCAAGGAACAGAAAAACGGAGAGCGACAGAGTCGTGGAGCTTCCCATCCGCCGGATTCATCCCCAATGCGAGCCGGGGTACAACGCGAAGAGCGAGAATTGGAAGATGAAATCGAATATCTTGCCAAACAGCACCCACGCGAGCAGCAGCCCAACCATCCCGAGCCCCATCTCGCGCGTCCACCGGAGGAATCGCAGCCCGGCGCTTTCGCTCATCAGCAGGGTCACGCCGGTCAGGCCGTCGAGCGGCGGCACGGGCAAGAGATTAAACGTCCCGAGCAGCAGGTTCAGCACGAAGAGGATGCTCAGAAACGTTGCCGCAAAGCCCGCGATTCCCGGGACGGCTGCTTCCGTGATATGCGTGAAGCTGGCGGACTCGGGCATGCGGAAAATTCCGTAGAACATTCCGGCGCGAATGCCCAGCCCGGCCAAAATCATGAGCGTGAAATTTGCGCCCGGACCCGCCAACGCCATCCAGGCCGCCCGTCGCGGGTAGCGCTCCTGCCAGTCCGGATCGTAGGGCGCGCTCGCCCAGCCAAGCATCCAGTGGGGCGGCAATACATAGGTCAGCACCGGAATCAGCACCAGTCCCCACGGCTCGCGCAGAATATGCGGCAGGGGATTGAGCGAAACTTGCCCGCCGTGAAACGCCGTGGGATCGCCGCCGAATTTGGCCACCAGCGCGTGCGCGCCTTCATGGCACGTGGTGGAAAATAAAAACACGATGTACCAGATTATTCCGAGGACGACGAACTGGGGGTCCATGCCGCCGCCTAGACTACGGTTTCACGGAGTGTTCCGCAAGCCGTCACTTTGAATCGCGGCCTTGGAGGTACGCGGCAGCTCATCGCCGGCGGCAGCTGGCCAGCTTCCACGGAATAGTTATCCGAAGCGGCCATCGTTTTACCTTGCTAGAATGCGCCTGCGCGGGAGGAATCCATGCAAACGATTGCCGCTTTCTGCCTTGTATTGGTATCCATGACAGCCTTGGCCCAATCCGCCGGCGACGCCGATCAGAAAGCGATTCGAGAGTTAATGGACAAATTCGTGGATGCATGGAACAGGCATGACGCCCACGCGTTTGCGGCGGTATTCGCTGAAGACGCCGATTTCTCAAACTGGCGCGGCGATGGCGCAACCGGCCGATCGAACATCGAAAAATTTCATGCGCCCGTCTTCGCGACGATTTTCAAGAATAGCCGTCAAAAGTACACCGACATTAAGATTCGCTTCATCCGCCCCGACGTTGCCGCCGTCGATGTGCGCTGGGAATTGACGGGCGCGACGGATTCCCAGGGGAATCCGAGGCCCGATCGCAATGGCATCCTGAGCTTCGTGATGGCGAACCATACTGGGCAATGGCAGATCGACGTGATGCACAATCTGGATTTGACGGCGCTGCCGCCGCCCGCCCGGTGAATTTCCGGCGGGGACTGATTGTTAGGCGCCCGCCGCCACTCGCTGATCGAGAAGCGCGAGCACCATTGGCCAGGCGTCCCGATGGCGGTCTCGCGAGGGCTCATCCGGAAAGCCTGCATGCGTGAGCCGTAGGAGCGTGCCGCCGTTTTCGGGCTTGAGCTCGACGGTCACCACCGTCTCGGCTCCGTTGGTCGCGGCCGTGAGCCACGTCAATTCGACAAGCCGGCCGAGCTCGAGCCTCAGGAATCGCCCATAATGCGGATGACGTTTTCCTTCGAAATGCGTCTCGAAGAAGAAGGCGGTATTCACCTCGGGCGTCATCAGCACCGATCCGGGCGCCGCAAACCAACGGTCGAATTGCTCGGTCCACGCGCGATAGAGAATATTCGGAGGCCCGGCCATCTTGCGTTCCAGGGCCAGCTGAAATGGCCTGGAGGAAAGGTCGGGAGGGGCAATGATTGTCGTCACGAAGCGCTCCTTTTTCTTTTGCGCCCGTTGCGGTGCCGCCAAACATGTTGACACCGCGACTCACCGGGACTAGTCTTTCGCTTCAAGTTGTTGCTACCAACTGCGGTTCGGCGATTCGCTGCGCGGAGGGGCTGTGCGTCACAGGGAAAAATCTCCCATCATGGAAACGGTTCTCACCGATCGCGAGTTCGAGGATTTGCTGCGGCGCAGCTCCGCGATTTTCAAGGCGCCGCGTCCACGCCTGCTGAAATTTCCATCGAAATCCGCCCAGAATCGCCTCCGGGATCTGAAAACCTCGCAAGGATAGCACCGTCCCTTCGCGTTCGACCAAGTGGCAAATTGAGCCGTGCTCGCAAGCGGTGATTCTTGGGCGAGGTGCGCGAGTCGCGGGCACCTGTCCGGCAGGGCCGGCGAAAAATTTGGCTCCCCGAGTTATACGATTTGCGAACCTTGAGATTTGAGGTTCCTAGAACATTCCACCCACACAAACTGTGTTCCCGGATTACCTAAGGAATTGATCTTCCTGCGCCCCATTTTGGGATAGGTGGTAATAAGAGGATTTATCAACATCTATCCGGGGGCGTAGTCATTTGGAGCAAGCTTCCGAACGTCGTTTCGATTAACTTCCGAGTAGCTCGCTAGTTCACAGAAGTAACTGACTCGGCAGGGATCAGGCCGACGAGACATTCATGCGTGTGGTTGGAGCACGTGACCCAGGCGCGCCGCAGCACCTTTATTTCCGTGGAGTCGGGAAATGTATTGGGGAACTCGACGGTGCGAATGTCAGCCGCGGTTGCTTGCAACGCATCCGAGCCTGTAATGAATTTGACCGCGCCCACTATTGGGCCCGGCTTAAGCACCAACCAAACCTCTCCGTTGCCGTCCGCATGTCCGGAATTTTTAAATTTGATGCCTGCCTCGCCTGAGTGCTTTTCCTTTGCGGCGCTGATCTTTGCGTCAAGGTCAGTGCCCGAAGCCAGAAGGGCCGCAAGCCCCGGACGCGTTTCCAGGAATGGTCCGGGCTTCCCAAGTGTCAGTTCATATTGAAGAATCGCGTCCGCTTTGCGGCCCTGTTTTTCGTAAATCTGCCCGAGGTGGTCGCCAATCGCCGTGTATTCGCACAATCCCCATGCGGCAGCGATGAATCTTTCCGCCTGTGGCTCATCGCCTTCCTGGAATTTGATCCATCCGAGGGTATCCCAGTACGCTGCGATATCACACATGCGCCTGGTATCGGTCATCGAAAGGTTGTCGAGATCAATAGCAATCGTTTGTGCAGAGACGGTCGCGATGGCGGATTTAACGAGCGCTTCAGCCCGGTCGAGCTGCACATTCATTTCGGCTAGTTCGTAAGCAACGCTATTCTGAACAGAAGGAGCAGGCGAGATTTCCAATGCGCGATCGAAAGCCTTCTCGGCTTTTTCGGGCTGGCGCGCCTCCGCATAGGCACGTCCCAGACTGATAAAGACTTGAGCGTTGTCCGGTTTGGCCTTGGCTGCGAGTTCGAATTCCGTGACTGCCTTGTCGTATTCCTTCGTTTGCATGTAGAGGCGGCCCAGGTTGGGATGGACGTACGGGTCGTCGGGACTGATTTGCAGTTGCTTTTGGAATTGGGAAACCGCTTCGTCGTATTTGTGTTCGTACATCAATACAAGTCCCAAATTGTTGTAAGCGTAAGGCTCGTCGGGGTTGATTTCTATTGCTTTGCGAAAAGAACTCACAGCTTGCGGATATTGGCGCAGGTTCATGTATGCGCGTCCCAAATCGTTGAACGCCGAACTGTTGTGAGGGTCGCGGGCCGTGGAAGTTTCCAGCAGCTCGACGGCTTCGTGGTAATTCCCAGCCTTGAAAGCCTTCAGCCCTGAAGCGTACAACTGCCGGGCTTCCTCTTCGTCAGTTGGAGATGATGCTCCAGTAGCCGAGCCCGTCGATTTCCCGGCGCCGGAGGCGTCGTCTGCTTTTACGATATTCATTAGATTTTGAAGCCCATCGAGTACTTGGGTTCGAAACTCGGTGTACTGCGCGATCCGATCGGCCGGAATTTCGGCTGCGTGAATATTCAAGTCCAAGTCCGCGGAAAGAGTTTGGACATTCATCGATCCATTCGCGCTAAATTCGGCAAAGTCACTCATGATGTGCGCGGGTCGAAAGCTCGCGCCAGGCATCTTATCAGGCAAATCAAATTTTATCTTGAAGACAAATTGCTCCGGTCCGGAGAGGGGCAGAGATTCCTTCTGGGATGGTGCATCGGGCAGAACTAGGGACAAGATCTCCTGTGCGTCGGTTGCTGAAAACATTGGCTTCGAAGACTTCGTATTGGTCGAGTCTTTGTCCGGCAGCGTCATGGTCATGCGAAGCTCAACGCGGTATGGCTTCGTCGTGTCGAACGGATCGTCCGCTTTGAAGTCGGCGATCTCTAGATCGCTCTTCGGGTCGGCTTGCTTCGCGCCCTGGGACATCAATTGAACTAACTGGGAGGACGGCATCGCGGTCATGCCCGCTCTAATCAGCACTTCAATGTCCCCGCGTGTTTCGAATGCCAATTGCAGGGCCAGTTTTTTCCCTGTGATGCCGCCGGTGACTTCCAGCATGTAATATTTCGCAAACTGAAGTTTTTCGGGAGTCTTTTTCAGTTCAGCGGGCTGCTGCGGGAATACGACCAAAGCCTTCTTGCCTCGAAGTTGAGGAAGCAGGTATTCAAACGGCGCTACCTGAGCGGTGGAGTCGAGCCAGATATCCTTGCCACCGGCCGAGACGAACGTAATGGCGTGGTCGAATTGAGAAGGCGTGGGGACGTCGGGATCGATTGCGCTCGCGCTGTTAATTAACGCTGTGGCGCTGTGAATGCCTTCCGCTTCCAGCAGGGCATCGAGCAACGTCGCTTTGTCTTTGCAATCGCCATAACGGTTCGTAAGAACTTCCGCGGCAGAGTGCGGTTGATACCGGCCCATGCCAAACGACAGGCTGACATAGCGAATATTGTGGGTGACGTACTCGTATAACGCTTGAACCTTCGCGAGGTCGGTTTTTGCGTCCTTGGTTATTTCGTCGGCATGGGCTTTCAGATCCGCTGTGGGCTCGCGACGGTCTCGCTCCAGGCTTGAATACCAATTACCGACCTGTTGCCAGCTTTCAAAAGTGCTGATCGAAATGAGGCGCGACAGAGCTGGCTGAGCGCCCTTGAGCAGCGACTCAACATCGAACCTCTTGGCATTTAACATCGGAGGAACAGGAGTTTCCGCGGCGCGTTCGGTAGTGGTCTTCCAGGTGTACACCTTTCGATCACCGACGATGCGACTCGTCGAAGTCACGTCCGGCGGACTCTTGATTTTGATTGCTCGATTTGACGGAACATTCAGTTCCACTAGCTCGTCTAGGCAGGGAGCGTCGTTGATGAACTTCCATGACTGCCAGAACTGTCCCGGTGTGAGCGGTTTCACCGTGGTGTTCACGCTGCTGTATTCCAGAATGTCGCCGGCCGCCAGCCCCGACACCGTGACGTGCTTCTGCCGTGCGTCACTATACATGGGCGCCTGTATTGCGACCGGAGCGCTCAGGTCCTGTACGGACTCCGGGCCGGTGATGATCGTTTTGCCGTCGGGCTTGATCACTTGGACGTTCACGATATCCAGCCGTTCGTTCGCGCTGTTGTAGTTGAAAATCAGTTGGCCGAGTTTGTCGACGCCAAGGGACGACTGAACTTTAACGCGAACCTTGATTTCGAGCATCCCGGTGCCATCGTTTTCGTAGCGCATGATTCCGCGCACTGTCTCGTAAACGTAAGGAGCCTGAGAGGTGTCGAATGCTTTTGTTTCCTGCTGAATGTTTGTCTTGAGATGCGGCACCGCCGCAGAAGAAGGCCCATTCGGCTCCGTGTGGTCTGTGGTCGAATCAGTCGTATTTCCACCCAGTGTGAAAATAACAGAGACGGTGGTGTCCACTTCGACAGGTTCGCCGTTGAGCAGAGTTGGCTTATAGGTCCATTGTCTGACTGCGTCCATCGCGGACTTCATTAACAGCGGCGGCCCGGATATGTATTCAAGTGCCTGCACGGATCCGTCTTTGCCGATCATGCAATGGAGCACGACGGTGCCGCTGATATGCGCTTGCTTGGCCACTGCCGGATAGACGGGCATGACTTGATGGGTCAGGCCCGCTGCCGCAGTATTTCCGTCGATGCGAATCCTGCGAGGCTTCTCGGCAGGCGTTTGCGACGAAGACTCTTGAGTAGGAGGCCTGCCAGGCTGCGTTGAACTGGCCGTCGGAGTTGATGTCGCTCCGGAACTTTGCGCTCGGGCGCTGGAGGCCGCGAATATTACGAGCGCAAATGCTCTTGTGGTTTTTCTCCATCTCATCATTTGCCCCCAGACCGCAGCGCGAGCATATCCGGGTGTGCAACTTGGTTTATATCATCGAAAGTATCCGAAATACTATGCCGAAATCACCCAGAATTCCAGGAGCAGCGGGATTCAACAGCTATTCGGCTAGTGCCTGATTGACAAAAACTCAAATCATTGAAAAAGAAAGAGGATGGCTCCGGGGCCTGGACTCGAACCAGGATAACCAGCTCCAAAGGCTGGCGTGCTACCAATTGCACTACCCCGGATTGGTGGAGGAAATTGTAGCAGACAAACTCTC
>Ga0187802_10000317_pt1 | contig 11567 bp, 9 predicted proteins | sample NC_wetland_sal_i_FD_130584 | JGI IMG/M metagenome (GOLD analysis project Ga0187802, IMG submission 130584) | Wetland sediment microbial communities from Neuse River Estuary, North Carolina, USA - Control_2 | ecosystem: Environmental > Aquatic > Freshwater > Wetlands > Sediment | place: USA... | reverse complement strand
GCATCAGCCCCGGCTGATTCCGCCCATGGCCGTTCGAGTTGCTGAAATTCTTGATCGGCATCCGCGACATCAGAAAATTCTTCAGCACCCCATTCTCGATCACGTTCACGCGTTGCGCCGGCTCTCCCTCATTGTCGAAGTCGTATGTCCCCGCCAATTTCACCCCCGCGATTTCTTTCGTCGTCGGGTCATCGCTTACGCTCAAGAATTTCGGGAGCACTTCCTGGCCCACTTTCTTCGTGAACGTCTGGCCTTCTTCTTCGTCGCGCTGCCGGTGGCCTTCGAGCCGGTGGCCCAGCACTTCATGAAAAAACACCGCCGCCGCGCGCCCGCTCAGCAGCGCCGGCCCGTCGTAAGGCTCCGCCGCAGGGGCTTTGCGCAGCGCGTTCAAATCCTCGGCCATTTTTTCGATCTTGGCGGAAAGCTCCATCTCGCTGGGTAAGCCGCTTGCCGCAGGAGCCTGAAACGTCTCCACGCGCAGCAAGTCCATGCCATCTTCAGCGCGCGTTTGCGCTTCCATCACCAGTCGCGTCGAAGCGCTCGGACTGACGATCGAGCTCCCTTCACTCGATACCATCCTCGAATTCGACCGCTGCACCTGCAGGATCACTGTCGCGTAATACACCTGGGGGAATTTCCGGAACGCCGCCGACAGCCGCTTGATTTCGCCTTCCCAGGCCGAGCGGTCAAACGCCGCTGCTGGCGGGATTTCCCCGACGTGCGTCTGGGCCTTTTCCTTCGAAAAATCCGGCGATTTATCCTCTTCTTCCGCGCGCACCGCGGTGTCCGTTCTCACGTTTAGCAGTGTAGGCACGGCGCGCTTGAATTCCCGGTCGGTCAATTCCCACAACACGCGCGCGATGGCGTCCTGATCGTTGCCAAGGGGAAGCGACCCGGAAGTCACTCCGCTCGAACGGTTCTGACTGTGCGTGTTGTCCAGTTCCGGCGAGCCCACGCGCATCGTCACGTCGGCTTGGCGGCGTCGCGCGGCCGTCGCGGTCAGGATGCTGCCGTACGCGCCAACTAGCACGGTGTATTCCTGGTCGTAGACTGTATAGCTAACGTAATAGGGAGGCTGTTCGGCTTTTCCGAGCTCCATAGTCGCTCGCGAAAGCTCTCCTTGCATGGCTTTGAGCACCGGATCGCTCGTAGGGGCCACCGGCGCGGAAGCACCGGGCTTTTCTCCGGCTCCGGAAGCGAGCGGAACAAAAGCCAGTTGCGCCGCAAGCGCCAGGGAAAGACACACGCGCGCAAATTCCATCCCGCGGAATGCCAATCCTCCGCGAGTTTTCAAACCTTTCGACATTTTCATGAAGGATGAGCTCCCGGCTCGCACAACGATAAATCTTTGTCTAAATGCATCAATTTGGAGTCAAAGGCGAGTATGCACTAGCGGTTTGCCGCAGGCAAATCAACTGTCTCCAAAGCGTTCACCCAGTTTTATCCGCGCCCCATTGGCGAATTCGCTTGCGCTGATCTCTTTGCGCCCTTCCCGTTTGACGCTTTCCAGGCGTAAAACGGTTTCCCCGCCGCACACCACCAGCAACTGTGTTTCCGGCTTCGGCATAACGATCAAACTCCCCGGCCGTTCCTTGCGCGTCTCTCCCGAAACCGGTTCACCCGTCAAGTGGCAAATCTCGCCGCGAAACGTTGTGTACGCCCCGGGCCACGGCGCGAATCCGCGCATGCGATTGAAGACTTTCTCGGACGCAAGCGCCCAGTTAATCAGGCCATCTTCTTTCTTCAGGATGGGAGCATGTGTTGCGGCCGAGTGGTCCTGTGCGCGCGGTACAATCGTGCCGGTCGCGAGCCCACGCAAAGTTTCCGCCATCAGCGGCGCGCCAAGTTCCGCCAGGCGCTCCGTAAGTTCCGGCGCCGTTTCTCTCGGTCCAACCGCGATTTCGCGTTGCAGCAGCATCTCGCCGGTGTCCATTCCCGCGTCGATCCGCATGGTCGTTACGCCCGTCCGCGTTTCACCATTCGCGATGGCCCAGTTGATCGGTGCGGCGCCCCGGTATTTGGGAAGCAGGGAAGCGTGAAGATTGATCCAGCCGAGCTTTGGAATGGGCAGCAGGCGCGCGGGGATGATCTGCCCATACGCGATGATGACAATCACGTCGGGCGCCAGCGTGTGCAACAATTCTTGAACTTCCGGGGCGCGAATCTTTTCCAGTTGATGGACGGGAAGTTTCGCCTCGAGCGCAGTCCTCTTTACCGGCGAAAACGTGACTTCTTGCCCACGTCCTCGGGGCCGGTCCGGCTGGGTAATCACCGCGATGATCTCAAAATCAGGCTGGTCTAGAAGATGTTGCAGCGTGGGCACCGCGAACCGCGGTGTCCCACAAAAAACAATTCGCATTCGCCTCGGCACTTACCACTCGCCCTGTTTCCTGAGCTTTTTGATTTTGCGCCTGATGAGGTCGCGCTTGAGCATGCTGAGATGCTGGAGGAAGAGAATCCCATTGAGGTGATCGATCTCATGGCAGAAAGCCCGCGCCAGCAGGTTCTCTCCACGAATCTCAAAAAATTCGCCCTTCGCGTTTTGCGCTTTCACGGTGACAAACTGCGGCCGGATGACGTAGCCGCGAAATCCGGGAACCGAAAGGCAGCCTTCTTCTTCGCGTACTTCGCCTTCGGCGTGAATGACCTCCGGATTCGCCAGGACAATCTTGGCTTCAGGATTCTTTCCGCCGGTGACGTCCACGACCGCGAGCCGCAAGCTCTTTCCGATCTGCGGCGCGGCAAGCCCCACTCCCTGTGCCGCGTACATCGAAGCGAACATATCCTCGGCAAGCTCTTCAAGCTCTTCGTCAAACTTTTTGACCGCAGCGCCCGGTTTTTCGAGAACCGGATCGCCATACTTGACGATCGAATAGATTTTGCGCGGCGGCGCAGCCGTTTCCGGCGCCGCTGTCGTTGCGCTGTTCACTTCAGAACTCGTCGATTTGTCGGGCATAGCTCTCGAAATTCCGTCGCAGCTCAGGGAGGGAATCTCCTCCAAATTTTTGCAGAAAAGCATCCGCTAACACAAGTGCCACCATGGCTTCCCCCGCCACCGCCCCCGCCGGGACCACGCACCAATCCGAACGTTCATAGGCGGCCTGCACGGGCTCTTTCGTGATCATATTCGTTGTATGCAACGGCTGCCGCAGCGTGGAGATGGGTTTCAAGTATCCGCGGAGGACCACGTCTTCTCCGTTGGTGATTCCACCTTCCAGACCGCCAGCGCGATTCGTGTGGCGCTTGAACCGGTGCGTCGATTTCTCGTAAAAAATTTCATCCTGCACTTCGCTCCCGTGCGAGCCCGCCGCCGCAACGCCGGCCCCGATCTCCACGGCCTTCACCGCCTGCACGCTCATCAACGCTTGCGCCAGCCGCCCATCCAGCTTTTCGTCCCATTGCGCGTGGCTCCCGAGCCCCACGGGCACATTGTGCGCCACGATTTCAAAAATCCCGCCCACGGTATCGCCTGCTTTCAGCGCCGCGTCTACCTCCGCCTTCATCTTTTCCTGGTCGCCCGCATCGATGCACCGCAGCGGCGAATCGAGGTCGGCGCTAACCGTCTTAATTTTCTTCCACGATGCCGGACGCTCCGAGCGCACATTCCCGATCTGAATCGTGTGGCTGGCAATCTCCGTCCCGAACTCTCGTAACAACAGTTTGGCGAACGCCCCGGCGGCCACTCGTGCAGCCGTTTCCCGCGCCGAAGCGCGTTCCAGAATGTATCGCGCATCGTGATAATCGAACTTTTGTGAGCCCGCCAGGTCCGCATGCCCGGGCCGCGGTGCGATCAGTTTTTTCGAGCCCGGATCGTCTTCCGCGCTCTCGATCGGCAGGATCTTCTGCCAATTCGCCCAGTCGCGGTTTTCGATCCGCAGAGCGATGGGAGCGCCAATCGTTTTTCCGTGGCGTACTCCTGCAAAAATCTCGGCTTGGTCTTTTTCGATTTTTTGCCGGCCCCCGCGCCCGTAACCCAGCTGGCGCCGGTGCAATTCCGCATTGATGAATTTCAGATCGATCGGAAGCTGCGCGGGCAAGCCCGAAACAAACGCCAGCAGCGCCTCTCCGTGCGATTCACCCGCCGAATAGAAGCGCAACATCGCCAATCCGCATCCTCACACGATGAAAATGAGAAAAAACTCCACTAGGAAGAAGTGTAACGGCAGGGGCGCGGCACGTCCAGTTCGAAGGAGCAAGCTCCGCCCTCAGCAGCGCGTTTCGGAGCGAAAGCCTCCGCTCTATTCAAATCGAAGAGCGGTGAGCGGGCTGACGCGAGTGGCGCGTCGCGCCGGCAGCCAGCAGGCAAAAAGCGCCACGCCCAGAAGGAGCGTGGCCACAGTTACGTAGGTCACGGGATCGCTTGGGCGCACTCCAACGATCAGGTCCGCAAGCACGCGCGTGCCGGCAAGCGCAATGGCCAGCCCCGCCACAATCCCGACGGCGACGACGACAAAACCCTGGCGCAAGACCATTTTGAAGATATCGCGAGGCTCGGCGCCCAACGCCATGCGGATGCCGATTTCATGCGTGCGCCGAGAAGCGGCATACGAGGCTACGCTGTACACGCCGACAACTGCAAGAATGAGTCCCAGCAACCCCATGGTGGCAGTCAATTGCGCCCCGAGAATGAAAATGAAAAATCCATTGGCGCCCTGCAAGGACTGCGTCATCGTTTGAACCTGGGAAATCGGCAGATTGGGGGCCATCTGCCGGACTTGCGATTCAATCTGAAGGATCATGCTTTCCGGAGGCACAGAGCTCCGGACATGGAACATGCGGAAAGCTGAATAGCTCTGCTCGAGAGGGAGATAGAAGAACGGCCGCGGGTCTTCGGTCACGTTCAAGTACTTGCCATCCTGCACCACTCCAATAACCTCAATGAAGGGACCCGCGGGCCCCTTGATGCTGAACCGCTCGCCAACAGCATCCTGGTTTGGCCAGAATTTTTTCGCCATGGCTTCGTTAATCACCGCGACCTCGGGGGCCTTTTCGCCATCGGCATCGGTGAACCTGCGGCCGCGGTGGAGCGCAATGCCGAGAGTGTCGAAGTACCCCGGAGAGACCATGTTCAGGGAAACAGTGGGAGCCTGCTTTCCGGGCTCCAATGGTTGCTCGGGTATGTGAATCTGTTGTGAGGAACTGATATAGCCCATCGGAGCGGTAAACGCCTGAGCCACGGACACGACTCCAGGAACGGAACGCAAGCGAACTTCGAGTTCACGATAGAACTCGCGGCCCCGCGCCTCTGGGTAACCGAGCTGTTCGACGTCCAGAGAGAGATTGAGAACGTGATCGGGGTTGAAGCCCAGATAAATGTTTTGCGCTTTGTTCAGGCTGCGCAAGAAAAGCCCCGCGACCACCAGCAACACGAGCGACCCAGCCACTTGCGCAACGACCAGCGTGTTGCGAACCCACTGCCGCCGCGGTCCATCCGACGATCCCCGCCCTCCTTCATGCAGCACGGAACTGAGGTCGTGCCGCGCCACCCGCAGCGCGGGAAACAGCCCGACAACCACCGCCGTCAGCGCGACAACTCCCAACGCAAACACATAGACTCGCTCATCGGGAACGAAGTTCAGCCGGATCGGCAAATCCGTGCCGAGTGACAGCGAACTCAGAAATTCCGTGGCCCAATACGAAAGCGCCATTCCAAGCGCTCCCCCCAGCAAAGCCAGCAGCAAGCTTTCCGTCAGGTACTGCCTCACAAGCCTCCCGCGCCCAGCTCCGAGCGCCGCGCGAATGGCCATTTCTCGCTGCCGCGCCGTCGACCGCACCAGAAGCACATTGGTGATATTGAAGCAAGCGACGAAAAGCACCAGCGCTGCAAGAACCAGAAATGCCGCCGCAACCGCGGGCAACGAATTGTCTGGATCTGGATCGGGGCGCGCGAGCTTTTCGGGAATCACCTGAATCGCGATCGCCTTGTCCACCTCCGGATGCTGTTGAGCCAGACTTTCGGCCGCAACATTCATCGAGGCTTGTCCTTGCTTGATGTTGGAATTGGGCTTCAGCCGCGCCATCAGGCTCATCGCTCGCCGGTCCCGCCGGGCCCAGCGATCCTTCACAGGGGTATCGTCAGATCGCCCTATCTCAGCGCTGATTGGAACGTAAAGGTCAATGTCGATGACAGAGTACGTGCCGGTAAATTCCTTCGGCGCCACTCCAACGATTGTCACCGGGTGCCCGTTCAATTCCGCCTGTTTCCCGATAATGTTTGCGTCGCCCGCAAAGCGTTTTTGCCAGTAGGAATATCCGAGCACGACGATGGGATCTGCTCCAGGCGTCAATCCTTCCGAAGGAAGGATGAGTCGACCCAGCGCGGGGCGGATTCCCAACGCCGAAAAATAGTTGCTGGTGACCTGGCCGACCACGCAATGATCGCCTTTGCGGTCGAGGATGAACCCTACCAAAGTCAGTTCGTACCCGAAAATGTCGCTGAACGCCTCAGTGTGCCCTTTCAAATCCAAATAATCGGGAATGGAGAATCGCTGGAAGTCATGCTGGTGATTCTGCTGTAAGGCCAGCACAGTGAGCTGTTCCGGGTGCGGCACCGGCAGTGGCCGGAGGAGCATGCCGTTTATCATGCTGAACACCGTGGTATTCACTGCCAATCCAAGGGCCAGCGTCACGACCGCCAGAACAGCGAACCACGGCGACTTTCCCAATGCTCGCAACCCGAACCGTAGGTCTTGCCAGAAGTTCGCCATAGGTCCACCTCGCCGGATATTTACCGGTCACAATGCCGGAGCAATACAACGTCCTGCCGGGAGTCCACGTATCTCCTTGGCGCAGAAGGCAATAGACGGAAACATAGAAGCCCAAAAACTCATCGCTTGTCCGGAAATGGGACGAAATGTCGCAGAATCGAACGCAAAAGGCGCGCATTGCCCGAGGCATGGAGCTGCTTCGCCCTACCGCCGCTGCTCCACGATCTCCAATCGGTTTCCCCACGGGTCGTCCGTGAAGAATCGTCGCGCCTCGGGGATGCTGGCATCTTCCACGACCTTGCATCCGCGCGCCAGCAATTCCCGCCGCAATTCGTCCAGGTCCGCGGCCACAAATGCCGGATGCGCCTTCTTCGCCGGACGAAAGTCCTGCTCCACCCCTACGTGCAGTTGTTGTGACCCGCATTCGAACCAGCAGCCGCCACGCGACCGCAGTGCCTCTGGCTTTTCAATCTCCCGCAACCCGAGAATCGCGCCGTAAAATTCCTTCGCCGCTTCCTCGCAGCCCGGTGGCGCGGCAATTTGGATGTGATCGAGATGCGTGATCCGCGCTTTCATTCGCTGCTTAGAATACCAGCGCGGGACCCATTTTGTTCCCCGGCTTCCGCCAAGCCTTACTTGACGTGCTCCTACGGCACGGTTACGCTTTCTTCGCTGTCGCGTTCACCGCCGAGTCACACGCGGTTATACGACACCAATAGGAACTCGTGGCAGAAACTCCTCTCCAGGTCGCGGGCCAACAACAGAAGCGGGAACAAGTCATCTCCGTCGCGGGAATCTTGACGGACACGGTAAAGAGCGCCGTGGCCGCTGTTCAGGATTACTCAGAGCTCTCAATCCGTTCCTTGACCAACGTCCTCACCGGCCCGCACTACCTTCCGGATACCCTTGCTCAGATGGACGACGTCGGCGTGGGCTCGCTCCCCATCATTTTACTGTCGGGATTCTTCATCGGGGCGGTGATGGTGCTGCAAACCGGTTCGCAATTCGTGCGATTTGGGCAGACATCGTTGACCGGCGATGTGGTTTCGCTCGCGCTGGTGCGCGAACTGGGCCCGACCATTACGGGCCTACTGGCTGCCGGGCGCTGCTCGTCGGGGATGGCGTCCGAGTTGGGCTCGATGCTGGTGACCGAACAAGTCGATGCCATGCGCGCCATGGGCACTGACCCCAGCCGCAAACTGGTGACCCCGCGAGTCCTCGCGGGCGTGTTAATGTTGCCTTTGCTCACCGCGATGATGGTCTTTGTGGGTTTGCTGGGAGGTTCCCTAGCCTCGGTGTTCACCCTGCGGCTGAATGCGGTGGAGTTTTGGCGACGTGCCATCAATGTTCTGGAGTTCCCCGATCTTATGCAAGGCTTTTCCAAGGCCTTGGTGTTCGGCTTCATTCTCGCCACGGTCGGTTGTTACAAAGGATTGAGGGTCCGAGGCGGCACGCAAGGCGTCGGCCGTGCCACCACGCAGTCGGTCGTCATTTCCTCAGTGCTTATCATTGTGGCCGACCTGTTTTTGACCAGACTTTCTTTGTACCTCTCCAACAAGTTTATCTAACCGATTTTTGAAGTTTTTATTCTCTGATCTCTGTTCTGTGATCTCTCACCGAGCAATCTCCCGCTGTTCTCCCCCAATGTTCCGCCAATATACACAGCCTCCGCAGCCACCTTACAGGGCCGCTTCAAAAATTTCCTGATACCTCCCCGCGAACGCTGAAGATTTACCGCTATAATCACAGGCACAGCCAATGACTGCCGCCGGCATCTCTCTTCCCGAATCCGCGCCCGCTATCGCCTTCGCTGACGTGCGCATCGGATTTGAAGAAGGCGAGATTCTGAGCGGCGTTTCCTTCCACGTCCGTGAGCGCGAAACCATGGTTCTGCTGGGTGAAACGGGCACCGGCAAAACGCTCACCTTGAAAATGGCCGCTGGTTTGCTCCGTCCGAGCAGCGGGCGCGTGGACGTCCTCGGCGAAACCGTCTCGCAGATGAAGGAGAGGCAATTACTTGCCTTTCGTCAGAAAATCGGCTTTGTCTTTCAGGAAGGCGCGCTGTTTGACTCCATGACCGTGGCTGAAAATGTGGCCTACCGGCTGCGCGAAGAGAGTATCAGCGAGGAAGAGATTGAAGCGCGAGTTTTGGAAGTCTTGCGCTTCGTCGAGCTCGAGCACACGCTCGAGCAACTTCCTTCCGAGCTTTCCGGAGGAATGCGCAGGCGTGTTTCCATCGCGCGCGCTCTCATCAGCCGCCCTCCCATCGTGCTCTATGACTCGCCCACCGCCGGCCTCGATCCCGTCACCTCGCAGACCATCATTACTTTGATTCTCCGCCTGCGCGACGTTTACGGCGTCACGGCGCTTCTCGCCACCCACCGCTTGCAGGATGGCTTCGCGCTGGCTAACTTTCACTTTGACCCCGATTCCAAGCGCGTCCTTCCGAACTCTCAAAACGGCAATGCCCGCGCCGCCGCAAAGCATGCCGCTACACGTTTCCTCGTCTATCGCGATGGAAAGATTTATTTTATAGGGGAGCCGGAGGAAATTGCCGAGTCGGCGGATCCGTACATCAAACGTTTTCTAATCTGAGTACCGCAAGGGGTGGTTCGCCCCGAGCCGGAGGAGAGAAGAAATGGCGTACCGAAAGCAGCTCACGTGGACGGAATTGCGGGTCGGTCTCTTTGTGCTGGTGGGGCTTTTCGTGCTGGCCGCGGGGATATTCTATGTCACCGGGGGCCCGCTTGGCCCCAAGTATCGGCTCAAAACATATCTCCCCGAGGTCGCCGGGCTTGCCAACGGCGCGCCCGTGCGCGTCGACGGCGTAGAAGTTGGCAACGTCGAATCCATCGTTCTCGTTCCGCGAACCGCGGCAAAACCGCTCGAGCGGAAGAAAAACATTGAAGTTGTCATGCGCGTCGATCGCCGCTATCAGACAGACATCTTGACGGACTCCACCGCCAGCCTGGTCACTGAAGGCCTGCTCGGCAACCGCTACGTGAACATCACTCGCGGTTTCACCGGAACTCCCATCCCCGACGCGGGCGTCATTACGGGGACCGAGGAGGAAGCCATGAAAGAAGTCGTCGAGAGGAGCGCCGAAGTGTTGGGCAACCTCCAGGCTTTGTCCACCGACGTGCAAGATCTCATTGCCGGCGTGCGTAAGGGCCGTGGCTCGCTCGGAAAACTCCTCACTGACGATCAGGCCTACTACCACCTGAACAGTCTCCTGGCCAAGGGCGACACTTTGATTTCGAACATTCAGTCCGGCCAGGGCACGCTCGGCAAGCTCGTCACCTCCGACGAGATGTACACGAAAGTCGACAAAGGCCTCGACAATGTGAACGTCATCCTCGCCGATGTGCGCGCTCAGAAGGGCACCATCGGAAAATTAATGTACGACCCGAGTCTCTTCGACCAGGCCAAGCAGGCCATCGCCAGCGGCAATGCGGTCATGTCCGACGTCCGCGCCGGCAAAGGCACGCTCGGCAAGCTCGCGACCGACGAAACCCTATACAACAAGCTTCGCGATACAAGCTCCAATCTGGCTACCGCTACCGAGAAACTCAACGACAACACCACCACCGCCGGCAAGCTTTTTTCCGACCCCAAGTTGTACGACAATCTCGCCGGCTTGACCGGAGACATGCGCCTGCTCATCGGCGATTTTCGCCAGAACCCAAAAAAATTCCTGCACTTCAAGATCACTATCTTCTAGCGTGCCTCTAAACTTTGCGCGAAGGGAAGCGGTGTGATGTAATGCCGCTGTAACAATCCCGGACTACTGTCTTAATCCTTATGCGTGCAATCGAACAGTGATCATGGAAAATCAAGAGCCGGTCCAGAAGCAGCCTCGAGTCGAACCGCCAAAGTCCACGCTGCCGCAGCCGGGCCGCCCCGTTCCTAGCCGCGCCTACCCGGGCGCATTGATCGTCGTCGAGGGCACCGACGGCTCGGGCAAAAGCACGCAGCTCTATTTGCTCAAGCGCTGGCTCGAAATCGGCGGCTACCGCCTCCACTTCACCGAATGGAATTCCTCTCCGCTGGTGAAATCCGCCACGCGCCGCGGCAAACAGCGGCGTCTTCTGACCCCGACCACATTTTCTCTGCTGCACGCCGCGGATTTTGCCGACCGTTGCGAACGCCAGATCATGCCCTTGCTGCAAGGCGACTATCTGGTTCTTGCCGACCGCTACATCTATACCGCCTTTGCTCGCGACGCCGCTCGCGGCTGCCCGCCACGCTGGCTCCGCAATCTCTACCGTTTTGCTCCCGTTCCGGACATCACTTTTTATTTTCGCGCCCCACTCGATGTCGCCGTAAACCGCATCCTTAGCGGACGCCCCAAACTGAAATACTACGAAGCCGGCATGGACCTCGGCATGTCCTACGATCGCGCCGAAAGTTTTCGTCTCTTTCAAGCGCGTATCCTCGAGGAATACGACAAGATGGTGGACTCCGACGGTTTCGTGGTGCTGGACGGAACGATGCCGGTGAACAAACTCCAGAAGCAAATGCGCGACATCGTGGCTTCCAAGATCGATCTCAAGCGCTTCGCTCCTCGCGCTCAGGAATCGGAGTGATCATGCCCGATCAGGAAAAAGACAAAAGTGCCCCCCCGGCTACCGTTCCCGATGGCCAGCCCGCTCCTCCCAAAGCCCTGGCGGCGCCGGTAGCAGAAGAGGCCTCCTCGCAATATTTTTTTGGTGAGCCCCTCGTCGGTTTCGATCCCAGCGAAATTACCGGCAGCTTGATCGTCATCGAGGGTATGGACGGCTCCGGCCGCTCCACGCAGATCGCCTTGCTCCAGGAGTGGCTCGAATCGGAGGGTTTTGCTGTTCAAACCAGCGGCCTGCG
>Ga0187802_10000315_pt1 | contig 11593 bp, 13 predicted proteins | sample NC_wetland_sal_i_FD_130584 | JGI IMG/M metagenome (GOLD analysis project Ga0187802, IMG submission 130584) | Wetland sediment microbial communities from Neuse River Estuary, North Carolina, USA - Control_2 | ecosystem: Environmental > Aquatic > Freshwater > Wetlands > Sediment | place: USA... | reverse complement strand
GATGAAGCTGTCGATTCCGAAGCCCAACAAGGGAGATGCTGCCTACAAGCGTTCCAGCGATTACGGCTACCAGCCCTGCAAGGCAGTTCCGCGCAATCGTGAAATACTCTAGTCGCCGTGCGATGATTTCACGACTTATTGCGACTTCAGGCATGTTTGAAGCATTATCAACTGTGCTTCCCGAGCGAAGGACAGCTGATCGGTACTTCGTCGTCACGGCGACTGCGTCAAACGCTTTACCTTCCAAAAAGCAATCGTTCCAGCACCGGGCCGAGGGCCAGGGCGGGAAGGTAGCTCAATGCCACCATCGTTATCAAACAGGTAGTGAGTAGAATCCCAAACGAAAAAGAATGGGTCGGCAGAGTTCCCGACGAAGACGGCGTCTTCCGCTGACGGCCAAATAGACCTGCGAACAAGAGTGCAGGAATCGCCAAGCCGAACCTGCCCGCCATCATCGCTAGTCCAGTCGTGAGGTTGTAAAAGGGGCTGTTTGCACTTAGACCTGCGAAGCTCCAGAATCATGCCACCGAGCGACATGTAGCTGTCGTGCATGGAGTTGTAGGAACCTGTGGCTGTATTTGAAGTAACAACGGCCGTGAGGGTTGAACCTCCGACGCCGAAACGGACCTCTTTGCCCTCCATGTTTCCGCCCGATTGTGCACTACTATTCTGGAAATTCAGACCTCGTAGAGGCGGGGCCTGCCGTTCAAAGCTGTGCACGAAAGCAAGTCCGCAAGCGAAAAGATGTGGCCGTCGAAACGATGCGACCAAGACGAATCTTGGCGATTGTCTGCGCGCCCTGGGCGGTGAACTGGGCTTGGCCGGGAGCGAGATTCGACATGAGAACCTCCGGGAGCGACCATCAAATTTTGCTAATGTGTTGGTCACCCTAGTGGGTCGATGTGGCTCTCGTCCAATGAGTCTTCGGTAGAACATTATGCGTGCTGCTCATAACCGCAGCCGCAAGGTCTCCGGTTGCAACTCGACTAGCGGCGTACGGCATCGTCGAGGATAGGCCTTGACCAAGAGAATGCGCGGATGTCAAACTGCTGATGCAGCGGAAGAGTTGACGCGGTTTGTCCGTTCCGCCGGGTTCGTCATACACTGCCATGTTCGCCGTACAATAAACGTACAATGGAAGCGGGATTGTGGGGCATTTGGGCCTTTACGGCGGACGTAGAATCAATAAGTTATTTGTTATCAACGTGATAGCGTAGTTCAAATCCCTTCCGCACCAGACTTGCAACTCTTATCCAGATCGTTCACTTTGATCCCAACCGTCCGGCTTCTTGTGTAACCCGCACAAATGTTCGATTACCTCGTTCATTCGTCGACGAGCTAATTGGAGCCTGCGTTTTGCGACGGGGTGGCTGATGCCGAGAATCGTAGCGGCTTCCGCCAGACTATGCCGCTGGATGTCGCAGAGCAGAAACACTTCCCGACAATTCCGGCGTAACTGCAAGGCATGCATCAGCACCGCCTGCATCACTCCCGATGGAATATCTTGCTGGTCGGCGAAGAGCTGCGGTTGAATGTCCCCCACCTGGACTGGTTCGGCCATAACTAAGAGTGTCATCCAGTTAGTTGTTGTGCTGATTTTGTGGTAACCATCGGCAAACTTCATTCGCATGATACGTGTACGCCATAAATGTCCCGACTGGCGCCGAAGCCGTCAGCAGAACGGCTCCGGCAAAGCCGAGGAACGATGCCTCTCCCCCCGGCGGCAACGCCCTCCATCGGGACGCTGGTGCCCGGCGAAGCGGTTTGCTTCAGAGCGGACCCGCGAACAAGAACCGGGTCCGTCTCCCAGTTACGGTGGACCGGTTCGATGCTTAGCGACATAGTGCATTGACAGTAAATTTCGTTTCACGCTAAATAGGTCTGCGAGAGAACCTGCAGACACTTGCTTGGTTGGGGACGGAGCAAGCTCCGTCTCTACTACTGTTGGCGTTGGTGCACGGGTAAGCGGGTGTAGAATAGCTGCCACCTGAGCGCACTGAGGCTAGAGTCTTGCAATTCCAGGAATTCAACCAGTTTTATTTAGAACGGCTGTGTTCCGGCGATTTCCGGACGGAGAGCCATTTTGTTGCCTATTTCAGTGAGCTCATCCAATTGAAATTGCGTTCCCGGGTAAATTCTCCTCACGCCGTCGAAGACTTGCGGCAGGAAACCTTTGCCCGAGTCTTCACTGCTTTGCGTAGTGAGGGGAGATTAAGACAACCGGAACGGCTAGGAGCTTTTGTGAATTCCGTTTGCAATAATGTGCTGCTGGAGCACTATCGCTCTTCCTCGAAAGAGAATCCGATTGAGGATGAAGAAAGCGCGAATGTTCCCGATCCGTCGCTGGACGTGGTAGCGATTTTGTCCCACAAAGAGATGGAGCAACGGGTCCGGCAGGTTCTGGACGAATTGTCGGAGAGGGACCGGCGTCTGTTGCGGGAGATATTCCTGGAAGAACGTGACAAAGACGCCGTGTGTCGAGACTTTGGCGTGGACAGGGATTATCTTCGGGTCCTTCTGCATCGCGCCAAGCAGGCCTTTAAGGCGGTGTATTTAAAGAATATGCCGGCGGGCATGAGGACGGCGGTAGGCTAACAGGGTGAAACGATTTGTGCTGTGTTTTCACTATCCATTTGAATGACATTTGCGAAATGGACCATAGCGAATCAATCCGCCTGATGGCTGCCGAGAAGTACCTGCTCGGCGAACTCACACCAGAGTTGCGGGAACAGTTCGAGGAACATTTCTTCGGCTGCCAAGAGTGCGCTCTCGATGTTCGGGCAGGCGCTGCATTGGTGGAGCACAGTAAGGTCGTTTTGTCGGAACCCGTGGCTGAATCTGTGAGGAGGCCAGTTGCGGTTCCCGCGAGAGCGGGCCGGTTGGCGTGGTTACGTCCTGCCTTTGTTGCACCTGTTCTGGCTGCTTTGCTGGTGGTGGTTGGGTATCAGAATCTGGTGACATATCCCAAGCTGAAGGGCGAAGTTGCGGTGGTCAACCGGCCTCAGATTCTGGCTTCGGCCTCGTTGATTAATGCTAATACGCGTGGCGCCGGCAAGACAGTGGTAACTGCACGACAGGGCGAGCCCTTCCTTTTGTTTGTGGATATCCCGGCGGAAACCCGATTCTCTTCTTATGTAGCGGAGTTGGACGGGCCACATGGAAACTCCGAGTGGTCGCTCACAATTCCCGCAGAAACGACCAAGGACACCGTGCCCATCCGCGTCCCTGCAGACCACCGGCAAGCCGGCGTGTACACTCTCGTGGTGCGCGGTGTAGACTCCTCAAGCGGCAAAGGTGTTGAAGTCGGCCGCTATCCTTTTGAGTTGCAGATCCGAGACTAGACTCCAATTTTCGGTCGCGGAATGCCAGGAGGCTTCGATGGATACTAATACAAAGAGGGTTCACTATTATCATGCCGATGCCAGCGCGCTGGGCGGGCATATCACGCGCCCGTTTGATCGCCCGATTCCGGTGCAGGCGGCAGTGTCGTTGCCACCGGTCGGCGGGTATGCGGAGGCGCGTGGACGCAAGCACTTCAAAGTAAAGAGCGTGGTTTCTTTCGAGGCTGCATACAGCCAGGTTGCAGGCAGCGTAAACAAGGAGAATGGGGCTTTTACTACCCTGGTCACATCGACGGTCGAAAAGTTTAACGTGCTGGATACTTTCACTGCCGACCGGTTGGTGGCGCAGATATCCGTTGATCATCCGCCTGAAGGCTATATTCCCAAGGTAAGCTTGGTTGGAACACAATTCGAGAATGTGCGCATCGGTGGCGATCGCGTGGAAATTATTCTTGATCTTGACATTTGCCGCCACAGCAATGAAGGGGAGTATCCCAACCAGCGATGCATGTATGATCGACAGTTTCTGGCGAAAGTCGGGGAACAGTACCGCCGCATCAATGACCCGAAATCCATGCCCGATTGGATTGAAGACAAGACAGTTCCCAATTGGGTGAAAGATCGATATCAGTGGGATGATTCCGAAGCCGCGCTGAGTGAAAAAGGCTCTGTCCTATGTTCGGTCGTCAAAGAAATTCGCGGGAAGTTTCCGGGGAAGCACTATCACAACATTATCGAGATACCCGAGTTTGGCAAGATCTTCCTGGGCGAACTGGTTGTGGATTACGGCTCCTACCAACTTATTATGACGAGAATGGAGTTGGGAAGCCCGACAGCAGCATGCGTCAGCGCCGCCGTGGGGAAGACGAACGGCAGCGGCGGTGGGGGCGGCGGTTAGGTCGACTTTCACTTGCGCTATCGCTGGTTTTTCTTGCATGTGTTCGAACACGAAATCCACAAGTGGAGTTCGAACAAGCGCAGCAAGTCTTTTTGCGTGGTGACCTAACTCGGGCGCAAAACCAGGCTGAGAGCGGTTGGCAGTACTTTTCCGGGCGCGACACGCTGCGGGCGTGGGAGTTCCGTGTTCTGGACGCCAAAGTCCTGACTTGGCGCGGAATGTATAGCGAAGTCTTCCCCGTTCTGAATGCTGAATTTCCCGCCTCTCTCAAGAATAGCGACCTTGATTTCCAAAGGCGAGCACTGGTAGGAATCGCCTATATCGGCATGCACCGGCTCCAAGAGGCGGAGACGGTATTGACCGAATTGGAGCGGAACTGCCGAACCTCAGGCAGTGATGTGATTGGCCAAGTGCTTGTAGCTCTAGGCATGTTTCAAGTAGAGCGAGGAGAATACAATCGCGCTCAGACACTTTTCGAAAACAGCCTTCAGTTCGCCAGGCAGCGGAGCAACCGTTTCTTGGAGGCAGTGGCGTTGTTGAAGTTAAGCAATACAGCCTTGCAGCAGGAGCACTTCGAGGAAGCCATCGACTGGTCCAACGCGGCGTACAGCTCCGCCAAAGCACTGGATGCTCGGCTGATTATGGAGATTGCTGAGGGTAACCTTGGCTGGGCCTACTACAAGATGGGCGACTCCGAGCGCTCGTCGGGCCTCTATGTTGAGGCATACAAGCATGCAAAAGAACTGGGTGATTTGTTTGATGAGATCAAATGGCTCACGACGACTGGCTATGTTTATCTCGATGCTGGCAACTTCAACGTAGCAGAAGACTACTATCAGCAATCGCTAGATCTCGCACGCAAGATAGACAGCAAAGAGGACATACTGAATTCGCTGATCGCACTCGCGTTTGTTACAGGACGGACGGGACAGCTCGACTTAGCCAGGCAATACAGTGAGGAAGCCATCGCTTTGGCTCGTGCCGACGGAAATCGCGTGGATGAGCTCTATCCCATGCTGGCCAAGGGACAAGTGGCTGTCCGCGTTTCTGACTTTGGCCAAGCCGAACAGATATTCCGGGAAATTGCGACGGATCAGAAAGTGGATCCTTCACTACAGTGGGAGGCGCAGCACGAACTCGCGGGTGTTTACGAGAACGAGCATCGTTTGCCCGATGCCGAGAAAGTCTATCGTGCGGCTCTCAGTTCATTCGAATCCGCACGCTCTTCGCTGCATCACGAAGACTTCGAGCTGCCTTTCATGGCCAATGCCACGCAGCTCTACGACGATTACATTCACTTCCTCCTGGAACAGGGCAAGACGGTACAAGCGCTGCAGACAGCCGAGTACAGCCGGGCTCAGACCTTGGCCGAAGGACTCGGCTTATTGCAAAAGACTTCGTCGCGAGCTCCTGCTGCCGTCAATCCCCGGCAGATCGCACGAGATGTGGGCGGAACGATTCTCTTCTACTGGCTTGGTGCGAAGCAGTCGTGTCTGTGGGCGGTGACGCAAGATCAGATCAGGCTATTCCAACTTCCCCCAGCGCCGGAGATTGACGCCGCGGTGCAAGGCTATCGCAAGGCACTTCTGGGTCCGCGAGATGTGCTGCAAACGGCGAACCCGGAGGGCGCGAAACTCTTCGACATGCTGGTTGCTCCCGCCAGAGCGGCGATTGCTCCCAATTCGCGCGTAGTCATCATTCCCGATGGCAGCCTGAACGGCCTCAATTTCGAGACCTTGTTGGTCCCCGAACCGAAACTGCACTACTGGATCGAAGACGTCACCGTTCTCAATGCCAGTTCGCTTAGACTTCTAGCGGCGGCGCATAGCGCGTCAAGGGCGAAAGCTGGAAAGCTCCTGCTCATCGGCGACGCCCTCGCTCCCGATCCCGAATATGGCGAGTTACCGGAAGCTGCGCTGGAAATGACCAATATCGAAAAGCATTTCGCTCCGGCGGAACGGCAAGTTTATACGCGCGCTGAAGCGACTGCACCGGCTTACCTGGGGAGCGGCCCGGACCAGTTCGCGTATATCCATTTCGTCGCGCATGGCACAGCCAGCCGACTGAGTCCGTTAGACTCTGCCGTCATATTGTCAAAAGTTTCTGCGCAGGAAGATTCTTTCAAGCTGTATGCGCGGGACATCATTCACCGCCCCTTGCATGCGGAGTTGGTGATTATTTCGACCTGCAACGGTGCGGGCTCCCGTGCTTACACGGGTGAGGGATTAGTGGGACTGTCGTGGGCATTTCTGCGCGCCGGGGCGCATAACGTGATTGGCGCGCTGTGGGATGTCAGCGATACTTCGACACCCCGCCTTATGGACCAGCTGTATGGCGAACTCAAGCAGGGCCAAAGCCCGGAAGCCGCTCTTCGTTCCGCAAAGCTTTCATTGCTTCACTCCGACAGTGTCTTCCGCAAGCCATTTTACTGGGCGCCATTTCAGCTCTACACCGGCACATCGAACTAACGTAGCTAGGGTCAATGTCATCTTTGCCCCACGCCAGCTGCCAGTCAAAGCCATCCAGAATTTTTCAGACATTCCCTGACGCTCCGAATCTACACAACTTGTCAGAGCGTGGGGCAGCGGAGACGACAAGCAGTCGATCAATTGACGACGGTGGTCGAAAACGAACTGCATCGTACTCGTTCGGTAGACCACCTTGCAGAGTGCGTGCGCATCTATTGTCAATGAAGATTCGTCTCTGTCCGGATAACGGCTTCCTACACTGAAAGATTGTATTTAACAAGGCACGAAATCTATAAGATTGCACAAGAGTTAAAAGCCTGCTAGTTCAGAGTTTGCAGTTTTAGAGCAAAGATTTTCATCGTTCCCAAGGCGGTGGATTTTACATATAATCGGCTTTCTGCGGATTCCCCCGCCCGCGAAGGGATCATAAATGCACTGGCTTCAGTTGATCATACTGGGATGGCTTTCTTTCGGGCTTACAACTGTCTTCTTCATGTTCTGGTTGTGCAAGCGAAGTGCAGCCGCCATTAAAGATCCATCCAGTTCGCTTTCCCCCCGCGCTGAGATTGGTGTAAGCAAAGTGTCCAGCGAACTGCGTTCTGCGTGATTTCGCTGATCAACCTCCGCCTCTTGATGTAGGTGGCGCGTTGAACCCAAACTCCTATTCCCTCTGGGCTTCCGATATCTGCCGCTAAGCCCCCTGCCGCTACGTCGCGCCGCAGTGCTAACATTTAGGAATCGCGGTCGTCTTTGTGATGAGATCTGTGTGCATTCGAACTCCGATTTCACGGGCTCTAGGCGCACGCCGTGGCGACGTGCTTAAGATGATTATGGGCCAGGGCCTGCGCTGGGTGTCTATTGGCTTGCTAATCGAGTCTGTTGCACTACCGTGGTCGCCAGCACGCCATAAATCCCAACGCAGGCGAGTACAACAGCAAGTCCTCCGAAGATGCTCATCAAAATCGGTGTGAGCCTGGGATTTCTGCTGACCCGCATGCTGGCGAGCCTTTTGTTCGGAATTGGTCCCACGAACCTGCTGACTTACATTGCTGTGAGCGGCGTCATGCTGGCGGTGGCGGCAGTGGCCTGCTACTTGCCAACTGTGCGCGCCATCAGGATCGATCCTATGCGTGCCCTGCACTACGAATGAGCCAAGCTGGAACAGGGAGGACAACCTTCGTGGCACGCTCGAGGACCAATGCGAATGCGCGCTCGCAGTGATTCGCAATGGAGGCCCCGGGCGGAGTCGAACCGCCGACCAACGGTTTAGGAAACCGCTGCTCTATCCAACTGAGCTACGGGGCCAAGGAACTTTTAAGGTCATTCTACCCGACAGGCCGAACTTGTTAAGGATTAAACCAAGCTCGCGCAGATGGGAAGATTCTTGTGATCGCCACTGCATAGCTTCTAGGCAAGTCGATTTGTGCTAAGAGCTTCCCAAGACAACTGCCCCGTGCCGGGCCCGTACAGTATTGCCGAAGACAGAATACTGGAGGAACCTTAACTCTAACCGGGCAAGCAAGGGACGAAGTCATAGAGTTCCGCCAACCCTACGGGATATAAAGGAATCCTAAACATTGCCAAAGGGTAAAGGGGTTCACAAATGGCGAAAACGAAAGTCCCGTCCGGACCATGGAGAATCGATCCGCAGAAGCGATCACAGGTGATAGACCGGTTTGGTCGAAACGTGGCATCGGTGGAAGCAGAGATCGATGCCAGCGTGATCGCGTCCGCCCTGGATATGTTTGGACTGCTGGAAAAGCTTGAGCAAGACGACATTTCGATTCCGCAAGCCCTGCGGGAAGAACTCCAATTTGTTCTCCACAAAGCTCGCGGAGATTTTGGTCTGGCGGTTTTCCCCGGTAGCATCTCCAGGCAGAACCTTGAGAACCGGGAATGGCTGAGATTCGTTGCTGGATTGTTGCGACCGCGGTTTGGAACGGAGTGATCGACGGTCGAGACGCCGACCATACATTAAACGCCGTGAGGAACCACGGCACGCCACGCACCAGATATGCTTGGACTGAGGGCGCGCTTCAGCTTACCAAACCCGTTTTCTCTACCCTGCTGCCAACCGCGCGGAGCGTTCTTCCTTACCTTCGCCCTAGCAATAAATAGAAAGCCCTCGGCCATTCTTGAAGACAGCGTGCTACACTGACGCGGTTTTCTGTAAGGAGTAAGTTGTGCGCAGACCTTCCGCATCACATCTTCACCCAGCCATTTTGATGACCATTCTCGCAGCCTCCATTTTTCCGGCAGGCGCGCAGATGCAATCAACCTTATCGGCTGAGTTACGCCAAAAGATTGACCACGCCAGTAACGATGTATTGACCAAGACAGGTGTGCCCAGCGCGTCGGTTGCCATCGTAAACGACGGTGAGCTTGCTTATCTGCACGCCTATGGCGACGCGCGCCTCGACCCACAAACTCCGGCGCGGCCCGAGATGCGCTACAGCATCGGCTCCATCAGCAAGCAGTTCACCGCGACCGCGATCTTGCTGCTTGAGGAGCAGGGCAAGCTTTCGCTCGATGACAAAGTCGCGAAATTCATACCGGACCTGACCCGCGCCAACCAAGTCACCATCCGCCAGTTGCTTTCGCATACTTCCGGATACCAGGATTACTGGCCTCAGGATTATGTCCCGCCTTTCATGCTGCAAGCGATCACCGCGAACCGGATCTTGGACCTGTGGGCGCGCAAGCCGCTCGACTTTGATCCCGGAACCAAGTGGCAGTACAGTAACACCAACTTCGTAATTGCCGGCGTGATTGTGGAGAAAGCCAGCGGCATGCCCCTGCTCGACTTCCTGCACCAGAAGATATTCGATCCGCTGGGCATGAAGAGTGTCACCAATACCGACCAGGAGAAACTTGGCGACTCAGATCCGAGCGGCTACATGCGGTATGCGCTGGGCCCGTTGCGTCCGGCACCGAAGGAAGGACGGGGATGGCTTTTTGCCGCCGGGGAGTTGGCTATGACAGCTTCCGATCTGGCCACGTGGGACCTCTCGATCATCAATCAAAAAGTGTTGAAACCGTCATCTTACGCGGAATTTGAAACCGAAGTCCTGCTCAAGAATGGGGTCGGCACGGGTTATGGCCTGGGTGTTGACGTGACTTCGGAGTCGGGACGTCGCGTGCTCGGACATAGCGGAGAGGTGTCGGGCTTCACTTCGCAGAACACCGTGTTTCCCGACGAGCGCGTAGCCATTGTTGTACTCACCAATCAGGATGCAGTTGGGGCGCCCGCGCAAATCGCCCACGGCCTTGCGCCCTTGCTGTTTGCCGTCGACGATCCCGAAACTGCCAGGAAGTTGGAGCAGGCCAGGAAAATCTTCGCTGGTTTACAGCAGGGCAGCATCGATCGGTCGCTGCTCACCTATAATGCGAATAACTATTTCAGCGAATCGGCACTGAAAGATTTCGCCAGCGGCCTGGCGCCGCTTGGCACACCGCAGGAGTTCACTCAAACCCGGCAAGAGCCTCGCGGTGGCATGTTACTGCGTGTCTATCGAGTGAAATTTCCGCAGAAGACTCTACAGGTGTGGACTTACGAAATGCCCGACGGGAAACTGGAACAATTTCAGGTAGCGGCGGTTGAATAGTTCTGAATACGCCGTGCGGGTTAATTCAGGCTCTGACTCGAGGCAGACCCATTGGCTTCATACTCCAATCGAAGCATGGCTGGTGGGCGCAGCTGCCGCCGGCTGGGATCGATTCGTCGCACTGTTGTCGAGTCCCCATAGGTCTTTTTGGGCGTCGGCTTCAAGTCCAACCTGCCGTTCGGCCCCGGAGCCCAGTGGCTTGGTCCAAACCACGCGAAACTCTGCTTTGTGTTGCCGATACTGAAGTACAATCAGGCTCCCGACTTCGACCTGGCGACGGACCGCACCCAGCCGAACTCCGCTCCGGCTTACGTCGAGGGTATGGACCAGCTCGGAATAGGATTCGCCAGAAATGTCATTGCCGGAAATCCGTACCGGCAGCACCGCCTTCGTTCGGTCGAGACGCCGTTGATTGCCCGCCGATGACCCTGCGTGCGCGGCCAGAGCTGCCAGAGTTTTATTCGAGGAATTCAATGCCACTTCCTTTATCAGAAGACTTCCAGGTTCAGATGAGCAAACTATAGGGGAGTGAACTTGTTACTGAACTATAGACATCTTCGGCCATTCCCGGGATTAACGCTATAGCACAAAGGTCCCAGATTCGTCCTCCGCAGTGGTATTTAGTTCACCCGCGACGATCCTGTCATCGCCGGGGCCAGGTAACTCGAGTAACCACGGCTCGATTACAGCCGTGAACCCAACGCCCCCGAACGGGCCATTGCCGGATGGCGCTCCAGGGTTCACTCTGGTGCCAGTCGTCAGCAGTCCCGAAAGGGACTATAGACGCAAGCGTCCGCGCTCGTGCTCGGCGCAAATCCCGAAAGGGTTGGAGGGTGAGGACATGAGTAAATTACTTCGCAGACTCTGGTCAGAGGATGAGGGCCAGGATATTGCCGAGTATGCCGTGATGCTGGCGGTAATTCTGGTGATCGTGGTGGGAACAATTCGCTTGATCGGCGGCAACGCGAACAATGTGTTTTCCAGCGTATCTAGCTCCATCGGCAGCTAAATGCGGTGAAACAGAAACATGCTGGAGCCAAATGGCGATGTTTTCATTATCAGCAAGCGCGTACGTATGTATTGAGCACAAGCCTGGGTGGGAAAACGCCTCAGCCGGCCTACGCTTCCGCGGCGGTAGTGAGGGCAGCTATGGCGTCATCCAGAGTGGGAAAAATCAGAAACAGTGGTTCCACTTTGGTGGTTTCGAACAACTTCAACACCCGCTCGTTGACTCCACTCAAGGCGATGTGGCGCGTTGCCTTTCGGCGCGTCACATAGGCG
>Ga0187802_10000314_pt1 | contig 11623 bp, 7 predicted proteins | sample NC_wetland_sal_i_FD_130584 | JGI IMG/M metagenome (GOLD analysis project Ga0187802, IMG submission 130584) | Wetland sediment microbial communities from Neuse River Estuary, North Carolina, USA - Control_2 | ecosystem: Environmental > Aquatic > Freshwater > Wetlands > Sediment | place: USA... | reverse complement strand
GGATTCCCTGAGGTAAGCCCGGTCGGCAACTCCGACTCGGAGAAGGTGAGGGTGTCGTTGGTGGCCGTGCTTTGGGCGCTGAACGTCACGGTGCCTGACACGTTCGTATCGACCAGCAAGGACAGGGTCGCCGGGAGGACCGTGCCGTCCACCGCGATGGTGTTGATCCCCATACTGACCGGGATCACGAGCGCCCTTACGTCACCCGCACTGTCTGTGGCATCGAGGACAAGCGTGATGGGGCCGGTTTGCAGGGCGCCCACATAGCTGAGCGTGCCCGAGGCCAGGGTCACTCCGGACGGCAGTGTGTTGTGCGACGTCCAGGTCACGCCCGTCCCGGTCAGCACAAGGTCACTTCCGCTGCTCATGACCCCGAGGGTCCCTCCGCCCCACATGTCATCTGTTACCGCGGTCGCCGATAGCGCTGTGTCCTGGTACGACTGGGCATGCGCGGGGAGTGCAAGCGCGCCTGCCGCGAGGGCACCTCCGATCAGCACAGGAACTGCTATCCCGACTACGCCCTTCGGTTTGAAGTGCATGGCTTCACCCCGTTCCATGTTCGTTATTTATGGACATTTACCAGACCAATCCGGCAGGAAGCGCCACCGAATAATGGCGTGGTGATGCCTATGCCCGGCAGCCCCGCCAGCCGGATGGTCGTTCCTTACCCTAGCTTCCCCACCCTCCTCTTCCCCGGTATTCACGGGGTAATCCGCCGGTTAAATTTAAAGCCGGGCCAGATTTCCATACGTACCGTTTTCGCTCGGTTACTGACCGCCGAAAATTTCCGCCGTCCGCGAACTGGCGCAGCCTTGAGGTGGGTCGGCGCGTCTGCGGGCGTCGCGGACCGGCGTTGACTTCGGGGGCGACCTGGGTCAGACTACGAGATATGCAACCTAGTTGCTCATCGTGGGCCGGGCCGGATCGGGGATCGGGAGGAGTCGGGGTGCGCCGCAGGCAGCGACCGGGTGCGCTGACCGGGGTCGCGGTTCGTCCACGGTGGCGGTCGGGCGCGCTGACTGGGGTCGCCCTTGCCGCGGTGGTTTCCTTGCTGGCGGCGGCCTGCGGATCGGGCTCGGGGTCAGCACCGTCTGCGTCGACGTCGCGAGCGTCGACGCAGACGGCACCGGCTACCAGCGGGCAGCGCAGCCAGGCCAGCCAGCCCAGCGCGGCGGGGACCGTGTGGCTGTGCTCCCCCGGGCAAGCCGACGACCCGTGTACGTCCAGCCTCCGGGCCACCGTGGTGCCCGCTCACGGAGCCACGACCATCCAGGACGCCCAGGCCAGCACCGGTTCGGCCTTCGACTGCTTCTACGTCTACCCGACGGTGAGCACGGAATCCTCGGACAACGCGGACCTCCAGGTCCAGACGGCCGAGGTCGACGCGGCCATCACCCAGGCATCCCGGTTCTCCCAGGTCTGCCGGGTCTGGGCCCCCATGTACCGGCAGGTGACCCTGGTCGGCCTGCTGAGCGGGGGCTCTGCGGCCGACGCGGTCGCCTACGACAGCCTTCTGTCGGCGTGGCGGGACTACCTTGCCCATGACAACCAGGGCCGGCCGGTCATCTTCATCGGCCACTCGCAGGGGGCGGCCATGCTGATCCGGCTTCTCGCGAGCCAGGTCGACCCCGATCCGGCGCTGCGCGCCCGGACCGTGGTGGCCATCCTGGCCGGCGGCAACGTCACCGTGCCGATCGGCAAGACGGTGGGCGCCACCTTCCGGCATCTCCCGCTTTGCACCGCGACGGCGGAGACCGGATGCGTGATCGCCTACTCCAGCTTCCCCGGCCAGCCGCCGGCTGACTCCTTGTTCGGCCGGCCAGGCGAGGGCGTCAGCCTCCAATCGGGGCAAACCGCGACCCGAGGGCTGCAGGTCGGCTGCGTCAACCCGGCGGCGATCGGCGGCGGTCTTCGGGTCACGGCCGATCTGGTCCCCTACTTCCCGGCGAGCCCGCCGGTCAGCACCCCGTGGGTCACCTACCCTGGCCTCTACTCGGCCGCCTGCCGCAGCGCCGGCGGGGCCACCTGGCTGCAGGTCAGCGACCTCAACGTCGCCGGGCGGCCCGTGGTCTCCGAGACGCTCGGCGCCGAGTGGGGCTATCACATCGACGACATCAACCTGGCCCTGGCGAACCTGGTTGACGACGTGGCCGCCGAAGAGGCCGCCTATACCGTCCAGCACTGAGGTCGCCTGCCGCGGGGCCGCCCGTCACGGCCTAGGTCGCGGCGCGCCCGGCTAATGCAGCGGACGGACAGGAGCGTACCTGGACCCGGGCTCCTCGGGCGGCCACTCGGGCTTGAGCTCGAACCAGACCGCGCGAACCGGCACCTCAGAGGTGTAAAGCCCTACTGGACAATAACAGGGCCCAGGCCGAATGGAAGGGAGCGTCATGCCGGACGAGGCCTTCACCGAGTTGGTCGGACTGCGGGTGGCGTTGCGCAGGTTCCAGCTGGTCGATGTGGCCGAGTTCGTGGCGTACCGCTCGGATCAGCAGGTGGCCCGCTTTCAGAGCTGGGACGCGCCCTATCCCTGGGAAGCCGGCGAGTCCTTCGTGCGGCAGATGATGGATCGGCATCCCGATACGCCCGGGGATTGGTTCCAGTTCGCGGTGGCGCTGCGGTCGACCGGACGGCTGATCGGCGACTGCGCGGCCAAGCCGGAGGCCGATGATCCCCGCCAGTGCGAGATCGGGTTCACGATAGCCACTGAGCATCAGGGCCGCGGCTACGCCACCGAGGCGGCGCGCCTGCTGGTCGGATACCTGTTCACCGGGCGGGACAAGCACCGGATCACGGCCTACTGCGACGCGCGGCACGCCGCGTCGGCCGCCGTGCTGGAGCGGCTCGGGATGCGGCGCGAGGGTCACCTGCGCGAGAGCACCTGGGCCAAGGGCGAGTGGACCGATGACCTGGTGTACGGCCTGCTCCGTGACGAGTGGCATCCGGGCAGCGCCGGCCCGGCGCGGGACGGGTGAGGGAGCCTGGTTCAGGTCAAGCTGGCCGGGCGTGGACGGGGTAAGAGAGCCTGGTTCAGATCAACAGCGTGCGGCGGGACGAGATCGCGGCCAGCTTGTCCGGGTTGGTGATGAGGTGGACGGCGGTGACCTGGCCGCCGGAGACCTCCCAGGTCATCGCCGCGAAGGCCCGGGCGCCCGCGGTGATCAGCAGGCCGGGGCGGCCGTTGATCTCGGCCAGCTCGTACCGCTGGCCGGGAGCGTACGGGCCCGTCCTCTGACGGGCGGCCAGGCCGGCCATCAGCCGGGCCACCTTGGCCGCTCCGGTGACCGGCCGGCGGGCCGCCCGGGCCTGGCCGCCGCCGTCGCTGGTCAGCGTGACTTCGGGGGCGAGCACCGCCATCAGCTGGTCGATATCGCCGCCATCGGCGGCGTCCAGGAAGCGCCGGGTCACCTCGCGCTGCTGGCCCCGGTCCACCGCGAACCGGGGCCGCCGGGCCTGGACGTGCTCGCGGGCCCGGTGCGCGAGCTGGCGCACCGAGGCGTCGGTGCGGCCCAGCGCCTCGGCGATCTCGGCGTGGCTGAGGCCGAACACCTCCCGGAGCACGAAGACCGCCCGTTCCTCCGGGGTCAGCGACTCCAGGACCACCAGCATCGCCAGAGATACGGATTCAGCCACCACCGCTCGTTCGGCATAATCGGGGTTTTGCCTGGTCAGCAGCGGTTCAGGGAGCCACGGCCCGAGGTAGGCCTCACGCCGGGCGCGGACCGAGCGCAGCCGGTTGAGCGAGGTGTTGGTGATGATCTTGGTCAGGTAGGCGCGGGGCTGGGTCACGCCGCGGCGCGGCGCCGCCGACCAGCGCAGCCAGGCGTCCTGGACGGCGTCCTCGGCGTCCGCGACCGTGCCGAGCATGCGGTAGGCCACCGCGAACATCAGGTCCCGGTGCGCCTCGAACGTCTCGGCGTCAGGTTCGGGCATTCAGCTCGCACCGGGCCTTGAAGCCTTGGGCCGTCAGCCCGAACGCCGCGTTCATGCGTGACCGCAGGTTCTCGAGCGCCACGATCGCGGTGAGCTCGACGAGCTGGGCCTCGGTGAGGTGCTCGCGCAGCCCGGCGACCATCTCGTCGGTGACGGCCGGCGGGGTTTCCGTCATGGCCTCGGCGTACCCCAGGACCAGGCGCTCGAGGCCGTCGTAGATCTCGGCGTCCCGCCAGGCGGGGATGGCGCGGATCTTCTCCACCGGGACGTGGTGGGCCACGGTCGCCTCCCAGTACCCGAAGTCCATGCACCACGCGCAGCCGATCCTGGTCGCGGCCGCCATCACCGCCAGGTCCTTCAGCCCTCGGTTCACGCTGCGCCAGCGCTGGACCTGGTACTCGAACAGCAGGTACGAGCGGCTCACCTTTTGGTTGTGGGCGACGGCGGCGGCCGGGTCGGGCACCGTGCCGTACCAGCGGCGGGCGAACCGCCCGGCGATCCGGTAGGCCAGCGTCTGCGGCGGGTTCAGGGAGATGCGCGCCATGACCTTTCCTTCCCACGGCGGGGGTGCTCTGTGCAACCACTACAGACACCGCGGGACGCGCTGGCGTGACAGCGGCCGTTATCGGGCGGCCCGGTTTTGGGGCTTGTGACCCACAAACCCCGTCTATCGGTGCTTGTGACTCACAAGCCCCATTCCGGCTTCAGGTGAGTTGCTCGGCCAGGGCGACGATGATGCCTGAGGGGCCTCGAGGTCATCGACGACGACGCTTACGTGGTCCATCCGCTTCAGCGACATGTCACGGAGGATACGTCTGGGGTCGGTCAGCGCCAGTTCACCGACGCGGAGCGGAAGTACGTGAGGTCGTCCTGCTCCCACAGCCGGGCGTGCCGGGCCAGGCGGTCGCGGTGTTCGGCCCAGGTCTGGGGGGCGCTCCAGGCCTTGTCGGCGATGCCGGGCAGGCGCGGAAGCAGTTGGAAGGTGAGGTCATCGAAGTCGGAGATGGTCTCGGCCCAGATCGCGGCTTCGACCCCGGCGACTTGCGCCGCCCCTGCTGCGCCGAGCGCCTTGGCGGGGTCCCAGTCGAACGACGCGGCGACGGTCATGGGCGCGTAGAGCCGGTTGCCGACGCGGCCCTGCCGGTCGGCTTGGGCGGGATCGGCCGACGGCTCGGCGTAGGGCACGTCCAAGTAGCAGTGGCTCTGCGGGGACACGATGACGGGCGCTTTTGCCGTAATGGCGGTCTCGACGTCGCGGGGCGCCAGAGCGAGGTCAGCGTCGTTCTTCGCCCGGAGCTCGGCGGGCAGCGATTCCGCCAGGGCGATGCCGGACAGCCAGTACTGGACGATATCGCTCGCGTCGAGGCCGGCGCGCGCCGACTCCTGCCAGCCGATCGGGAGCTTGCCGACCCACGGGACGAGCTCACGTACCTTGCGGACGTAGGACACGTAGAGGTCGTGCGGCATCCCCCAGGGCTCGTCGCCGCCGAAGTGGAGCCACGGGCCGGGGAAGATCTCGGCCACACCGGTCAGCACGTCCTTCACCAGCGGGAACGTCGCGGGCAGCTCCGGGTCGAGCCACACGGCACGACGAGCGGTACCGGGCGGAAACTCGACGTCGTTCCGGCCGCTGCTCAACTCCGGATGCATGCGCACGAGCGCCGACGCGTGTCCCGGCATGTCGACCTCGGGGACGACGGTGACGAAACGGTCTGCGGCGTAGGCGACGAGCGCGCGGAGGTCTTCGGCGGTGTAGAAGGCGGCGTCGGGGCCCGGGCCTTCGGTGCGCCCGACCGGCAGGCGCCAGCCCTGGTCGTCGGTCAGGTGCATGTGCAGCACGTTCAGCTTGTAGAGCGCGAGCAGGTCGATCACCCGGCGGACCTCGCCGGGCGTGAAGAACCTGCGGGCCAGGTCCAAGGAAAGACCGCGCCAGTAATACCTGGGGGCGTCGATGATCCGCGCGCCTGGCAGCAAAACCTCCGTGTCGCTGTGGTCCCGGGTGGCGGTCAGCTGGGTGAGCGTGGTCAGGCCGCGCGCGACCCCGGCCGGTGCCGCGGCGCGCAGGAGCACCTGGCTGGCGTCGACCGTCAGCGAGTAGCGCTCGTCGTCAGGGAATTCGCCGGCGGGCGCCAGGCCCAGGGGCGCGGGGAGCGCGCCGAATTCGTCTCCGGCGGCTAGCTCGATCCGGACGGACGGTTTGTTCGGATTGTTCGGATTGTTCGGCCCCGGGCGGCTTTGGGCGGTCGGTGCGAGGCGTAGGCCCGTGCGTCTGCTGATGTCCTCGCAGAATCGTTCGGCTATGGGGGCGAGTGCGGGGGCGGCGGGGTAGGCGATCGGGGTGCCTGACCGCAGCGTGAACTGGCCGTCGGCGATGTCGAACCGGACCGGGGCCGGCATGACGGGGTGGCTCATGCCTCTGCGCCCGGGCGGTCAGCCGGGACCGAGCCGCTCGTCCTGGCCTCCATCAGCGCGACGTGGCAGGCGGCGAACTGCGACGGCGCCACCTCCCCGAGTTGCGGCGTGACGTGACGGCACTCCTCGATGGCGAACGGGCAGCGCGGCTCGAAGCGGCACCCGGGCGCGGGGTTGACGACCTTCGGCGGCTCGGCGGCGTCGGCCGGACCCGCATCGTCGCGCGGGGCCTTGGGGTCGGGTACCGCCGAGAGCAGGAGCTGCGTGTACGGGTGGCGAGGGTCGGCCATGACCTGCTCCGCCGGGCCGACCTCCACGATGTGACCGGCGTACATGACGATGAGCCGGTCGGCTATGTAGCGCGCCGAGGCCAGGTCGTGCGTGATGTAGAGGATGGATACGTCCTCGCGGGCGCGCAGTTCCGCCATGAGGTTCAGCAGGCCGACCCGGATGGAGACGTCCAGCATGGAGACCGGCTCGTCGGCGACGATGAGCTTCGGCCGCAGCGCCAGTGCCTGCGCGAAGCCGACCCGCTGGCGCTGGCCGCCGCTGAGCTCGTAGGGGTACTTGGACAGCATCGTCTCCGCGGGATTGAGGCCGACGGCCTCCATGACCCGGATGGCCTCGGCCTCCCGGGCCGGACCGTGGATGTCTGGCCGGTGCAACTCGATGGCCCGCATGATGCCGTGCGAGACCCGGTACGCGGGGTTGATCGAGGCGTACGGATCCTGGAAGACCATGGGAACGTAGCCGCGGTAGGCGACCTTGTCGCTGCGACGGCGCAGGGCGCTGATGGGCTGGCCCTCGAAGCGGATGTCACCGGAGTTCGGCGAGTAGACGAGGGTGAGCAGCCGGGCGACGGTGCTCTTCCCGCTGCCGCTCTCGCCGACGAGGGCCACGATCTCCCGGCGCCCGATGGCGAAGCTGATGTCGTCGACGGCGTGCAGCGTCTGCTTCGACCAGACGCCGCGGAGGTTGAAGTACTTGGACACGTCGTCGACCTCAAGCAGCGGCGCCGGGGGTTCGGCTGGCTGCGGGACGCCGGGGGTGGGCGGGGCTTCGATCGCGGCGTTCGGGATAAGGGTTGGTGTTTGTGTTTGGGTTTGGACTCGGGCGGACCGGCCCGCGAGCGTGCCGGTGCCCAGCGGCGCGTCCTGGTACAGCAGGCAGCGCACGATCGAGTCGCCCATGTCGTACAGCGGGGGTGGCACGACCGAGCATTCGGGCATGGCGTCGGCGCAACGCGGCTGGAAACGGCAGGCGGGCGGGAGCGCGGCGACGTTCGGGGGCGAGCCCGCGATGCCGGTGAGCGGGATCTTCGGGCCGCGGACCGTGGGGTACGCCTCGAGCAGCGCGCGGGCGTACGGGTGCCGCGGCGTGCTGAACAGCGACGCGGTGGAGCCGAGCTCGGCCACCTGGCCGGCGTACATCACCAGCACGCGGTCGGAGAAGTGTCCCACCAGCGCGATGTCGTGCGTGACGAACAGCGTCGCGAACCCGAGCCGGTCCTGGAGTTCCTTGATCTGGCGCATCAGCGACCGCTGGGCTACGACGTCGAGCGCCGAGGTCGGCTCGTCCATGATGACCAGGTCGGGGGTGAACAGCAGCGCCATCGCGATCATGCACCGCTGGCGCATCCCGCCGGAGAGCTGGTGTGGGTAGCTGTTGAGGTGGACCGGGTCGATGGAGACGAGTCTTAGGACCTGTTTTGAGCGTTCGGCGATTTCTTCCTTCGACATCGCCTGGTGCGCCTTGCACGCGTCCCGCATCTGCTGACCGATGGTCATCACCGGGTTCAGCGAGTTCATGGCGCTCTGCATGACGACGGAGAACTCCTGCCAGCGGACGTGCCGGAGTTGCTTGTCGCTCATCTGGGCCATCTCGCGGCCGTGGAAGACCACGCTCCCGCTGGTGATGCCCGCGGGCTTGACCAGCAACTGCGAGATGGCGAGCATGAGGGTCGACTTCCCGCACCCGGACTCGCCCACCACCGCGAGGAACTCCCCCGGGTTGAGGTCGAAGTCGACGTTGTCGACGGCGACGACCGGGTCCGCGCCGGTGGCGTAGGCCACCGACAGCCCGCGGACCTCGAGCAGGTGGGCGGAGGGCTTCGCGCTGGCGCCGGGTTGGTGGCCGTCGGATACGGTCAGCGCCTTGGCCTCGGCCTGGTTGGCCTGGTTGGCCTGGTTGGCCGGCGGGCGGTCGGAGCGGATCGCGGGCTTGCGGGTCAGGCGGCGCACCGGGCGCAGGGCCGGGTTCGAGATCTCGTCGAAGGCGTAGTTCAGGAAGGCGAAGGCCCCGCCGAGCAGGGCGATGCAGACGCCCGGCATGATCGCCCACAGGGGCATGCCCGCGCCGAGCGCCTCGTTGTTCTGCGCCCAGTAGAGCATGGTGCCCCAGCTCTGCGCGCTGGGGTCACCGAGGCCGATGAACTGCAAGCCAGCGGCGGTGAGCACCGCGAAGACGGCCGAGCCGAGGAACGTGGCCACGATCAGCGAGGTCATCGTCGGCAGGATCTCGGCCACGACGATGTAGCTGTTGCGTTCCCCGCGGACGACGGCTGCGGTGAGGAAATCCCGGTTCCGCAGGCTTAGCGCCTGCACCCGCAACTGGCGGGCGCCGTACGACCAGCCGAGCGCGCCCAGGACGATGATGATGTCCGTCAGCCCGGCGCTGCGCAGGTACGCCGCGATGACGATGATCAGCGGGAGGATCGGGATCACCAGCAGCACGTCGGTGATGAGCGAGAGGACGCCGTCGATGAGCCCGCCGCGGTAGGCCGCCGTGACGCCGACGAGCACCGCGATCAGGGTGGCCAGTCCCCCCGCGGCCACGGCGATGATGAGCGTCTGGCGCGCGCCCCAGATGAGCTGCGAGTAGATGTCCTGGCCCTGGGAGGTCGTGCCGAGCCAGTGCACGGCACTTGGTCCGAGGCTCCGCGGGAAGCCGATGAACGCCGGGTTGTCCGGCGCGATCTGGCCGGGGAAGACGGCCAGGACGATGAAGAACAGCAGCAAGATCGCGCCCGCGGTGCCCTTGCGGTCGCGGAAGAGGGCGCGCGTGAACTTCCTGCTCGCGCTCTGGCTGTCCTTGCGCTTGTTCATGGGCTCTTCATGGGCGGTGCGCTAACTCGCCTCTCTGGTCCGGGGATCGATGATCGCCGTGACCACGTCGGCGGCGAGCACGCTGAGCAGGACGGCGAAGGTGATGAGCAGGAACAGGGCCTGCATGAGCGGGTAGTCCAGCCCTTGCACCGCGGTCAGCAGCAGGGTCCCGAGGCCCGGGTAGTTGAAGACGTACTCCACGACGATGGCGCCGGAGACCACGAAGCCGAGCGACATCGCGAATCCGGCGAGGTTGGGGAGGATGGCGTTCCGCCCGACGTAAGCCCACATGATCCGCCATGGCTTCAGGCCCTTGGCGCGCGCCGTGCGGACGTAGTCCTCGGCCATGACCGTGATCACGTTGTTCCGCATGGTGAGGATCCAGCCGCCGATCGCGGTCAGCAGGATGGTCAGGCCCGGCAGGACGGCGTGCTCGAATACGTCCTTGACGTAGGTCCCGTTCCAGCCGGGCGAGTCGTTGAGGAAGTTGTACGCGCCCTGCTGCGGGAAGATGCCGAGCCTGATGGCGAACACGTAGATGAGGATCAGCCCGACCCAGAAGTAGGGGAAGGCCGACGTGATGATGAAGATCGGCGGCAGCGCATTGTCCAGCCAGGAGCCGCGCCGCCAGGCGCTCACCAGGCCGATCAGCGTGCCGACGAGGAAGGCGAGGAGCGTCGTGACGCCCACCAGCCCGATCGTCCACGGCAGGGCGTGCAGCACCATCGTGGTCACCGACGTGCCGAAGCTCGTGGTGATCGAGATGCCGAAGTTGAACGTCAGGACGCGTCCCCAGTACGTGAAGTACTGGGAAACCAGGCTCCCCTGGTAACCGCCGCCGAGCAGGGTCGTCAGCGCGTGGATGGACTGCGGGTCCAGGTGGGGGTGCGCCGCCTCCAGGGCCTGGATCGGGTTGCCCGGCATGAGGCGCGGGATGACGAAGTTGAGGCTCACCGCCGCCCACAGCGTGACGACGAAGAAGCCCAACCTCCGCAGGACGAATGGCATCCGCGCGCCTCTTTGCCGGGGGTTCTTTAGTTATTTCTCGTACAGGTGCAGCAGCAGCACCGCCCAGTCTGGCACGGCGTACTGGGCGGGCTGGGCGTACGGATCGCTCTGCGTGACCCACCCGCCGATGTTCTGGGTGTCGTACTGGTACCAGTCGACCGCCTCGGTGACCGGGATGACCGGCACGTCCGCGAGCATCACCTTCTGCAGTTGGTCCACCACCTGGGTCTGGACGGCCGTGCTGGTCGTGGCCGCGTACTGCTCGATCAGCGCGTCCGTCGCCGGGTTGGAGTACCGCTCCCAGTTGGTGGCGGCCGTCTTGCCGATGGGCGCGGAGTTCGGCGAGTAGAGGATCGCCCGTAGTTCGTAGTACGGGGTGGGGCCGCCGCTGTCCCAGTCGTAGGCCAGCTGGTAGTTGCCGGTGTAGATGTCGGAGTCGAACGTGGTGTTGGACAGGTTGTCCGGCGTGATCTGGATGCCGACCGCCTTGAGGTTGCTCTGGATCACCTGGACCGAGGCGACCCAGTCCGAGAAGCCGCCGTTGTCGATGATCGAGAACGACAGCGGGTGGCCGTTCTTCTCGAAGATGCCGTTGCTGCCCTTCGTGTAGCCGGCGGCGGTCAGGATCTGGATGGCCTTGGCCGGGTCGTAGGCGTAGGCGTTGCCGTACTGGGCCGCCTGGCCCGAGTCGTACCAGCTCGAGAACGTCGGCTTCACGATGTCGGTCTGGTTCGACGGGGGCTCGTAGCCGTACTCACCGGTGCTCGAGACCTGGGCTCGGTTGATCGCGTAGGCCATCGCCTCACGCACCGGCAAAGTGAGCTGCGGGTTGGACAGGTTGAACCAGACCATGACGTTATAGACCGGCTCGAACCAGTAGTGGTAGTTCGGGTTCGCGTTGAGGTAGTACGCCTGGATGTTCGGGATGAACTGCGAGCCCCACTGGTCCGTGCCGTTCTTCAGGTCCGCGTTGGCCGAGTTGTTCGACAGGTAAGACGGGAAGTTGACCGTCTCGATCTTCGGAAGCCCGGGCTGCCAGTAGGTGGGGTTCTTCTTGTACTGGATGTTGGCCGCGCTGCAGCTCGACATCGTGAACGGCCCGGTGCCGACCGGGTGCGGGTCGAGGTAGGTGACCGGGTTGCTGATCGAGGACCAGATGTGCTGGG